>Ga0097678_1003308_pt1 | contig 10961 bp, 10 predicted proteins | sample ThiBiot_500_plan_2_FD_72847 | JGI IMG/M metagenome (GOLD analysis project Ga0097678, IMG submission 72847) | Wastewater bioreactor microbial communities from Cape Town, South Africa - Thiocy_expt_500_plan - 1398105537976 (version 2) (version 2) ...
CTAACCTCCTAGTTTTCCATTTTGAAACCGCCCGAAATTTCACCAATTCTTCAGCAACCCCTAGTTAGTTTTGGAGGAATCAAAACCGCTTAAAAATGTTCCAATGTGCGCGCATGGCGAATGTGCCCTCGGAGCTTATGCCCTGGCGGTCTTGCACCTGGTCGCTCACGGTTTATTCAAGGCTACCCTTTTCCTGGGTTCCGGCAGCGTTATTGAACAGAAGATGGTCAAACAACACCTCTCACCATATAAAAATGGCGCGACCGGTGGTGTGAGATTCTTTCGCTTCCTTTTAGCAAGCGGGGTGGCTTTGATACTGTTTTTAACCGCACCGGCCCTGCTTGGCTGGACGGTCAATACGGGGACAATCCTGGTGGCTTTTGCCTGGATTACCTTTATCTATGGCTTATCCGAAGCCAGTATCCTGCCCTTAAAGGTGGTGCTACCCGGCGTGGTGGGGCTTGTGGGTTTCTACCTGGGTCTTACGCACGGTGTCGAAGTTTTCTTTAGTGGTGTTGTGGCACCCACCCCAGAAATAAACGCGAACCTTATCTGGATTATAGGGGGTGGGCTGGGTCTGGCCGGGTTAGTAGCAGCCCTTCTTAATACCTGGGGGTGGGGGTTACCTGCCTGGCTGCATAACCTGGTGTCCCGGTTGTATGTACGAATTTTGTTCGCGGGTTGAGGGAACAACAGACCGGTTAGAAAGTATAGCCTAAGTAGACTGGGATAATTCTGATGGCTAGATTTGTAGATGTTTGGACAAAAACGGTTTTTCCATATCTTGGATGCTGACAGCCTTAAATACGGCTAGATTTAGCGGGAGAAAATTGTGGAGATTTTAGATTCAGACACAAAGGGGTCGGTCCAGGCTGAAATGGCGGAATATGTGGCCTTTTGTATCAAGCAGGCTGCCACCATTATCGCGCCTTACTGGCCGATTAGCACCTTTATAGCCAATAACAGCCTTGGTGGTCTTGAAAATACCCCTTTTCACCAGGCAATGGAATATGCCTGGCAGCTACGGGGCAGCCAGGGCTACCTTTCCCTGGCCGCTTATCACGACTTTTTCTTAAAAGGACGCATCACTGAGGCCGACCTGACTTATGCTATCTCAAACTTTCTAAGAGAGAAGAATTGGCCTGAATTAGTTTCGGTGGGCGGTAAGGCTATTTCCCCCAGCCAAATGGCTACAGGATGGTTAATCGGAGACGAAACCTACCCGAAAGTAATTAACGAAAAAGGCAGATTGTGGGAAGAAGTTTCTCGCAGATTACAAACTCTCCCCCATTGTAATGAACCGGGCGAAGAAAAAGACGCTCTAGCCAGGATAGAGACACAGGGTGAAAAATGCCTTGCCAGGGACGGCCAGACGGTAACGAGCATAATTAATAAGCGGCTGATTAAATGGTGCGCGGCTTTCCTGGACGAAGGTCAGGCGGCCTGGACCATGCCTGGACGCGAACAGGGTTTTTATGGTTGCTGGAAAGCCCTGGCCGGAATGGATCACTCTTTCCGCTATTATACCGGGCAAAACGTTACAAAAAAGTTGGAGGCTTTGCCAAAGCAGGCAAGCCAGGCTTTAACGCTCTTTTTACAGGCGCTTGAAATACCTCTGGCAGATTGGCCGGTTTACCTGGCCCGCCACCTGGCCCAGTTGCCGGGTTGGGCCAGTCTTATCAAGTGGCGGGAAGAACATCCCGAAGCGCCGGAGCAGCAGCGCTATCCTATTACGCTTACCGAATATCTGGCAGTGCGCCTTTTTTATGAGACGCTCTTGATCGAAGAGGCAGCTTTGCGGCCTAAGTCCAAAACACCTTATATAAAAGCTCCTGCTTTGCTTCCATCAGGGCAGAATCAGCCAGACCCTGGACACAAGGAGGCTACTGCTACCATTGCCTGCCTGGTGCAAGGGTTTGAGGTCCTTGGAATAACACCGGATGACCTGGAGACGACCCCCTCTGAAATTTTCGGGCGGATGGTTCAGCTTGCGGGTTGCTTTAACGACCATACCCGGCAAAGAATCTGGCAGGAAGCTTATGAATGGCACTATCGCAACCGGCTGCTGTCAGAACTCAGCCAGGCTCAACCACGCACGCCTGGAGTTTTAGCCGGATCTACTCACCCTGTAACACAGGCTGCCCAGGCTCAGGCGGTCTTTTGTATTGATGTGCGGTCAGAAGGTTTGCGCCGTCACCTGGAAAAAAGGGGGGCTTACGAAACATTCGGTTTTGCCGGATTTTTTGGAATTCCGATGCTCTATCAGCCCTTTGGTTCTCCGGCTGCCCTTGCCATCGCGCCGGCGTTAATTACCCCTACCCGCCTGATAAAGGAGCAACCCTCGAATACACCCTCTGCCGCTATTGAACGCCGCCTGCGCTACAACGGCCTGCGTTACGTCTGGGCTAAACTGCGGCGCACCGTGCGGGAAAATCTGCTTACCCCTTTTGCTTTTGTTGAGATGACAGGCTGGCTCTCCTTATTTTCCCTGGCAGGGAAAACCGTGGCCCCTCGGGCCTGGCGCAAACTTCGGAATTCGTTACACCAAAGGTTATGTCCGGTGGTGAGTGTTGAACCTTCAATCCTGACCGACCCGGCTGAATTGAGCCTGGTAGAGCAAGCCGGGGCCGTAGCCAGTATGTTGCGGAGTATCGGTCTTACCGGCCAATTTGCCAGGCTGGTGCTCCTTTGCGGTCATGGCAGTGAAACCGAAAACAATCCCTACGCCTCGGCCCTCGATTGTGGCGCCTGCGGGGGCAATCACGGTGGCCCCAGCGCTAATGTTGCCGCCGGTATTCTCAATTCCAAAGAAATCCGTCAATTATTGCACACGCAGGGTATCGTTATTCCCGATGAAACCTTTTTTCTGGCCGGTGAGCATAATACCACCACCGACACTGTCCGTTTTCTCAACGAAGCCTATCTCCCGAAGACCCACCAGGCTGAGTTCGAGAATTTCAAACGCGATTTGGCCCTGGCAGGGCAAGCAAACGCAGTAGAAAGGTGGCCGAAACTAACGGGAACAACCGCCCAAAACCCTACCATCAGTCGGCAAGTAGAACGGCGGGCCAGCGATTGGGCCCAGGTGAGGCCGGAATGGGGTCTGGTGAGGAATGCTGCCTTTATTTGTGGTCGCCGGGACTTAACTCGCCAGCTAAACCTTGATAACCGGGTATTTTTACACTCTTACGACCCGCTCCATGACCCTGACGGTACCATTCTAGAAGGTATTCTTACCGCCCCCGTGATAGTGGCCGAATGGATAAACATGCAATATTACTTTTCGAGCATACATAACCAGGGGTTCGGCAGCGGTACCAAGTTGCTGCATAATATTGTAAGCGAGATAGGGGTTATGCAAGGTCAGGAGAGCGACCTGCTGACAGGGCTGCCTCAACAATCGGTAATGGTTGGCGAAGAACTCTATCATGAGCCGATGCGTTTATGTGTGATTGTAGAGGCTTCTACCGCTACCATCACCCAAATTATTGCAAAACACGAAAAATTGCAACATCTTACTGACAATAAGTGGATTAACCTGATAGCTTATAACACCCAGGATAACCTGTTTTACGAATATCTTCCACAAGGCAAGTGGTGTAGGGTTTTTGATATTCCTTAAAGGCCACGGGTTTTATGTGGTGCTGCACAGGATAGTTCTTACCTGCGGTTAAGTCCAAACTGGTCTTTGTTAAAGAAGTAGTCCGTAGTGATTGTAGTTTCTAAAGAAGTGAGGTTAAGATGTTTCCGAGATCTAACTTGAGCTTTCCGGGCCGCAAAGAGTTTTTTTTGGCTCTAATCTCATTGCAACAACTGGCTAATTTAATTGAAGTTAATAGCTTCAACCCCAGGATTCTCGCTACAGCCAAATTTTATTTACAACAGTTGGAGCAAAAGCGGAATTCGATAAAAGACTTGGACTCAAGGAGATTGATCGATGAGTTGTACAGCGAAATAGAATATTATGAATATTCTCAGGCAAAGAGAGATGCACAAAAAATAAGCCACTGGCGTAACGTTTATGATTGTCTTAATACCCAATATGAAGAGATTGTTTTCAGGGGTTAATATTGCCAATTTTTTTGAGAACTTTAACCAACATTGAAGAGGGGATTGATCAATAGACAGCGGCTTAACAGGCACTTTGATGCGCGGCTCTGTCATAAATGAACACAGAAAGGCCGGTTTGAGGAAGGCAGCTTATCCCCTGGAGAGGGTAAAAAGATTGTGGAAATAAGGAGAGCCTCCGCCAATGGGTTCTAGACCATTTCTTCATCTTAAATGAACGTCACTTATTTCAAGTGCTAAAGGCATATGTAGAGTACTTCTATAAAGAAAAATCCATCAGGGGACTGGTCAAGCCATACCAAAAACTCCACCTCTACCTCCTTGCAAAGGTGAAAATAGTTGCCATCCCAGGACCTGGCGGATTACATCATTGCTATAAGAGGGCAGCTTGAGTGTTTGGAAACACCCGGATGTGTTAAGTACCCATTCCAGGGGAATAGCAAATTGGCGTGCTGAAACTTAAAGACTCAGGCTGGTTTCGGTTGCCCTCAGATATATACCGTAATTATTACAGTAGTGGTTAAAATAACCCATTTTCGCGGGCATAGATTATCGCCTGAATACGGTCACGTAAACCTAACCGGGAGAGGATATTGGAAATATGGTTTTTTACGGTGCCTTCGCTGATAAAAAGCTGGCCGGCGATCTCACTATTGGAAAGCCCCTGTGAGGTCAACTTCAAGACTTCTAATTCTCGTTCGGTCAGACCTGAATTGGAGATAACTCCCAGGGATTTATTTAGAGCCCGGTCTGGGCTGGCAGGCGCAGGTTCGGGCTGTTTGCCAAGCGAAGATATTACCTTCTGGGCCACTGCCGGGTCGAGCTGGTAAATCCCTTTGTGGACAGCGATAACAGCCTGAGCCAGGTCGTCTTCCGGGATTGTTTTAAGCAGGTAGCCGCTGGCTCCTGCTTTGAGGGCGTCAATCACGTATTCTTCATCGTCAAAGGTGGTAAGCATCAGGATTTTGCAACTTAAGAGTTGACGTTTGATCAGGGCCGTAGCCGCTACCCCGTCCATCACCGGCATGCGTACATCCATCAGGATAACGTCAGGTTTGAGTTGCTGCGCCTTTTCGAAGGCTTCCTGACCGTTGGAGGCGGTTCCAACTACCTCAATCCCCGGCTGCAAACTGAGCAGAGAGGCAATTCCCTCGCGCAATAATCGCTGGTCGTCGGTGATGAGCAGGCGGACGGGCGAATTTGTGGGGTGGTCTGTGGTCATATACGTTATACGCCGCTTTAAGAATAAGCCAGGCTGGGTTCGGTTTGACCGGCGGACGTAGTTGGCTCGCGGGCAACAATAGCGAGCAACCGGGTTCCCTGGCCCGGCTGACTATCCAGGCAGAACTGGCCGCCAATCATCTCAAGCCGCTCCCGCAAACCTTGTAAACCGTAACCGCCCGCAGGTGAAGAGCTATTTTGAAAATTCTGAGTGTCAAAACCTTGCCCATTGTCTTCTAACTGTAACGCTACCCGGTCGGATTCAAAGCGCAACCTTAGCTTAACCTCGGTGCACCGGGCGTGGCGCTGAATATTGGTCAAACCTTCCTGGGCTACCCGGTACAGCACCATCAGGATTTGCTTGGAGCAGCCTTCTTCGCTGCCGTTTATTTCCAGCTTTATACGCAGTTGCTCCGTTTGCAATCGGGCTACCAGGAGGGGCAGGTTTCTTTCCAGTGAGAAAAGCTCCTGGCTGGTGCGTAACGATTTAACCGACTCCCGGACATCCTGCAGGGCTTCGTTTGACAGCCTGCGGGCATCGCTGAGGGCCTGGTCGGCCTCCTGGGGATTTTTCTCCTTGAAGGCTTTAGCTTTACCCAGCAAAATGCTGATTACAGTCAGGTAATGCCCCAGGCTATCATGTATATCACGGGCCAGCCGGTTGCGCTCCCTGGTGGCGGCCAGCTCGGCCACCTGGCGTTGTGAGCGTTCCAGTTCCTCCAGGAGACGCTCGGCCCTGGTCCGGCTGGCTTTTTCTTTTATCAGGCTGTGGGCCGTGGTAGTCAAAAAAATCAGACAAAGGGTAAAAATTTCGATAAAACCGGTTGGCCGCGATATGTCAAAGTTGGCTGGCGGAAAGAAACTGACCCGGATTACAAAGGCCAGCCAGGTAACCAGCCCTACCCCGATACCGACCCGGCTGCCAAAGTACAGCAGCGCCGAAAAAGGGATGATCAGGTAGATAAACAGGGTCACCTCGTTAGCGTTTACCCAGGAGATAAACAACACCAGGCAGACCCGCAGTAAAAAGTAGCCGGTAGCCACCCGCAGGGGGATTTCTTCGTCCCAGCGCCAGGATTCGTACCGGTCAATCACTATAAGCATCAGGGTCGCCACAACCACTAATAAAAACTGCTGCCACTGGTAGCCCAGGTTACCAATATCCAGGAAGCCTCTGGCGGACCCCACACTAAAACAGGCTCCCAGGTATAGCGGGGTCGAAATCCAGTCAAATGGTTTGGAAATTAACCAGCCCGACCAGTGACGGCTGCTTTCTTTTTGCCCGGTTATTCCCTGCACCACACCACTCATGACAATAACCTCAAATTTTTTCCTGACAAATACTATTAGTTACCTCTGCTTAACCTTGTTTCCACTATAGCAGAGGGACCGGACTTGAACAATATGCCGCAAGGCATATGCCTGGCGACCTATCCAAAATAGGTCCCTCGCCACATCCAGGATCCTAAATTGGCTGGTAAGTTTACTTTCGTAAAACAAATTGCATGAAACCGGGAGCGGTCCCGAATCTATAAGGTTAGAAAGGAACCATGATGAGCAAGATTCGTTTACGATTGGGCTGGTTGGTTTTGTTGTTAGGCGTCTTAACCCTGACGGCCTGTGGTGCAGATACTCCTACCGCCACTACTTCCAGCACACCTGCGGCAGCCAATACCACTATTGCGTCCATCCCGCCCACTACTGGAGTTGCTGCCACAACTTCTGCCGCTTTAACCACTTCTGCCGCCTTAACCACCTCGGCGGCTCAAACCACTGAGGTTATTAGTACGACCAGCGCTGTTGCCACTTCGAAAACCTTGCGCGGTCAACGTTATTGCGAAGTGTTGCCGGTCTTTATGGAAAACGGCAAGCTGGAAGAATATGTTTACAATACCCAGGGTCTCAATGATTGCCCGGACGCTCAGTGGAAAGCCCTGAACGCTGACAACCTGGCAAAAAACCTGGGAGCAGTCAAAGTAGTCTTGAATGGACCGCGTTACTGGATGATGGACCAGATTATTGCCAATGGCGATAGCGCGGGTGGGGATGTCAAAACTTTTGGCGACATGCAGATGCAGCTGCGGGCAAAAGTCGAAATCCCAATGGGACAGACCAGCGCCGGCGGTTCTTACTACACAGATAATGTGGTGGACCGTAATACTGAGTATATATTCAAGGCTGGCCAGCCCCTTTACCAGCTTGTTAATCCGCAGGGTGATGTCTACACAATGCAGACTTACTCCCAAATAGTTGACCCCACCCTCACTCTGGAAGACCTGCCCAACCTGGGTAGCCGCCTGAAACTGCCTACCGGCTGGCAATACCGGGTAACTACTCCCGCCCAGGATTTGCACCTGGTCGCCCACGGCAAAGCCTATCTTATCCAGGATGATCTGACCAATTCCTACCAGAAGGAAATACAATGAACCTGGTGTGGCGGGTTTCAATTCACGGTAAATAATGATTTTGCCAGAAAAGGAGTGGCCTGGCGGCGAAGAAACTAACTCTCTGAAAAATAAAGCCGCCACCGCCGCTTTAACCCTTACATCTGAGGTTTTGAAAGAATTGCAAGAATTTTTTAAGGTCAATTATCCCAAGGCTTTGGAGCGAGTTAAAGTATTGTTGAAAGGAAGAATGATAGGTTCCAGGTAAACCGGAATGTAGCATCTAAAATAATCCCGGTCTATATATCGTCTGATGTGATTCTGTGTCTAGTGCTTTAAAATTCATTCTTACTGGCAGATTTGGATATAAGTTGTCTGGAAATAGTGCCTGAAAATTGGCCCTTACAACCCTTAAATTTTTGACAATTCTGACAGTCTCCTTTACATTTGGTTTGATTAACCAGGCCGGGTAAATTACAACTCTTATATTTTAGTAGGAAATTATTATGGCACAACAAGAAGACAATGAGACAGAGGCTAAACAATCAAAATTTGTGGAGGCTACTTTCTCACTACATCGAGGTCAATCGGAAAAGCTTGATATGCTGGTTGAAAATTACCACTCAAGGACCGGTAAAAATATTACCCGTGATGAAATTATAAGGGTATTGATTGATGGATCAAACCTTTTTATGATTATGGATAGATTGGAAAAATAGAAAACCCGGCTTGATGGCTGGTAATCAAGCGACTGATGTGGCTGGCGATTATTATAGAAGTCGAAATAATCTCTTAGGCCGTTTTCAGCCTCAAAAGTGCCTGCGTAATTGGGCAGGTAAAGATTCTCCCACTTTTTTGCTCGCCAAAGTCTTTCGGTGAAAATGTTGTCCAGCGCCCGACCCTTACCATCCATATTGAGCTTGCTACCTGCCCCTTCTACCAGCCCCGTATACTGCGGGCTGGTAAAGTGACTGCCCTGCTCGCTGTTGAAAATCACCGGATGCGCACTTTTCAGAACTCGTTCAACTGCCTTGTTACAAAAGTTTGTTCGAGACTTTCACTTACTTCCCAGCTAACAACGTAGCGACACCCGCTGAATATTTCTTCCTGCGTGTTGTCATAATCGTCAATATATACCCAATTCGACCTTCACCGGTTGTCCGATTCTGCTACGCTATTATAGGCAAACGGCGTAAACAAAAGAGCCTGTCAAAGCGGCGCCTGCCTTGCCGGGTTATACTAAATTTGAAAGATGACATTCAAGCCTGAATAAAAAACACTACCCTAACACCAAACTGGCAAGACGGTCTTCACCGACTAAAAGGGATAACCCCTTGCTCCCTGCAAACCCTTCAGGCAGGAAATTTCACCGCAAATATTGGCCGCGTGAACAATTACAAACATAGATAGAAACCAGGCCAGAGTGTGCTGCTCCAACTCACCCTGACCCATATCAATGCTCCGGTCCAGGTCTTCCGGGGTAAGGCTTGCCAGGTATTGGTCGGAGGAAGCGTAGACTGCCTGGGCGTATTGGCGCAAAGCGGCTAAATCAACCTGTACCCGGTGAGCCCAGGGGCCGTAATTTTCCCACTCTGGTCCAGGGCGGGGCATTGGCTCGCTTATCCCGGTCTGGCCCGCCCATTCCGGCAGGGCAGACATAGGCGCGGTCCCTTTAAGTATTCCATTGATGAACATGTCTTCCGTAATAATCGCGTGAGCGTAAGTTGCGCCTAGGGGATTGGCAGTACCAGGCGGCAACCAGTGGGTCTGTTCCGGGGAAACATCTGCCATTGTCTCTTCCAGAAGGCCGTGGGTATCCCTGAGCTGCTGGCGTAATAAAGTGATGCTATCCATTGACGAAATCCTCCCTTCAAAATTTTGCGAACAAAATTTAATCTCTCCTGCCAGGTCAATTCAGACCGGAAAAAACCGGGGGGGATTTTTGCAGGAGATTACAATTTTTCCAGGGATCGTATCGGAACACTTTATATAATATATTAAAATGAGGAAGTTAGCACTACTTTTTTAGTTTAAATGTAGTTTTTCAAACCCTAAATAAAGTTTCGTGTAGCAATGGCTGCATCGTTTGAAACCAGGTCGGGATTTACACTTGCAGAAAGCGTGAGAAGTTGTGCCAGGTTAATACCCTGTTTTGAGGCCGGCGTTACCGGTAACATCAAATAAAGGGCCGGGTCAAATGAATATCTGACCCGGCCCCTTTTAAGCTAACTCCCTCTGGCTTTTATCAAAAGTCCCACCCAACGTTAGGACGGGGGTCAAGGCGGTAAACTCGGACGTAATCAAAGTTAGCCGTAAACCCGCTGCCACCCATCGAAACCAACCCTATTTTTGCGTTAGAACCTAAATTGTGAGTGTAAGACCCACCCTTCTCCCATATCTTTCCGTCTACACTGCTATAGGGGGTATAAACTTCCTGGTTCTGGACAGTGCGTTTGGCGATGCGGAGATAGGTCCACTCACCGGGCGGGCCGACAATAGTGTTGCCGTAACGGGGAAATTGGGGTATCTCCTTGGCGAATTCGATCTGGCGGGTATTCCAGTTTGAAAATGGGGCCATTTTGATAAAGTTGTCGTCATCTTTGTAAATAACCAGCCCGGCCTGGACGTAATTAAAGCAACACCCTTCCGCCGGGACACTTAGCTTTACCCGCGTTTCGACCATATAGTTGCCTTTCGGGACCGGTTCGGTCAGGACCGAGGCGTTATTGCTATCCTGGTAAAGGTCAGCGGCCTGGGTATCAAAGCGGAAAGTGTTATTTTCAAGACCGAAAGTTCCGGGAGCAGGCTGGCGAATCCAACTCCACTGGGGTCCCAGCGTATTCGAATTAAAATCGTCCGAATAGGCTCTTTCCAGGCTGGCCGGTGTATCGTTTCTGGCGAAACGGGGCTTATAGGTGGTCTTCTGGTAAGGCTGGGCCGCCGGGGCAGGCATGGGGCCGTCCGAAGGGCCGAAACCACCCCGCAAGACAGGCCAGCCGTCCTGGGTCCAGTCGAGCGGGTCCATTAAAACCGGGCGTTTGGTGAAGTCGGTTGTACTGGCAAAATAGGGGTCCGTACGGTTGACCGCGTGATAAACCGTCCAATCCTGGCCGTCAAAGTCGCGGAAGACGGCATTATGGCCGGGGCCGACCCACCTGTTACCATTCATAGTGATAACCGGGGTGCCACCTGCCCTCGCCGCCAGGAGAGAAATTCCTTCACGGTCTACGAAAGGTCCAAACGGACTGACCGACCGGCCCACAAAAACATCATAACCGGTAAGTGGCC
>Ga0097678_1003309_pt1 | contig 10958 bp, 11 predicted proteins | sample ThiBiot_500_plan_2_FD_72847 | JGI IMG/M metagenome (GOLD analysis project Ga0097678, IMG submission 72847) | Wastewater bioreactor microbial communities from Cape Town, South Africa - Thiocy_expt_500_plan - 1398105537976 (version 2) (version 2) ...
ATAATCTGAGCCAGTAGATATTTGTGATTTGGTGTTCAATAACTGTCCTGTTGCAGAATACACCTCAACAGTTGCTTTATTCCAATTTTTAGCAAATCTTACAACCCACTGAGAATCTTTCTTAGCTATTATTGTTTGAGAATTATTAACATTCCCAGTTCCTAATGTTGCACCTTCTGGCAGTTCATAATATAAACCTAAAACTTTAGCACCACTCATAGAAAGGCTATCACCATCTACAATCTTTATAAACTGACCTTGAGAATTCTTTAGATAAAAGCTATTTCCATCACTTAGCCCTTCCGGAACTCTATTACCTTTTTCATAAACCTCAAACTTCAGATAATATGGAGTTCCAACATCACTTATATAAAGAGGAATTTCTTTAGACTTGTAAGCAACTTCATTAGCTTCGTTAATATAAAGTTTTCCGGAAAGATTAATATCTTCACCTCCTGTTAAAGTCTCTTCTTTTGTATAAACAAAAGCATTATCTCCATTATAAGCTTGTAAACTTGTATTGCCGGGACTGTTCCCGGTAACAGCAGAAGGAGAAATTGCATAGTATGTTCTTCCTATTTCCAAGCTGTCTGTATCATACATTATAACCGCTACCTGCTTTACAATTTTGTCTGTAGGAATATCTGCATCATCAAATATCTTACTTGTAGGATTGGTGGTTTGCGTTGTATTATCTCTTGAAGTAGATGCAAAACGTCTTAATAAAGTATAATTAATTGCAGATGCGGCATTGTTTCCATTGTCAGCGGAAAGTTTAACCATGAACTCACCCATAGGTTTAATCACTAGACGGTTACCGCTAATATCTCCAGCTTGAAATACACCGGAACTTGCAACCATAACAACAGTTCTTCCCGCAGTACCATTCGCAGATCCGCTTGTATTTTCAGTTGGATAGCTGGTTCCTGATCCTCTTGTCCAGGTTAAACCCGATGTATAATAAGCAATACCTTGTAAATTAGGTATAGCATTACCATCAGAGTTTGTAGATTCTGACTGACCAATGTATCTTAAATCAATATTTGTTAAAAAGGGATTTGCAACCTGATAAAGGTTCTTACCGTAACTAGCATCCCAGCCTCCTGCATTTCCAGTCTTTGATTGAAAGGGATCATCTAAATAGCTGTAATATCTTTCGCCATAATAATTAGTAGCAGATCCATTATAACCAAAGCTAATTCCACTGGATGCTCCTGTAAGAGAATAAGATTGATTTCCGCTAACATCAGAAACCGGAGTTCCCGCAAACGTAGTAACCACCGAAGCTGCCGCAGCATCCCAAACAACTGTTCCTGAAGAATTTCTTCTCGGTATGATGTAATAATCCAGTGGAGTACCTACATAAGTTGTCGATAATGCAGAACTAGCCGCCGCTATCTGATCAAATCTTGCTCTGGCATTATTCCATCTGAATACAGAACTAGGATTAAAACGTCCTGCAGAATTATTAGCACCATTAGTCACATTAAGATAACTTCCTCCTGTGTTTCCCGGACTATTAGCCAAATTAGCCACCAGATCTGAAATCGGGTAGTTATAAAAAGGCAAAGCAAGCTGCTGCTTAGCTGTAGAGCCGCTATTGGCATCTGCTCTGTATTCTTTATTAACTTTACCTGTAATATTAGTCTGAGGAATACCCGCAATATAAAGCTGTCCGTAACTTGTAGCACCGTTGAACTTCAAATTAACATTTGATGTAGATGCGATATTAAGCTGATCAGTAGAAGCAGCATTAATCATGATATTTCCGGAATTGTTTACTATAGCTGTACCGGCGGTTTGCAATCCACCACCGTTGTATACCAAAGTTTGACTCTGAACAGTAACTAATGCTGAATTTCCAACATAAGTAAGAATCTGGGAAAAAGCAATACTATTGAATAGTATTAATTTGATAATAAATAATTTTCGTATCATTGTGTGTAATATGTGTTTGTGTGTTCTTCTTGCAAAGATATTAATTTTTTAGATATTCGTATAAAATATCTAATTAATTAAAGATTTTATAATATTGAGTCTATTTTTACGTATTGGTTATTTTCAATATCAAACATATAATCTTCCAATACTTTTTCAGTTGTCCCTCGCAGACCTCTTGCTCCAAGTCCTTTATTCATAGTATCTTCCACGATTTCTTCAATAGCTTGATCTGTAAATTCGAGAGTGACATTATCCATCTTGAACAATTCGGTAAACTGATTAATGATAGAATTTTTAGGTTCTTTCATAATTCTTACAAGCGTCTCTTTTGTCAACTTATCGAGATAAGTAATGATAGGAAATCTCCCTAAAAGTTCAGGTATCAACCCAAAACTCTTCAAATCGATCGCATTGATCTGACTTAAAATGTAATCTTCTTCATTGGTTTTATTGATTTTGTCTGCGGAAAAACCAATGGCTTGCTTGTTAAGTCTTCTTTCAATAATTTCTTTCATCCCGTCAAAAGCACCTCCAGCAATGAACAAAATATTCTGGGTATTAACCTGAATATACTTCTGATCCGGATGTTTACGTCCACCTTGAGGCGGAACGTTCACAATGCTTCCTTCCAGCAATTTCAACAAACCTTGTTGAACACCTTCTCCCGAAACATCTCTTGTGATACTCGGATTATCAGATTTTCTGGCAATCTTATCAATCTCATCAATAAAAACAATTCCTCTCTCGGCTTTTTCTACATCATAATCAGCAACCATCAACAATCTCGAAAGGATACTTTCCACATCTTCACCCACATAACCTGCTTCTGTAAGGATTGTCGCATCTACAATACAGAATGGAACATTCAGTTGTTTTGCAATCGTTTTTGCCAGCAATGTTTTTCCTGTTCCCGTCTCACCAATCATTATAATGTTGGATTTTTCAATCTCAACTTCACGGTTTTCATCCTGAGCATGCAATAATCTTTTGTAATGATTATAAACCGCTATGGACAATTGTTTTTTTGCTTGGTCCTGACCAATCACATATTCATCAAGAAAAGCTTTTATTTCTCTAGGCTTTTTAAGTTCTTCCAGAGATTCCGCCATAGATGCAGAATCCGAAGTTTTATTAACACTATCTTTTACAATGGCATGTGCCTGTTCTATACAGTTTTCACATATAAATCCATTTTGCCCGGAAATCAGTATTTGTACTTCACTCTTTTTCCTTCCGCAAAATGAACATTGATTTGGATTCATAATTTTCTCTAAGTTCTAAATTAAAAAAAGAAGCTCAAGACTTCTTTTATGCTTTTATTATGGATTCCTGAATTTCCTTATATTCTTCGGGTGTAAAAATCAGCCTAGCATTTTTAAAATTAAGGTCGTCCATACTGTTAAGTGGTATCAAATGTATATGAGCATGTGGCACTTCCAAACCGACAACAGCCACTCCTACTCTTTTGCAAGGGATAGCTTTCTTGATTTGCTTTGCAATGTCCTGTGTAAAAGCCCAAAGTTCTTTGTAATCTTCAGAATCTAAATCGAAGATAAGGTCGGTTTCCTTTTTCGGAACAACCAGCGTGTGACCTTTTACCAAAGGCATCGCATCCAGAAAAGCGATGTGTTTTTCGTCCTCGGCAATTTTATAACTAGGAATTTCTCCGTTGATGATTTTAGAAAAAATAGTGCTCATAATTTTTTTAATATTGATTTTAATTTCAGCAATTTTTAAACCAACATCTCTATTTTTATTTTATAAAGAAATTTCTAAAACTTCAAAAGAAAGCTTATTTCCATTAGGCAATACGATATCGGCTGTTTCACCAACAGATTTGCCCAAAAGTCCTTTCGCAATAGGTGTATTCACAGAAATTTTTCCAGCCTTCAAATCACTCTCATTATCAGGAACCAAAGTGAATTTTTGCTCACCTTTTGTTGCATTATTTTTCAGTCTAACCGTCGTAAGTATAGATACTTTGCTCAGATCAAGCTGGCTTCCGTCAATGATTTTGGATGTAGAAATAATATCTTTCAATTTAGAGATTCTCATCTCCAACATCCCCTGTGCTTCTTTAGCTGCATCGTATTCTGCATTTTCAGACAGATCACCTTTATCTCTTGCTTCAGCAATCTGCTGCGTTATTTTTGGTCTTTCGATCGTTTCTAGTTGTTCCAGTTCGGCTTTCATTTTGTCCAAACCTTCTTTGGTAACGTAGTTCATAACAATAAAATTTATCGTTTGTATAAAAAAATAATCCGACCTTTGCCGGATACTAATTTGTCTCGAATTGAGTTTACAAATATATAATTTATTTTTGAAATGAAAACCAAAAAAATCGCATCGCTATTCGCATTATTTTTGATTATCAGTGTTTTAAGCATTAATAATTCTTGTAGCGAAAGAAATGAAACCGTAAGCTGTTTTCCTAATTCCACGATTGCTGTACAACTTAACCTGACTTTACCGCTTTATTACAAGTTACAAACCGTTGGATCCTGGGTTTACGTGAATGAAGTTGGAGCGGGAACCAGAGGACTGATCGTGGTAAGAACAACAAGTGGATTCAAAGTTTATGATAGAAATGCACCACATATCTGTCCGGATACAGATACAACTCTTGAGGTCAAAAATGACACTTCCATTTATTGTCCGAAAGATGGCTCACAATGGATTCTAATCACGGGACAACCTACGGATAACAGCGTTGCCAAAATAGCACCAAAAACCTACGGATATAATTTTGATTCCAATACTAATATTTTATCAATTTATAATTAAAGATGAGAGTGGTAATCCAACGCGTTTCTGAAGCAAGCGTAAAAGTTGACAACCAAATTGTTGGAGAAATTGGAAAAGGATTGATGCTTCTGATCGGTGTTGATGAAAATGATGAAAACGCAGATGCAGACTGGCTTGTCAAGAAAATTCTTGATGTACGGGTTTTTTCCGATGAAGAAGGAAAAATGAATCATTCCGTGAAAGACATTAATGGCGAAATCCTTTGCATCAGCCAATTCACTCTGATTTCTGATTATAAAAAAGGCAATCGCCCTTCCTATATCAAAGCTGCCAAACCTGATAAAGCCATTCCACTGTTTGAATATTTTAAAGATGAAATAAAAAAATCCGGACTGAAAACCGAAAGCGGCATTTTTGGTGCGGACATGAAAGTTTCACTAATTAATGATGGACCTGTCACCTTAGTTTTTGACAGCAAGACAAAATTATAAAGGAGCAAATATTTGCTCCTTTACTTTTAATCGACCTCGTATTCAAGTTTTATGGTAATGCTTGCTTCTTTTTCCTTGGAAGTGGTATTGTAAGTTCCGCCGTAGGAATAATCTTCGTTGGAATTTGGTGCCGTAATCTGAATTACGCCCATTGTTGCTTTTTTCAGATTTCCGAGACTGCTTCCCGCATTTTCAGCAATTTTCTCCGCTCTTTCTTTCGCATCTTTTGTAGCGTTAGCAATCATTTCTTGCTTTACATCAGACAACTTGGTGTAGAAATATTGCGGTGAAGAAGATGTGAACTCTATTCCACGATTGATGATTTCGGTAATGTTTCTGGAAATATTTTCAATTTTTGAAACTTCTTTGGATTGGATAGAAACACTTTGGGTCAAATTATATCCTGAAAATTCTCCCTGCTGATAATTCCCGTTGGAATCCGTATAGCTTCGGAATTGTTTCTGAATATCAACCGCAGAAAAAACCATTTCATTTTGTTTCACACCTTTGGAAAGAAGATAATCAGAGATCACCTTTCTGTCAATCGCCAAAGCATCATAAGCCGATTTCAGCTCAAAATTATTCTTGGAAAAGCTTCCTGACCAGGTAATAAGGTCTGATGTAAATTTTTTGGAACCAAGTCCGGTCACAGAAACGGTATTTTCCGACTTGTTTCTGTTTTTGATAGCGCTGCCAAGCAATCCAGCAGCAATAATAAAACCTAATGCAGCAATCCCAACTGCAATATAATTCTTCATAAAATTTTGTATTTGAGTTTTTTGCATCAAACTTGATACCAAATTTTAAGATTTCATTAACATTTTTTATCTAATTGGACCCTTTTCAGAGTTTAAAACTCTGAAGGGTTTGATTAGCTTTCTTTATTGAAATATCGATTTTTCAAATTCCAGACTCACGCCTTTCATTTCGCCTGGCATTGGCGGAACTGTTTTAGTTAATTTGATTTTGATGAAAGTGATTTGTGGAAACTGGTTTTCGATTTTGTTAATGATTCTTCCAATCACGTGTTCCAAAAGTTCGGAACGAATTGCCATTTCCCGATGAATAATTTCGCTGACCTCAGCATAATTGATGGTATCTTCAAGATTATCCGACTGTGATGCTTTTTCTAAATCTGCGTGTAATTCGGTATTGATGATATAATTATTTCCAATCAAAGCCTCTTCTGGCAAAACACCGTGATAAGCATAGATTTTTATGTCTTCTAATAGGATTTTTGATTTCATTCTTTAAAAATAGAAAAATATTTTGAACGCAAAGTCCGCAAAGATTTTTAATCATAATTGAAAAATATTTTAAGGTTCGCAAAGGCGTAAAACTCAGCAAAGGAATAAACGAATTAAAACATCTAGTTTGTCATACCGGAGGAATCTCTTCGGTTTAGATTCTTACAGAATGACAAAGATTCTGGTAAACTCTTATTTATTCTGAGGTTTCTTTCTTGCAAAGCTGCAATAGGGATAGTAGTGGAAATCCTTTTTTGCAAAAAAAGATTGCAACGGATAGCCCGACCCGAGCGGATGCCCTTCGAGAGCCTCAGGATGACAAGTGTTGGCGAGGGGATTGCCCAAATCATTCTACAAAAAAACCTCATCTGAAAAGACAAGGTTTGTAATTTTATTTGATGCTTTTGGAAAGTTCCAGCATGGCTTCAATCGGTTTCAATGCTTTGAGACGAATATCCTCGTCCATTGTAATTTCCGGAAGTTCATATTTCATACACAGATAAAGTTTTTCCAGCGTGTTTCTCTTCATAAAGAAACATTCTGAGCAGTTGCAGCTCTCGTCGAAAACCAAAGCGGGAATCAAAGATTTGTGCGGTGCGCGTTTTCTCATCTCGTGAAGGATGCCTTCTTCAGTCGCAATGATAAACTCTTGGCAATCATCTTGTTCTACATAATTCAAAAGCGCGGACGTTGATCCAATGAAATGCGCCAGTTCCAAAACCGGCGTTTCGCTTTCCGGGTGTGCGATCAGTTTTGCATTCGGGTGGTCTGCTAACTGCTTTGCGATACGTTCCATAGAAAATGCCTCGTGCACGATGCAGCTCCCGTCCCAAAGAATCATATCACGACCTGTTTTCTTGCTGAGATATCTTCCTAAGTTTTTATCCGGCGCAAAAATAATCGGTCGGTCTTTTGGTAAAGCATTAATGATCTGTTCTGCGTTGGAGCTCGTTACAATAATGTCCGAAGCCGCTTTGGTTTCCGCATTACAGTTGATATAAGTTGCTACCAGTGCATCTGGATATTGCTCACGCATTTTGTTGAGACCTTCCGCCGAACAGCCGTCTGCCAAAGAACAACCTGCCAATGTATCGGGAAGAACCACTTTTTTGGTTGGATTAAGGATTTTCGCCGCTTCCGCCATAAAGTGTACGCCACAAAAAGCGATCATATCCGCATCGGTTTCCTTTGCCTGTCTTGCCAATTGTAAAGAATCGCCAAGGAAATCAGCGATATCCTGAATCGGACCCGGCTGATAATAATGCGCCAGAATAACGGCATTTTTCTCTTTTTTAAGGTCAAGAATAGCTTTCACAAGGTCATCGCCTGTCGGAATCGCAAATTCTTTGAGGTCAAGAAACCCTTTTACGGGCATATTATTGATTGCAATGTCTAATGTATTTTCCATTACGTGTTTTTCACATTTTTATTCGTTGATAAAGTTATTAATAATTTTCTCGACTTCCACTTTTGCCTCGTTCAAATCTGTATTAACAATAATTTTATCGAAATGTTTTTGATAAGTCATTTCCTCGCCTGCTTTTTCCACTCGGGTTTTGATGGTTTCTGCGCAGTCGGTATTTCTTTTTATCAATCTCTGTTCCAACTCGGCGATGCTTGGTGGCATTACGAAAATCGATAATGCTTTGTCACCGAAAATCTCTTTTAGTCGGATTCCGCCTTTAACATCAACATCAAAAATCACGATTTTTCCTTCTTTCCAGATTCTTTCTACTTCGGATTTCAGCGTGCCGTAATATTTGTCGGTATAAACTTCCTCGAATTCTACAAATTCATCTTTGGATATTTTGGTCCTGAATTCTTCCGGTGTCAAGAAGTAATAATCTACTGCGTGTTTTTCTTCACCGCGCGGTTGTCTTGTGGTGGCAGAAATTGAAAAGCTTAATTGAGGAACTACTGAAAGTCCGTGTTTAACCAACGTTGTTTTACCGCTTCCGGACGGCGCGGAGAATATGATGACTTTTTCCATTAAAATAATTGATTGCTGATAATGATAAGCGATAATCAAATCATTCATTAATTATAATTTATCGCTTATAATATGTTCAGTGTTTGTTCCTTGATTTTCTCCAAATCATCTTTCATCTCGACCACCAATTTCTGAATCTCAGAATGATTGGCTTTTGAACCTAAAGTATTAATTTCTCTTCCCATTTCCTGCGCAATGAAACCCAATTTTTTCCCATTAAAATCTTCGTTCCTCATCACTTCGAGATAATATTTGATGTGCTGGGAAAGACGAACTTTTTCTTCAGAAATATCCAATTTTTCAACAAAATAAACCATCTCCTGGTAATATCTTGTCTCATCTATATTCTCAAAATTCTTAAGCGCAGCCTGATATCTGTCTTTGATCGGCTGGATCCTTTCTTCTTCGTATTGAGCAACCTGATTGAGATTATATTCTATGTTCTGAACGATTTTTTCTATTTCGACAGCCAGATTATTTCCTTCCGTTTGTCTGAACTCAATAAATTTAGAAATAGAATTCTCTACAGTTTCCAAAAGAGTTTTCCACTCGTTCTCTTCCAAATCGGAGTTTTTTGTAGACAAAGCATCCGGCATTCTGACCGCCATTTTCAGCAATTCGAACTCAGGCGCATCAGAACCAACCTCTCTCAACTGATTCATATAATTTTTGACAACATCCTGATTGATTTTGACATCATTATTATCCTCAAGACTTTCGCAGTTGATGTAACAATCTACTTTCCCTCTGAGGATTTTATCATTCAGTAATTTTCTGATATCAAATTCTTTTTCTTTGTATCTCAACGGAATTTTAACATTCAGGTCAAAGTTCTTGCTATTCAAAGATTTGATATCGATTGTAATTTTTTTTCCTTCATAAACAGTCTCAGCGCGGCCGAAACCTGTCATAGATAATATCATACGATTCTATATAAGAATGCAAAGATAATTAATTTTGATTCTCCGGATTCAATTTCCTTTTTGAATTAAAAACACAATCAGAATTCGAAGTATTTCCTTATTTTTGCCTCCTATGAAAAGATGGTATCTCTACCCTTTTTCCTTGGGTTATCATCTCGGTACTTCTGTTAGAAACCGGATGTATGATTGGGGAATTTTTTCTTCTTCGAAATTCAGAACACCAATAATTGGTGTCGGAAACCTGTCGGTTGGAGGCAGTGGAAAATCGCCGATGGTAATGTATCTGGCAGATTATCTTTCACGTTCGTTCCGGACGGGAGTCCTGTCAAGAGGTTATGGCAGGATTACAAAAGGTTATAAAATCGTGAATTACGAAAGTAATTACAAATTGGTTGGTGATGAGCCAATGCAATTGTTCGAGCGATTCCGAAACCGTTTTGTAATCGGTGTATGTGAGGACCGTGTTTTTGGTGCAAAAAAAATAATTTCCGATATGGATCTGGACGTGTTGATTTTGGATGACAGCTACCAGCATCGCGCCATAAAACCCGGGATGAACCTTTTATTAACGGATTATAACGATCCTTTTTTCAAAGATTTTGTACTGCCGGCTGGTGACCTTCGCGAGAGCAGAAGAGGAAAAAGCCGTGCCGACATCATTATGGTAACGAAATGTCCCGATGATCTGACGGAAGAAAAGAAGCAATACTATATCTCAAGAATACGACCGCAACATTACCAGAAAGTATTTTTCTCATCCATTGCCTACGACGAGAATATCCTCGGAATCAATAAAATGATGCCTGTTAAAAATCTGGATTATTATGATGTTCTACTGATTACAGGAATTGCAAATCCATCCCAGCTTTTGAAAGAGATGTCAAAATACAATCAAAAAGTTAAACATCTCCAGTTCAAGGATCATCACAACTTTACCGACGATGACATCAAAAAAATCACTGCAGAATACAAAAAACTGGGCGAATACAAGGTTATTCTAACCACTGAAAAAGATTATGTCCGCCTAAAAACTTTTGATTATCTTAGGGACAAAATCTATTACTGGCCTATCAACGTAGAGATTGACAAGCGAGAAGACTTTAACAAAATCATTCAGAATTATGTTAGAAAAGTTTAAAGAAACTGCGGAATTCATCAAGAATATCATCTCAGAAATACCTGATTTTGCAATTGTTCTCGGTTCCGGACTTAGTAAACTCCAGTATGAGGTAGAAGCGATTCATACTTTAGACTACAAAGACATTCCCAATTTCCCTCAAACTACAGTTGTGGGTCACGGTGGAAAATTGATCTACGGAATTCTCGAGGGTAAAAAAGTTTTGATGATGAGCGGACGTTTTCATTATTATGAGGGTCATTCTATCGAAACTGTTACTTTTCCTTTCAGAGTTTTCCATTTGTTAGGAATCAAAAATTTGATTCTTTCCAATGCTGCCGGTGGTGTAAATCCCAATTTCAAAGTAGCTGATGTAATGATTCTGACAGACCATATCAATATGATGCCGGAACATCCGTTGAGAGGAAGAAATATTGACGAATTAGGGCCTCGTTTCGTGGATATGAGCGAACCTTACAATCGTAAGATGATTGCGATTGCTAA
>Ga0097678_1003320_pt1 | contig 10927 bp, 9 predicted proteins | sample ThiBiot_500_plan_2_FD_72847 | JGI IMG/M metagenome (GOLD analysis project Ga0097678, IMG submission 72847) | Wastewater bioreactor microbial communities from Cape Town, South Africa - Thiocy_expt_500_plan - 1398105537976 (version 2) (version 2) ...
CAAATTAACATTAATTGGCAAGATTTTGGATTAGAGAGAACACCTTTTTATATTGCTTGTTATTCTGGTCATACTGAAATTGTAAAATTATTATTGAATGATAATAGAATTGATGTTAATAAACCAGATGCATATGATCAAACACCTTTTCATATTGCTTGTGAAGAAGGACGTCTTGAAATTGTAAAATTATTATTAAATGGTCAAAGAGTTTATGATATCAATAAAGCAAATAGATCTGGTTGGACACCTTTTTATACTGCTTGTCAATTTGGATACATTGAAATTGTGAAATTACTATTAAATGATGAGAGAATTGATTTCAATAAAGCAAATAATGAGGGAGTAACACCTTTTTATCTTGCTTGTTCTCAAAGACGTATTGAAATAATGAAATTATTATTAAATGATGAAAGAATTGATCTCAATAAAGCAAGGAATAGTGGTGAAACACCTTTATATATTGCTTGTCAAAATGGATACATTGAAATTGTGGAATTATTATTAAGTGATGAAAGAATTGATGTAAATAAAGCAGATGTATATGGTTATACACCTTTTTTGATGGCTTGTCAAAATGGACGTACTGAAATAGTGCAATTATTATTAAACGATGAAAGAGTAGATATTAATAACTCAAATAGATATGGTTGGACACCTTTTTGGATTGCTTGTTATAAAGAACATATTGAAGTTGTGAAATTACTATTAAGTGATCCTCGAGTTGATATCAATAAAGCAAGGAATAGTGGTGAAACACCTTTTTATATGGCTTGTCAACAAGGACAAATTGAAATTGTGGAACATCTGTTGGCCAGTGGAAGGCAAATAGATATGAATAAAAAAGATAATAATGGAAAAACTGGTCTTGATTGGGCAAGAGAAAAAGAGAAAATGGAAATGGATGAAGATGATGAGGATTGGGAAACTGAAGATGAATTTCAAGAAAGAAAAAGTGAGTATGAAAAGATTGTTAAATTAATAGAATCGTTTGAAAGGAATCCAATTGAAACGATAGTCCAATTGAGAGTACAACTTGGTTTGGCTGGTAAATCTCTTTTTATTTTTTTATTTTTATTTTTTAATTTCTCTAAAATGATATTTATATTTTAAGACAAGAATGCTGTTTCTATTTATTCAATGATAGTTCTGCTTTCAGATTGTTACTTGGATTTCAAAACAAGGAATTAAAAATCTTTTAGAAATCGTGTTTTGAAAGTTTATGAAACGGAATCAAATAATTGTAAAAAAAAAAAAAAAAAAATTCAAATAATTGTAAAAATTTTAATCAAAAAGTATGAAACTTTCAAACAAACTTTGCAAGTCTTTTAAAGCTCAGGAATATAGAATGTTCCATCTTTGATGAGATATTTTTGAATAAGATCCCAAAGTACCTTTATCATCTTTTTATTTCTTATGTTATAACTATTCAAAATTCTTTCTAAATCTTTGAGAGTGAGAGGTAACATAATGGATGTAAGCTCTTCTTGAAGTTCTACAATAATTCCTTTAGCTCGCTTTGGAAGAATGCCATTCAGCTCCTTCTCCCATTCATCTTTTGCATGTAACTGAACGAAGCCAGGACCACTTTTATATTGTTCCTTTGCTATTGATTTTGTAATTTCGTCTTCTAAAACCATCAGTAATTTACCAATAGCTATGAAACCTCTTTGATTATAATCTACTTTCTCAGTCAAAAGTGCAACAAGTTGCTCAGTGAGTGTTTTTTCATTTGTCTCGTTTTCATTCTCATTTTCAATTTCATTTTTCTCGCTTTCAATGGATTTGTTTTGCATCTCCTGTAAATTACTCTCTGAAATTGAATTTGTTATTTTTGGCTATTACAAGAAATTAAAATAGACAGTTTATTCAAAAAAGAGGTAAATTAAATAGAAATCGAAAATAATACATTAGAATGAACATAATTGCGAGCTATTTTCATTGAGAATGGGGTTTGAAAGAGACTCAAATCAACTCTTCTCCAAACATGTAGTTTATTTCTATGAAGAATTGAAAAAGGTTTATTTCTGCAATGAAAAAAAAGAAAAAAAAAAGAAGAAAAAGAAAGAAACAAAGATAAAGTTGTTCGAACTAAACTAGTTACTTGAAGTCTTAATTTCATTAAATGTGAAGCCATCCTGCGAACTTATTTATTGATTTGAAAAAAACAAAAAAAAGAAAAAAAAAGGATGACAGTGTTTTTTTTTTTCTCATCAAAAAGTCAAAAAAAAAAAAAAAAAATGGAGGTTTGATTTTTTTTTTTTCCTTCTCCCGCAATTAATTTTCTTAATTGTCAATTTAATTATAACAAAAAAATTAACATTTACAACTCCAATTTCTTCTTAATTCGATTCTAATTCTTCTTTCTTGATTCTTCCCATCACCTTTGTTTAATTTTTGTTTTTAAAACAATTACTAATTAGCAAGGAGACGCAATCCATCAGAATGTCATTACCGTCCTTGCTCACTTCTATCCACATGGCATCAAGATATCAGCCTTCTTTTTCACTTATGAAATTATCACTGGGACAAAGTTTCCAAAGCATAAAGTGAACACGATTCAGTATCTACCTGGAGTACAGACTTATTATGAAGATGATGAGGTGAAGAAGAAGACCAAAAAGTCACCATCGAATAGAGCACAAACTAAAAAGAAAGTCATGATTGTAAAATTAACACAACAAGGATATGAAACCTTTAAAAAGAAGAACCCTGTTAAATCTTTATCTGTTACTGAAATTAAAAAGAACCTTTCAGATGATTTCCCAGACCATGAGATATTTTATTCAAATGATTATGACAAAATAGAGGAACATCTTCTTTCTTTAATTTCAAAGGAAACTTCTCCAATGTATATTTTCTTTCTTCTTCCTTTTTTCTTTATTTTATTTTCTTTTTCTTTCTGAATCAAATCAAATTTAATGAAATCAATTAGAGTAATTGGATTCGATACAGAATGGTTTCCTGATGTTAATAACAAAGCACCACTATCAAAGACAGCACTTGTTCAACTAGCTTTTACGAATCACGCTGTTCTCATTCATTTAATTCATACATCAAAAGTCCCACCAACATTAATAGAAATACTAAAGAATCCAAAATATATCAAAACATGCCAAGATCCTCGTCAAGATATTGATCGTTTAATGAAAGGATATGGTTTAGTTATTGAAGGGATGACAGATTTAAAAAAGATAGCAAAGAAATATCAATTAAAAGATGGACTCAATAATATTTATAATCAAGTTAGTGGGAAAAATATGAGTCCAACACCAAATGCATTAACAAATTGGGAAGCAATACCTTTAAAAGATACTCAAATTTTGTATGCTGCTATTGATGCTATTCAAAGTCGAGAATCAATGGTTTTACTTCATAAGGTGTATGCAAAGGAAGAAGAAGACATGGTATTATTTATTATCTATTGAATCTTTCTCTTCATTTAACCTCAATTTCTCAATTTCACTTTTTTTTTTTTTTCCTAGTTCAAATGGATTGAGAGCAATCAATTTTGGTTTCAGAAACATGTTCCTGTAAAAACTTCAGATTAAATTTTGAATCGTAAATAAATAAAAATTTTGTCTCGTTTTTCTTTGTTCATTTCATACAAAATAGATCGTTGACAGTGTCAATATCAATTCAAAAAATTTTGACAGTGTCAATTTTTCATCAATAAATAAGAACATTTTTTTTCCAAAAAGATTTTGAAAGATAATCATTTCACAACATTAACTTGACTTTGAATCTTAATTGCAATTCCCAAAGGAATCTTTGAAATTTTGTAACAGTACTTTTCTTTTTTTCTGATGAAGTTGATTCTTTTTATTTCAAAGATATCAAAAAAACTTCTAATTTGCTACTTGGGATTTTACTGATGAAAATCAGTTCTCAAGATTGAAAATTGAAAACAAGAGAACAAGAAGAAAAAAAATAAAATAAAAATGATTCATAATAAAAAGAATGAGTAATAAAAAAAATAAAAAATAAAAAAAATAGGTGACAAAGATTTTTTTTTTTTTTCGAGCCTGTGTCGTTTTTCTCTCTTTGATTTCGGTTGATGTCTTCCTTCGAGTGTACCTCAATCAACTTGCGATAGACTCACTCAATGACCAAATGCTCTTATATCATATCATCCTATTTTCTTGGATTCTATTTCAATTTTCTCAAGGTTTGATTTTCTTTTCTACTTTTTATTTTTATTTTTATTTTCTTTTTCAGAGATTGATACCCACAAATGCTAATTCTTGATTATTGATTAGGTGACTTACATGAAAGCGATCAAACAACATTAATTGATTTTTATAAGTCATTAACTGATGTAGGAGATTTGTATTGGAATTTAGTGAATAATTTGTGTGGGCAAGATGGAGTCACTTGCGATTCTAAAGAACCTCAAAGAGTGACCAAATTGTATCAATTTTGGTTCATTAATTGTTTGAATTGAATACTAATCATACAATATATTTTTATAAATAGAGATCTTTCCTTCAAAACACTCAAGGGGACTCTTCCAACCCAACTAGGAAATCTACCAAATTTAATTGAACTGTAAATATAATTTTTCTTCTGAATTTTTTCAATTTTACACCCTCATAAATTAAATTGTTGTTCAAAAAAAAAAAAAAAGGAATCTCTTCGAAAATCAATTTTCAGGACCAATTCCAACTCAATTTCAAAATTTAAGAAATTTACAAACACTGTAATAATTAATTTATCTTTTTTTATTATTTATTATTCTTTTTTCTCCTCAATCAAAATTCAATAATAAATCGGAATATTAGATCTCTCTTTTATAATCAATTAAACGGGACCATTCCTACCGAAATCGAAAAACTAGCAGATTTATACTATCTGTAAACGAAAATCTTCTTCTTCTTCTTCTCTTATTTCGTTTCATTTTTTTAAAAATTTCTTTCTTTCTTTTTCTTGAAAAATAGATATCTTGACCATAATCCATTTTCAGGACCAATCCCAACTCAACTAGGAAATCTAAAACATTTAAAAACCCTGTAATTATGATTTATAACTTTTTTTTTTTAAAAAAAAAATGAAACTTACAAATTTTAATAGATCTCTTTATCATAATCAACTTTCAGGTTCAATACCAACTCAACTTGGACTTTTAACAAACTTAGAAGAGCTGTAAAACTCAATTTTTTTATTATAATTTCAAATTCTATATCTATACTCCATGTTATATCTAGAGCTCTATCATATAATCAACTTTCTGGTACAATTCCATCCCAAATAGAAAATTTAATTCATTTGAAAATTTTGTAAATTTCAATTTAAACTTCAGTTTCAAAAATTCAATTTTAAATTTTAAATTTAAATTATAGAAATCTTGATTCAAATCAACTTTCTGGAACGATTCCAAACAATATTTTATCATTATCCTTAAATGAATTGTAAGATATCCATTAAGTTTTTCTCACTTTATTTACAGAAAATGTTCTAGATATCTTGGTGATAATTATTGGAATTGTCCAATTGTAAATTATTCTACTATATTAGACAATGATTACTTCAAGTCAAAAAAACAATGTTGTGGAAAAGGTGGAGTTTTCGTGAATGAAGAATGTATATGTTCAAGTGGATATTTAGGCACATATTGTGATATCTTTTTAGGTATTTTTTCTTTTCTATCTCTCCCTTTTTCTTCTTTTAAAATGAATAATTAAATAGGAGGAAGTTGTTCATTCCCAACTTCATCACCAATAAAAAGATATCCCTTAGGAGAATTGAATGTCAAAAATATTACAAATAATCTTGTTCAAGTGATAATTTCTGTCCCAGGAATTGAGAAAAGAACAGTAACATCCATTGTTTTTGGAGATTCAATTACATCAAATAATTCAATTTGTACATATCCTGGCCCATCATTTACGAAAAGTTTTGAAAATTCTTTATGTCAAGATACTTTCACTTCTTCAATTTCTGTTATTAATCTCATTCAAAAGTGTGGATTTGATCTGACTACAAATGGTACTGGGAATTTTAAAGAATATGATGGAAGAATTTGGATGACAATGGTTGAATATCTTGGAAGATTTAGAGGTGCTGATTTGACAAGAACAGTTTCATCAAGCTTAAATTTAATGCTTTCTCTTCCTTCAAATGTTACTGTCAATGGTTCTATCTCACTTTTTGGTGTTGCTGAAGCAGTTTTTGTTCTCACTGATCAATCGTTCATTTTCCTTTTTTCTTCTTTTTCTTTTCTTTTACCATTACATTTTTTTCTAATCAGTAAATAAAATAGTTATAATGAAACAACAGATTCAGGAGTAATTTCTATGACATCAAATTTAAAATATCCATTCAAATTTTCAGGTGCAACATTTATTGGAGCATCAAACTTTACAATTCAAGATTCAATTCCACAAGATCAAACATGTGAAGAAAGTTCAGGAAATTGTATTCAAACAACAACCTTTATAATCCAAGATATTTCAACAAATGGATGTACATTTAGTGGAGATTATCAATTTGAATGGACTCAAACATGTAGAGGTTCAAATTGCCTACCTGAATTAAATCCAATGAATGTGACAGTTTCACTTGAATCATCTAATATTTGTTCTTCAATCAAAGTTTATTCTTCAATTAGTGGAGTTCTTGGGAGTTATGAACATTATGATTTCTCAACACCTCAATCTGGTTTCATTGTTGGAAATACGATTTATTTCAAAGCTGATTTTATTTCAGATGTTGAAGTGGATCATTATGAATTAGTTAATTTATACATCATTTCAGATTCAAAACAAAGGTATTTACTCCAAGATAGATTGATTACAACAATTGGTACAGCAAATTCACTTTTATCAAATGGACCTCAATTTCTATTTAGAATTTTAGTTGGAACAAATGATGATGAAGATCTAATTATTAGTGCATCAAGTGATATTGCAATAACATTTGAAGTATTTGTCGAATATGAGATCTTTTACAAAACAACATTCAAGAAACGATCAATTCAATCTCAAAAACTCATTCTCTCAAAAAAAATCTTAGTTTCTTCAAGTTATATTCATGAGAAAGTATTCAACCTGATTGAAGCAAATTCTGTATCATCATCATCTCCAACTTTCATTTCCTCATTCCCTTTGATTTTCATTTCAGTAATCCTTTTCATGTATTTTTGAATATTACAAATAAACAATGTAAATTTTAGTTACTTAGATCGAACAGAATCAACTTATTTTAATAAAGATTCCGAACTCAAACAAAAATCTGTTATTTTTTTTTTTCAAAACCCAAATTTGATTTCTCCTCTACTTTCTTTTTTCTTCTTTTTTGTGATTTTTGTGATTTTTGTGATTTTTTAGAAAGAAAGAAGGAATGAGAAAATGAATTCAAAGATGATTGTACGTATTTATACATCTCTTCTGGAAAGTTCAAAACAGTAAAAAAATGAGAGCGATTATAAATAAGTTAGGGTTGCGAATAAAAAATAGAATAAAAAATCCATGAGTCACCGAAAAAAACAAAAAGGTGTATAAAAACAACAAACAAAACAAATATGGCTAAAAAGAAGCGAAGGAGTGGCGAAGTGATGGATGTCTCTCTAACACCAACTACACCTCCAATAACCTCAATAACAAAGTCTAAAAAGAAGAACAAGAAGAAGAATAAGAAGCCTCAAGGGATGTCCTCACAAGAAACCACACCGAATGAATTAATTAATGTGAATAGTTCCCCAAAATCACCAGGTTCTTTGAAGAATAAAAAGAGGAAGAGGAAGGCAAGGGCAGGAGATGCAACACCTTCACTGTTGGAAAATAGAAAGAGAGTGAAGAGTGAAGATAAAGACAATGAAGAGGAGGAGGAAGAAGAAGAAGAAATTCATGTTAAAGCGAAGAGTTTGAAACCGATATTGATTGATGATGAAAGTGAGGAGGAGAAAGAAGAAGGAGATCAAAAAAAGAAAGATGAAGAAGCCGGCGTTGGAAGTTCAAAAATGTTTTTGGATACTGAGAGTCAAGAGAAAAATACAAAGCCAAAAAGATTAAAAAAGAAGATACAAGAAAGCCACGAGAAAGGGAAACAAAAAGTAACAGATGAAGAAGAGGATAGTGACAAAGCTGAAGAAAGTGAAGAAAGTGAAGAAAGTGAGGAAGAAGAAAAAGAAGAAGAAGAAACTATTCAAAGAAAAGATGAAAAATCATCTGAAAAAGATGCCAAACAAGAGGAAATAAGAAGATCAAAAAGGATTGGAAAGAAAGGATTAGAAAATCAAGAAAGGAAGATGAAAAAACAAATTCAAATTATTGAATCTGATGAAGAAGAAGAAGAAAGAAAAGAAAGAAAAGGAGAAAAAGGAAGAAAAGTAGACAATTCTGAAGTTCAATCATTAAAACAAAAAATTCAAGAATTAGAAAGTCGTCTCAATGAAAAAGATCTTCAAATGAAAAAACTCGAAGTTGAAAATCGAAGATTAAAGAATGAATCAAAAAGTTTAGTAGAATTAAAACAACTTGAGAGTCTCTCTTGTCCAATTTGTACGGAAATTTTTGCTGCACCAAATACTCTTCATTGTGGTCATACCTTTTGTTATCACTGTCTCAAGTCTGCTTTTGAGATTCAAACAACATGTCCTGTTTGTAGAGTTGGAGTTCATGTTCCTCCAATTGAATCCCATATCTTAACACAAGTAATAGAAGTATTTGTTGAGTCGATGCCAAATGAGAAAGAAAAAGAATTTGAAAATACGAGAATTGAAAAAAAAATTCAAGAGTTTAGAGTTCAAAAGAATGCTGGAAATCTCTGGAAACAAAACTTTAATGCAAAAGCTGTTTATGATCCAGATGAAGAAATTTGGAGATGTCCATTTTGTAATTGGGAACTTGAGGAAGGAAAATGTTTACAGTGTGGTCAACACCTTATTGTCCAAGATCCTAATTATTTTTATATTAGAGATGAAGAAGACTTAAATGAAGGCGATCACATCTTTTTCTCAGATGAAGACTTGGATGATGATGACAGTGAGAATAGTTATGAAGAGGATTCATTTGTTACTGGGGATGAAGAGTCAATTGCCTCGAGTAATGAAAGCTTTGAATTAAGTGATAATGATGACCAAGAAATTGAAGATGATTTAATTGAAGATGATTTAATTGAAGATGATCTGAAAAGAGATGATTCAGAAACTGAAGAAGAAGATGATGATGATGATTTAATTAAAGATGATGACGATGATGATTTAGAATTGGATTGAAGACAATGAGAGAGTTCCGAAGATTTACTTCAAATAATATATACATTTTGTAGATTAACTTTGTGAATAAATTCCCTTGTTTTTTTTAAAAATTCAGAGTGGCAAAAAAAATGGCAAATGAATTTTTTATAAAAAATTTCAAAATATTTATTCAAGTGTTTCAGTTTTCATCTTCGCTAACATATCAGCAATATTATCTATTTCATTGGAAAAAAAAAAAATGAAACCATGATTGAGATAAAAGAAAAGAAAGAAAAGAAAAAAAAAAGAAGAAGAAAAAGAAAAAGAAAAAGAACCTCCAAGCTCATCATCTTCATCTTGTTTCCTTTCTTCTCTCTTATTCTTTCTCTTTCTGCGACTATTTTGTCTATTTCCAGCAAAAGCTGATCCTGATCGCAATGCATCGAACATAGCATCCATAAGACCTTTTTGATCTTGATCTATTTTTGTTATTATTATTGTTTAGTCTCACATTTAAATAAACAAGAATATTTAATTTTAAAAGACCTTCTGAATCCATTTTAACTTGTGATGTATCTTTTGTAGCTTGTTTTTGTTGTTCCCTTGCAAGTCTTCGAGCTTCTTTTTCATCGGCAGCTTCTTGTCTTTTTCTCATGAGTTCAGCTTGTCTAGCTCTTTCATCATTTTGTTTCTTTGCACTCTAATTTATTTTTGTTTATTATTATTATTTTTTGGATCCTCAAATATCTCAATTACCTCAAATAAATTTGAAAATGTTTTAAAGATGGAGAAAAATTCTTCTGGTTGAGTCTTTTCAACATCTTCTGCAAAGAATGTTAATACTTCCTATAAATCAAATTTTAATTTTAATTGATTGTTTTCTTTTCTTTTTTCTTTTTTTTTTTTTTCCTTTAAAAAAAATGTAATTACTTTAAAAGTATCTTCCATAATCTTTAATCTGGTTTCAAGATCAGCAAATTGTTTTTTTGCTTCTTCAAGAAAAGTTGAAAAGAATTGTACAAATCTGTCCCCTTCAATTTCTGAATCTTTGAGTTGTTCTAAAGTACTTTCAATTGATCGTATTCCTTGTTTAACTTCGTTTATCTCAGATAAAACAGATTGAAAGGAAACTATTTTTATAATGATTAATCAAATTTTTCAGCGCGAGCAAAAGATAAACAGAAAAAAAAAAGGAAAGAAACCTCTTGAAGGTTCATCAAAACATTTAAACTCGTCGATAATGGAAAGTGTCTATTTTTGTAATAAGTAAGTAAATAAATAAATCAAAATCAAAATCAAAATTATTGTCTTACTTCTGGATATTTTTTCTCCAATGTTCCAACAATAAAATGAAGCAAATGCATTTTATTATTTGTTGATTTTGTGTCGATTAACTATATGATTATAAATGTTAAATGTATATAACATGAATAAATAAATATTTCTAGTTACCTTATTAATACTTGATAGTTTGAATCCAACTGCATTACCCTTAGCATTGTTTCCGTTCATATAATTACCAAGGACAAGAACAAGCTTTTTTTTATTTGATTCACTTTAATTTTACATTCTTAAATAATAAGAGGAAGAGTTGACAAAAAAAAAAGAAAAAAGAAAAAGAAAAAATGAAAAAAAAAGGATTAGAGAATTACCTCAAGAACTCTTTGGAAAGAATTACTAGTCATTAGAGTTCTTGATGCTTTTGTATATGCTTCCAAGTTCTATTTTCAAGAAAAAAAAAAAAAAAAAAAA
>Ga0097678_1003325_pt1 | contig 10893 bp, 9 predicted proteins | sample ThiBiot_500_plan_2_FD_72847 | JGI IMG/M metagenome (GOLD analysis project Ga0097678, IMG submission 72847) | Wastewater bioreactor microbial communities from Cape Town, South Africa - Thiocy_expt_500_plan - 1398105537976 (version 2) (version 2) ...
AATGACTTGTCAGCTGTCACCAAGTTTGACATTTGCGACACCAACGTCAGGATCTCGCTGCCTGCTGCTGTTAGGCCCCCTTGGCCCGGTGTGAACTTGAGTGGTGCAATGCCCGTGCCGGTGAGTGGCGTGTCAGTTGGCAGCACAAACAACTTGGTCTTGGTCAGATCTACTGGTAGCGTGATGCGCGTTTCGAGATCATTCAGATTGGATGTCTCCCAGCCCAGTGATGACAACAGCTCGCGACCAGCTGGCTGTGCTGTGAGTGTGCCGAGCACCATGAATGAAGTGCCGCGCAATGAGGGACAGTCAGAACTCTCCGCGAGATCAATCACCAAGGTCACAAATCGGTTCAGATCCAACAACTTGCTGCCGCTCTCGGATGACCCCACGTGACCCAGGGCCCACAGTGCACTGCGCTTCTTGATTGAGTCAGAGGGCAACTGCTCGCTGCTCAAGACCTGCAGTAGATGCGTGATGTAGCCGCCCTGGCGAATTAGCTCGCAGCCCTGCTCAGTCTTTGCAAGTTCACCGAACAAGTGCGGTGGCACCAGCACCTCACCCTCCGGGTTGAAGTTGGTTGGATCTTGCAATATCGTATGTGTGAGGGGCTTGGTGAGCACGGCTTGCATTTTTTTCTCGAGGGACAGCACGTACAGTTCGTTATCGCTCTCCATCCAGCGCTTCAGTTGCGGGGCCACAAAGTCTAATTTTAGCAACTTGTTCAGTCCCTTAGCTGTGCTGAGTATCCGGATCAGCAGCGAGGTGCCAGTTGTGCCCATGGCTACGAGTGCTTTAATGTCCACGGGTGCAGCGGGACTGTCGAGCAGATCAATCAGCTTCTCGAGACATGTGCTATGATCGATGGCCTCGTCCAAGATCTGATGAACCAAACCACGGATCTTCGCATCGTTGTCGGTCAGCTTGGTAAGCAGCAGCTCAATGCCCCATTCACTGAAAGCACGTGGCTTGGCGTGCAGTTGGGTGCGTAAATGTCGTACTGCAAAGTACTTGACGACAGTGCTGCTGCTCGCCAATATCTTTCGAATAATCTCGAGTGCTTCGTTAGTACTAGAAGACACACTCGCGGCGTTGTTGTTCGTCACCGTTTGCAACAGCGGCGTGTCACGACTCGTGCGCGGGGTGTGTGCATCGACTGTTTGCGGCACGGCGAGCACGGCACTATTGTAGTCAATGTTGGTCAACACGAGTCGAATCAAATCATCGCGACCTTCGAGCTCGCAGATGTGTTGCAGTGACTTGAACAATTTGTGTTTCTTGAGCACCTCTTGGCCTCGATATGAGCGCGTGAGAATACCGAGCAGTGAGAAGTACTCGCGACTGAGTGTCTTGAGCAGTGAATTGCGACTGAGCATCAACTCCTCGCCCAGCTGCGTGTTGGTTACGTGTGTGTGTTCTCTGAGCAGCAGCTTGTACTCATCTTCGAATAACTGCGACAGACTCTTCAAGAACGAGTGCTCTTGCAAGTACATGCGTCCTGCATCGTGTTCCACCAGCACTTCCATCACCAGCTGTGCTACACGCACGTAGATTGAGGTGTCGTTACTGCTCGCTGATCGCAGCTTGCTAAACAAGTGTTTCTGCGGCTTGAGAAATGAGAGCAGGCGCTTGTACCACTTGGTCTTGAGTGCGAGTTGCAGCAGCATGGGATTGTGCATCGGTCCCTCCAACAGCTCGTGCACCAACTCCCACTTCCACTTGTCGTACTCCTTGCTCGAGGCAAGTGTCACTCCAGTCTCTTTGATGCGCACCAAGAACGCCGTCTCGTCCATCTGCCACTCCATTTTGCGCTTCACTTCACTCACACGGTCCAGTCGCGCACCGGCAGAGTCGCGCGCATCAGCACCTGGTGTGAGACTGCCACTCTTGAGCTCTTCAGTACGTCCTCCGATGCTGCCACGGCGTTGATGCGTGTTCGGTGAGACAACACTTGGTCCGGGTAGTGTGGCGGGTGTGGTGGGTGCGGTGAGCGACGAGTACAGCACACTATCACGTGCACTTTTCAGTGCAGTCCACTTGTGCAGCACGGACACCATGCCACTTGCACGTTCTCTATCACGCACACGCTCGCGCTCCTCTTCTTTCTCCTCAAAGTCCCGCGTACTCTGATCAGCTTGGTCGGCACTCCATTTGGGGGCGCGGAACATGATGGCGTGCTGCACGAGGGTGGGCAGTTGTTGCAATCGCGCACAGGTGTGTGGTGAGAGCAGTCGATTGGCAAGGTGCAACAACTCACCGAGCAGCACTGTGACCTTTGTGTAGACAGTGCGGAATGGTGTCATGCCAGTGTACTCGTGCGTGGGAGCAGCGAGCAGAGTGACTGAACTGACGGAGGCTTGATGTTGCAGCACTTGATTGCCGAGCAAGATGAGCTGTTCAATCAATCCGTGCTGCACCATCACCGACAGCATGCACGCCGTGTAATTCCACAGCAAGTTCATTCTGTAGCGCGGTCGCAGTGAGGCCGCCAGGGCATCGGCGTCAGGTCCGAGCTCCGCCACGGTGCTGGTCTGTGACGGGTCTACATTGCATCAGTGGCTGTTGTCACACGCAGTAGCTGCTTACCTGCATTGAATCCCATCAGTCCGCCGAGTCGTCGGTCCAGCGCCTGGCCGCTGTTGAGCAGTGGTATGCGGAACACTTCGTAGAAGAGATCGAGCAGCGTGTGCAACGTGTTGAGAGAGGGGTGGTGTGCGGGGTTGTACGTGAGTGCGGTGATCAGTGACTGCAGGCCCTGTGGATGTGAACAGAGTGCGAGCAGTCCTGGCCAATAGCGCAACAGATAACTCAGCGCGCGACACGTCTCGGCCCAGCCTTGAGGACACGTAGCTGCTGCTGCGCTGCTGCTATTATTAGCACCACTGTCGCTCTTCTCGCCGGCACTGGGCTCCTTGCTCGCAGGCTTGACAGTCTCGCGCAGGGGATCAGTGAGCGGTGCCAGTAATGTGCCGAGATCGATGTGCGGTGTCATGCGTGCTCGCGTGCGCGGGTGATTGAGCCACACCAACAGCACGGTCAGCAACAGCTGTTGGATCACCAAGAAGTGCGCATCCACCACCGCATTCAATAATGTGCGCACCACACCGAGCTCACTCATCATCACTGGACTGCACAACATGGCCTCACCAATCAGTTCACAGCTTACCAGAGCCAGCGGATCTCGTTCTGGACCCGTGCTGTCCACCACCGCCTGGAGCGAAGCAAACACAGCACGGGGCAGCATGCACTCGCTCGAGCCCAGCATTGTGCCAGTAGGTGACGCACGTGGGCTGTGGGGCGCGATATTTCCGCTTACATTCAGTCCTACGCGCGCTGAACCGGCAACGACACGCGGACTGTTAGCCGCAGAGCCAGGCGTGTTGGTCGTGCTGCGGAGTAAGGTTGAATAGCTGTCGATCATAGCGCGCACAATCTTAATAGCCTCTAATCTCTCGCCTTCAGTGTCTTCTCCGCGCTCGATCGAACTGCCCGAAAATTGAATTAGATACGTGGATTGATGTGTCAAGGCACGACTTACAATGCAATGCACTTGTCGATGTTATATTGTTCCAGTTTGGGCGTTAGATTCGTGTCTCTGAGCGCGAGGTATCGAACTGCTTTCAAACCAACCACGCGATTGCTGCGCACTGGATCGACCAAAAATAATCGCAAACTGTACCATGAGGTTATTAATATCTATACCACTACAAGAATTCATACGAACTAACTTACACTTTCAAGAACTCATCTAATGGAAACTTGGCGTAAAAATCTTTAAGCTCAAGCTTGCTGCCCAGTTTAGCTACGACTTTAACGTGTTTAAATTTGTCGCGCAGTGACACATCTGATCGTAAGACTGATATGGCCTCTTGCAATTGTGTCGCTGAATATGAGTTGATGAAAAAAAAAATTAAATTTTTGCTCGTCTGATCAAGCTTGTGTATTAAATGTTAATTTGTAATCGTATTTATAACGCAATGATAATTTAAATTAATTCGAGCTGCATTAATAATTCACGACAGTATTGGATGTACCTTCTTCGCTCATTTGTTAGAACAACACTGATAGTAGCGCGCGCGTATGTGTGATTACAGTGCCATGTCCTATGACCGGCGTGAGTGAATATCAATGAGTGCTGGTCGTCAATATTAAATCTCAATTGAACTGAGTATATTTACCAGTCCATTACGCGATTTATTTAGGTTAGATTATGATACAAAAAGAAAAAGGGGCGCGAACGACTGGCTCATTCAATAGCGTTCAATTGCAACTCATTCACACTGCGCGAGAGTTGTTCTTCAAGTTCAAGCAGCTCTTGTTTCGCTTCTTCGAGCTTCACTTGTGCCAGCGTCAGATCCTGGTGTGGAACAGTCAGCAACTGCGCGATTAGCAAGTGAATATACTCACGGGGGGCAGTTGATGATATCCCTTGAGCAGACTAAGCTTGGGCACAGTTTCTTGTTTGATCCGCGCGACTTCAGCGTGCATCTGTTTGAGACTCTGATGATACAGCTCGGGCGTGACACCTGTGCTCTTCAGCTGCTCTTTCAACTTGATTAGCGTCTGCTCGTATTCTTGACTCTTGCTCTCGAGGTATTTCAAGTTTTTCAAGCGACTTTGTACCGCGCTCAGCTGATTCGATTTCGCATCTTCAAGTTGTTGCAGTAATCTGCAGGAAGTTCATCAATATCCATTTGACACATTGCGCACCACTTACTTCTTTGCACATGTAAAGTCCTCTAACGCAGTCTTGCTTTGTGCTTGCAAGCAGTTGAGATGCTGCTCAAGATCTGCTTTGAAATGCCTCTGATCTGAATATTCGCTGCGCTGCTGATACAAACTCGACACTAACACTGCTATGGTACAGTTGTGTGCTCCGAGCTACGCAGTGTGTTAAAGCCGAACATCACAAGTGAATTTAAAACGTACTAAAACAGTCAGATGTGCCAACAATTCACTCAGCTCAAACACGCGCTGATGCGGTGATTGATATGTATTGTTATTGCCTATGGATAGTTTATCACGCTTCAGGCCTAGTCCTTCTAGTAGCTTATCTTTTCTGTTTGCTGCAATAATAATTATTGGAGTGAGATCAAGGGTTGTAAAACTTACCTTCATCCTGATACTCCTGAGCGAGTTTCATATTATTAGTTATAATTATTTGTTGTTCATAATTGCGCCGCTTATTCTTGAGTGCTAATTCATACAAAGCAGATACAGTTTGAGTGTTGATCTCGAACCGTGGCACTGTGCGGTCTTTAAACAAAGTTTGCAACCAACTAGTTACTACGGCCAATTTATCATCGAATGCGATGTCAGCCATGTTGTTGTGTCGAGTTTTTTTAAATCAATTTGGCGCCAAAAATGGCGCGAAATTAACCCGAGTTATCCATCGAAAAGAAAACTGTTTTCGGCTCAGCTTCGATCTACTTTGTTCATCGTTACAATAGAGCCCATGATCATCACTTAGTCGAATGTTCAAGATAGATGGGCTTACGAGTCATGACTCCGCAGTGCGTGTCGTGCTGCGGTTTCGACCAACGACTGAAAGATCAACTTCAAATTTCCTAAAATTAGATAAAGACAAACAGACGGTGTTTATGAGTACCGAACATGCTGCGACGGTAAACAGATGATTTTAAATTGATTATTAATTTGACTAAATTTATACGATTACCTTGCGTCAAATATCGCGAAGTATAATTTCTCGTTATTAAAGTTAATGCAATTTTAGACTCATTCGCGGCGACACTCGATCAGCACAACCAAATCTGATTTTCATCGCTTTGTTTTCGATCGCGTATTCGCAGATACAGCTACACAAGACGAGGTATGTATTGACTGTATTTAGTAATGTCAGAGCGCTAACAACTCGTTGACAGGTCTACAACGAGAGTGCTGCGCCGCTAGTAGATGGTGAGTGCCGAGCTGTCTCTCAGAACTGATGCTAATAGCTCTGTTATGGACAGATATACTGCGTGGATTCAATGCAACAATATTCGCGTACGGTCAGACAGGCTCAGGCAAGACATACACGATGCAAGGGCCCTCGATTGAAGATCCGACACATCAGGGCCTCTGTCCACGCTTGATTACGCAGCTGTTTGATCGCATCGAAGAAATGAAAAAAAACAAGGACGTAGAGTTAATACTGAAAGTCAACTGCATTGAAATCTATCAAGAGCGCATTAACGACCTCTTAGATCGCACGCGTGAAAATCTGCGGCTACGTCACCATCAAACGCGCGGATTTTACGTGGAAAAATGTTCGGAAATTTACGTCAACAGTGCGCGCGATGTCGTCGAGCTGATGAAGCGCGGTTTCGGCAATCGACGCACGGCCTCGACGAACATGAATGCCGAGAGCAGTCGCAGTCACAGTATCTTCATCTTGCACCTCACACAACAACACTTGAACAAGGAAATTAACAGTCGACTCATTTTAATTGACTTGGCTGGCTCTGAAAAGGTACCACGCTTTCTATTTTTAGTTAACTACAATGGATTTTATTATACATTACTATAAATGAATACGCGCATGTATATCTATCTATTTATGGTCGTAAGCCGATATGAGAGAGAGAGAGAGATACTGACGTGAGTTTTTTTGCAATGGTTATATTTATTACTATAAACAGGTGAGCAAGACAGGTGCTGAAGGACAGACACTAGAGGAGGCCAAGACTATCAACAAGTCCCTCCTCACCCTCGGCAATGTCATCAATGCGCTCACTGAAAAGAATGTAAGTTCTAAAATCGTTGACACGTGTCACTTGTCACTCCCCCCCCCCGATCACGTGACTCAGTAAAATAATCGAACAGGCATTCGTGCCCTATCGCGACAGTGCCCTGACACTGCTGTTGAAAGAGTCGCTGGGTGGTAACTCGAAGACGACGCTGATCGTGAACTGTTCCATGGATGCGTACAACGCGAGCGAGACGTTGAACACGATGCGATTCGGACAGCGCGCAAAGAAAATTGAGAACAAGCCCAAGATCAACATGGAGCAGACCGTAGGGGAGCTCAAACAACAACTAGAAGCTGTGCAGCACGAGTACAGGTCAGTCTGACATGCACGTGACGTGTCAAGTGTCAGTGTCGCGCGAAATTGAGACTGACGCCTCTGACAGTGCGCTACTGCTCCACAACAGAATTCTCTCGCAGATTTCACTCACCAGGGCTGCCTTCGCACCGTGCGAGCACGTGACCCACTGGCCTGTTGAGGACACTGCAGAGATAACACGTGGTCCGCGGCCGAGTGCGACAATGGAGCACGTGATTGAAGTGCCACTGCCTCCCTGGGCACCTGTCTCTTGGCCCGCCACGCCACGCGCTCCTGTCACACCATTCAGTCAGCCTGAACCGATATCTATTATTCCGCCTGACCTCTCGCGAATTATTCCGCCCACGCTGGCAATCAATGGGCTATCAAAGAAGGTGTTCAGTGAAGAGACAGATGTCACCTTGAGACCCCCGCAGATCAGTGCTGCAGTGCCATTCAGTCCGCCAGGGTTGTCAGCAGCATTGTGGGGTGATCACGTGACATTTGCCGACAAATCTATGGTCATATGGCCTGAGTACCGAGAACAAAAAGATAGGGAATTCAATTCGCCGACTGCTGTTCCTTCACAGATCACGTGTCGAGTACCTCCGATGATGCAGCTAGAGGTCGATGTGCCTGCGTCCGAAGAGGATCCAAAAATAGTACTCGAGCGGCGTAATAGCTCGCTAAAAAAGGAAATGGAGGATTTGCAACGCGTCAAATCGAAACAAACGGATGAGTTACAAGCAAAATTGACGGAACAACAAAGATTAGTGGATGATCTACAAAAACAACTATTCTCCGCGCGGAGATCACGTTCACTAATCGGTCACGTGGTATACAACGCCTTGTTAGTGCTGTCCTTTGCACTAGTATTCGCAGCTGGCGTGTATCTTGCTCCAAAAATAGATCCTGCGCTTGCATCGTGCAACGACACACCACATGTGTTCAGTTACGATATTTATTTTGACACGCTGGGCTTGACACCCTCAGCTTCCAGTCAACTTGTCAAACAACGGTATCGCGAGCTCTTGTTGCAACTGTAAGCTATTTTTAGCATCCACCGACGAAGATAATAACCTATTTTTAGACATCCTGACAAGAATCCACATTGTGATGACACGTGCCACAATGAGCTGAACAACATCAAATTTTCTTATAACGTGTTGTCACTCGCGAAATTTCACGGCGCTGACGAAAAGTCCGCAGAGTGTCGTTGTCCAGAGGTCAAATTTCCCGAAGCTGTCACGTGTCAATCTTCAAATCCTGTGGAGTGTCATTGTCCAGAAGTCACGTGTCCAGAGCCTGTCGCTTGTCGTTGTGCGGACCCCGTCAAATGCCCCGAACCCATAGCATGTCAATCACCGACGCCCACGGCGTGTCAATGTCCAGCTCCCAACGAGTGCGATCAATCACACGAGTCACTTATGGAGTTACATATAGTGCTGCGCGAGTCACTTGACAGCTGTCAACGTCAATTCAAGCACTGTCAAGACCAACTTATTCATGAACAGAGCATCACACGGGATTTGGAGCTAAAAATAGAACAGTTCCAACCCAAAGTGGTGGTGCAAGAATCTCGTCCGGAGATTAATTTGCCCGAGCTCGTGAACGATGACGGCAAATTGCAATGGATGTTGGAGGAGGAGAAGAAACGTCAGCTCGGTCTAATCACGACGCACTTCACATTGACTTACTGGCACGACCACGAGGACCCGCACCGACTCGACCACCTCGCGGCGAGTGTGGATCACGACTTGAAACTGAACGCAGAGGTCCATGCTCGACTTCGAGCGAGTGCAGACGAAGACTCTGATATTATTACCAAATATGGCATTATTCCCTCGCAACCGTATTTGGTTGCTGAGACCACAACGACGATAGTCCCGCGTGACGACGAACAACATCAACAAATGGTGACTGTGATGACTTTCCCAGGACCATTTTCTGATGCCAAGTTCACGCAATTACTGCAAAATTTTCTAAAATGGCAAGCTTCGCACCACATCTTGTTAGGAGATTTCGATACATTGCCGTGTTTGTCTAAAGGAGCACGTGCTCGGCAGTATTGTGTCATAATGATAGCTGACACAATGTCACGTTCTAGTTTCGATTTAGGTTCGCGCATCTTGAAGTACCTAGAATTGGCATCGCAATTCACCGAACGAGGTGTTGCACTGTCACCTGGCACCGAGCTCACATTCCGTCTCATTGACACTGGACGCAAAGAATCCCTGTACGAGCACATGTCCCGCGAGCTGGAACTCGTGTCCAATGCCCACACACAACTGCATCATCAGCTGCTCGTCGTCTCGCTGCACACGGCCCAGTTCTGGCAGTATGATCGGCCACTCACTTTTCAGCGCGCCACTGACTATCCAGCGCTGCTCACGTGGTTGACCAAAGTCATGCGCAACATTGAGCGCGGAGAGGACGTGGTTCGCGATCAATCCGGCGTGGCACAGTCCTCAAACGTAGATCTAGCGCTGATTGAGTACACACGACGTCGTCGCTCCCCAGTGAGCACCGTAGTGAGTTATGGTGTCACTATTGGACTGGCGGTCAACTTCTTGTTACGAGTCACTCGTCGTGCTTTGCAATTGCTAGGCTGAAAACCTTAAAAAGGACATTTTGAATGTATTAAAATTGTAAATAGTTTCGCTTGGAAGGTTTAATAAATAAGTTGTTGAACCGAATCAACGCGACAAAAATGAACATGTTACAATTCGCGGCAAATTAATGTGAATCTATTTCGAAGACGATGACGACGAAGATGAGCTCTCGTCTTTGGTGTGATTGACCAGCACGTGCCCATTGCTTTCAGCGTGCACATCACCTTTGACATTTTCGTCGTGTTTGGGCACTTCACTCGGCTTCACGTCTGCCTCATCATTCTTCATAGCCTCATCATTCTTCACAGCCTCATCATTCTTCACAGCCTCATCATTTTTCACAGCCTCATCGTTTTTCACGACTTGATCCTTATTTGCGTTATTCTCGTTTGCGTCGCTTTTCACCTCTGCGGCCACGTTCACCTCTGTGGCATTCTTTTCCTTGTCCGCGCGCTTCTCTTTCTCTTTCTCTTTCTTCTCACTCTTCTTGCTCTCCTTTTCTTTCTTCTTCACATCACGCACTGATTCGCGCTTTTTTTCCTCGCCCTTCACTGCGCTCTCATCTTTCTTCTCTTCGCGCTTCTTGCTCTCTTTCTCCTTTTTCTTGACCTCACGCACTGATTCGCGTTTCTCTTTGCGCGGTGACACGACGTTTTCGTCTTTCTCTTCATTTTTCTTGCTTTCTTTCTCTTTCTTCTTCACATCGCGCACTGATTCGCGCTTATCTTTGCGCGGTGACTTGCTTTCTTTGACGTCCAGTGGTGCGTCTTGTTTCACACTCGTCTCACCCTTCACTTCGCTGCTCTTAGACTCGGTCTCTTTCTTGCTCTTACTCTTGGGACTCTTCGCGCTCTTCTTGTCCTCCTCGTCGCTCTTGGTCAGCTTATCAGTCTTGCCGGCTGGGCGCGGACTGGTCACTTTAGGCTCCTTCTTGCTCGTGCTTGTGCTAGGCACTGCAGCTACTGACATTGCACGCGCACGGGTGCCGCTATCTTCTTCCGACCACTCCTCCAAACTGATTGAGTCGCGCTCATTGGCTGGACGCGTGGGGTCATGCACCAGTTTGCGCAACATAAAGTAGCGGAATCGCTTGGCGTAGTAGTCAGCACGCACAGTGGAGAGTGTGGCCTCGTCCCAGACTATCTTCTTGAGCAGATTGGCGACCTTCTTCTTGAGCACGTAAGAAGTGAGACAGTCAATGATGCCAATGAAGTAGATCTCTTGTCTTTGATCGGTTG
>Ga0097678_1003352_pt1 | contig 10811 bp, 15 predicted proteins | sample ThiBiot_500_plan_2_FD_72847 | JGI IMG/M metagenome (GOLD analysis project Ga0097678, IMG submission 72847) | Wastewater bioreactor microbial communities from Cape Town, South Africa - Thiocy_expt_500_plan - 1398105537976 (version 2) (version 2) ...
TATGGAATTGATAATAATATTCGTATGAACAGCATTATTTGTTCTTGTTAGCCTCGGCTAATTTCTTAGCGGCCTCAATGTCGTCAACTAGATCAGCAATAACTTTGTCCTCCAAGAAGACCATCGGTTCGTTATGTCGCAATACAGCCACGACGATGTTCTTTGGTGATTCTACTGTCTCATTCAACGTGCGCACTGCAAGACGAATAGTTTCTTTAGCATCCAGATCGGGTTTATAGTTGGTCTCCAAGAATTCGCGCAGAGTTTTCGAGTTGCGACCAATAGCATTAGCTTTCCATTCAAAGTAAGTGCCCGAAGGTTCAGTTTGGAACAGGCGTGGTGTCTTGTCAATATCGAAGCCCGCGATCAGCGTGGAGATGCCGAACGGACGAACACCACCGCTCTGTGTGTATCGTTGTTGCAATTGTGCAATGTATTTGGTCATATATTCAACGCTCGCAGAGTCCTCTAAGCTCAGACGATAGCTCTGACTCTCAATCCGCGCCTTGTTAACTAACACTCGCGCATCCGCTGTCAGACCTGCTCTGGTGTGAGAAAATTTGTGTGTCTAAGACATGTTTTGATAGCAAAAATATATATATAATTTCAATTTAACTTTGATCATTGAACGGAATTGCGCACCTGCAAAGGCTAAGCAGATCTTGTCGTCAATTTCAACAATTTTGCGAACTGTTCTAGCCTCTTGTAATTTAGCTGTAGCCTTTTTCTCGACGGCCAAAACAATTGTATCAGCTCCTCGAATACCAACCTTCGTTCGTAATTTTAAATATTATTTTTTGTTTTGAAAATTTTTCAAATTAAAATCCATATGTTATAAGGGTAGTTAATCAATACTTACAGCAGTGGTTCCTTTATTTACAGCTTCGAGTGCATATTCTACTTGAAATAAATGACCATCAGGTGAAAATACTGTGATAGCTCGGTCGTATCTGGCGGACATTCTCAACAACTTATTTAAATTTTGGTATTAATAATTATTTGATACACTATGATAAGAGTGTACCTTTAAAGTAATTATGTGCGTGCAATACCTAAGTGACAAATAATTTCTGTGGAAGTAGATTTTGAGTGAAAAATATTTTTTTTTTTTTGACCGTCAAAAATCAACTGCGTGACTAAAATTTTTATGGCTTCGTAGTGAACATAATCAACTCTCTAGACAATAATAACCAATGGGCAAGTCAGATTCAGTACCCTCGCTTGTTACAGTGCATCCGCTAGTCTTGCTTTCTACTGTCGATCACTATTACAGAGTAGCTAAAGACACCAAAAAACGTGTTGTAGGAATTCTGTTAGGCACAATTAGCAAAGGACAGATTGATGTTACCAACAGCTATGCAGGTACTCCCATACCATAGTTTAATACTTTGTTTGCAAAATAATTGAAAAATTTTCCAGATTTAATTATTATTTTGTTTCCATCGATTTGAAGCCACGAGTAGTAATAATTGATGCAAATATTTTTGCATATTGATTAATAAATAAATTGTTTCTAGTTCCCTTTGAAGAAGACGAAAAAAACCCTCATATTTGGTTTCTCGATCACAATTATCATGAAAATATGTGGGCCATGTTTAAGAAAGTCAATGGTATGTTCGACACCAGTTATTATAACCGCGACTTGTGCAGCAAAAGATCAATTCAATTTCAATCTTGACCACCGCGTACTGACCATTGTTGCAGCACGAGAGCGCGTGATTGGCTGGTACAGCACCGGACCCAAGATTCGACCCAATGACATTGAGATTCATCAATTGCTCAAGCGCTACACACCCAATCCCGCCTTTGTAATCATTGACGTGCAGCCGACTGAGGCCGGTATTCCGACCAAGGCCTACGTGACCGTGGAGGAGGTTGAGGAAGAGAACTTGTCGCTGGCGCAAGCTCAGAACGAACGATTCGTGCACATTCCGAGCGTGATCGGTGCCCTGGAGGCCGAAGAGGTCGGTGTGGAGCACTTGTTGCGCGATGTGAAAGACACAAATGTGAGCACGATGGCGACGCAAATCAACGACAAAGTGCTCAGCTTGCAGTCTCTGACACATCGCCTGCACGAGATGCACACTTACCTCGACAATGTGCTCAAAGAACGTCTGCCCGTTAATCACGTGATTTTGAATCAAATGCAAGAGATATTCAATCTGCTGCCCAATCTCGACGAAGAGCAGCTCGTCAAGTCATTCATGGTCAAAACAAATGACATGTTACTCGTCACTTATCTTGCCTCACTGTCACGCTCAATTGTTGCGCTTCACAATCTGATCAACAACAAACTGGACTACCGCAGTGCCGAAAATGCTCTCGAAGAGGGCGAGAAGAGAAAAGAGGACAAGGAGACTACGGACAAGAAGAAAGATGAGCCTGTTGCAGCTAAGAAATAATGACTTCAAGTCCGCTAATAATTTGTTAGTTTAATAGCGCGGCAGTTGTTTTGACACGATTGCTCTCATGTAAAAAAAAAATCCTTCATTACCACTCGCTCATTATTATTATTATTATTCATCGCTTTATTTACAATATTCGATAATTAACATTTTGTTACTGGTTATAATACATCGAGTTTGGGGGTAAGGGCTGGATCCGCGTGTCATACTGCGAGTTGGCTAAGGGTCCAGAGGTGGCATTGAAATTTTGATTATAATACATGAGTGCCATTTGATCGAGTGTGACGGGCACTTGCGACAGATCAGTGTTGGTGAGCACAGAATATTGTTCGGGACTCAGATATTCCTCTTCAGAGCCCATGCCTGTCGGACCACTCGACTCCTCGTCGTTGCTCGAGGTGCTAGTCGGCGCACGTGATTCGTTGTGCTGCGTCCAGTGCGTGATCACTGTCATGTTGTCTGCGTACGAGGTTACGCGTTGTCGCTTGGCTTGTGGCTCTTCGTGTGACTGTGGTACGTAATAGTTTTTGACACTTGTCATTGGTGGTGTCTGATCATAGCCCATATCTGCCGCGTAATTGTTGTTGTTGTTGCTCATGAGACTCGCAGTATAGATATTGTTGACCAAGTGTGTCGTGCTGTGGTTCACTATCGCGCTGTTGTTCGTGCTCAGGGTGGGGTTGGTGGTTTCGCTGTGCGGAGAGAGAGTGGTGCCGATTGAAGAGTCGTGGTAGGTCTGTGGTGGACTGGGGACTTGCAACAAATTTTCACTGAAAATGAACCCTACGTCGGCACTTGGTTGTGCGGCAGCGAACTGCGCGGCGAGCACGTTGTGATTGGTGAATCCGACATTTGTCACGTGCGTTTGTGCTGTCAAGCTGATTGCTGATGGATCCAGCAACAACTGATCGCGAATCGCGTGGAAATTAGTCTGACTAATGTTAATGTATCGGAACTGTTCTATTTTAGGAAAGAAGAAGTTGTGGCTAAAAATAGAAGGGCCTTCGACGGGTGTTGTTGGATCTCGCAGCAGATTAATCGCTAGTTCAGCGCCGTTGAATTTTTCCATCAGTTGAATTGTCTGATCCACCTGTCAGTAAAGACTGTCTAAATTTGGTAAGTCGTAACCCGTTACCTGTTCGAGGTACTCCATGCGTTGCAAATACGAAAACAGTTGTCCGACGACGAAGAGGGACATTGTGATGAAAAAAAAGTTGTAGCCTTTGTGTCGATCTGTACTCCGCACTCGCTCCAGCACCGCCAATCCGCTCTAAATATGGACACGCGTTACAAACTGATGCTGATATACATATATGGAAACTCACCTGTTCAGCGAGATCGTCCAGACCTATAAATAGAAAAAGTGCGGCTTGAGTAGCATCGTATCGCGTCAATAAGTAGGAGCTAAAAATAGAACTGGTCAGTAACGTGCGTCGAGCAGGTCATCACGTCACTTACATTGGGAAGTGTGAGTCGAGTGCGAGGCGTCGGGCCAGTCCTGATTTGTACAAGACACGATTCACCATCGGAACACTTCCGAACTCTGGGGATAAGGCGTGAATAGAGCGCAAGACACGAGCGAATGCCTGATCCATTATTAGAAATCGAGTGTATTTCCTTATTTGGACAAACCTTTTGCATCAAAATTGCTGCAAACCAAGCGTATTTTGTTTTGGGCAGCTTGCGGATCATTCCGTGCAGCTCTTCAACACTCGCAAAGTCCCTAATTAGGTATAAATAAATGGTCCGCATATTCGTTGTAGCAGCCGCGTACTTTTGACAAATTGAGTTGCCATAGGACGAATCGTAAACAAAACCGATGTCTATTCCCTTGATGCGTTTTGTTTTGTACTTTTTGAGCAACATTTCGCTCATCTTCAGCGCACTCGTGCTATATGCGAGTTCGGTGTCATAATCCCCGGTAATATTGCACGCACTAATCAGGAATACAATCAATAAAAGTTTAATCAATTTGAGGTGCGGTTGCATCTGACCTGCGAAGAAGGTGATATGTTGCAACAACATCAGCATCGAGTACATCAAAATAATCCGAGATGGAAGCACTAATAAAGTAGTCCGTTAGCACATCAACGAGTAAATTTTTCCTTTTTTATCCGCAGCAGCTGCCAACAAAAAAGAAACGCGAGAAAACTCGCCGAAAATTCTCGATAAGCGCTTGGATTGCCAAACTTACCGCGCCTGTCTCAAGTAATGCTGTGGGTACTTGTGGTCTCCAATCATTAAGGCACCTAATCCAAGCAATGCATTCATGCGCGCAACTATAATTCGATCTGCATCCGGACGACGGAGGTACGCAAAGTCCGTAGGAGGTTCTACTTGCATGAATATATACGCGCTATGTCTATACTCTTCTGAGAATCTCATCATTAAATTATCTTGCGCCAGGCGTTGCCCATATTTGAGATCTGCATTCTGTGGTCGATAGTTAGGTACATTAGGAGCCTCAAATAATGGTACACTAAGCCGATTTGATAATATATATATGTGTACATTACATGATACGTACATCTTTCTCCCGCACGACCTTCTCGTACTGAAGCTGAACTCGTTTGGTGCTCTCCATCTGTCTGTTGATTGACTCCGTCATATGTTTAATTTGCTGTCGAAGTGCCTCTACTTGGCCTATGTTTTAAGTTGATTACATTTTATTAAAAATGAGTCGTGTATCCGATCGGATGTCAACTTACTCGAAACTGAGCTACGTTTTGGGGCCTTCATTTTGTACATACATTTCGCTTTACGACTAAGACATGCTTTGCACGGATAAGTACCATCGCCTAGGCAAGTAACGGTCAGATCTTTATTTAACTTGAAATTGAAATCTGAATCCAATTTAAAGAGACGATCGCCAATATAATGATTCATACAAAAGATATAATTAATCATATTATGAGGAAAAAAAAAAGGCCATGATTTAATATAAATAATGTTATCGGGAATTAGTGAACGAAAACGCAAGAGATCACGTCAAAAAAAAAATAATAATAATTATCAGAGTATTACCGTCAAGTAAGTAATATGCATATACAATAATGTCTCAAATAATTCTATTAAATTCAATAATTGACCGAATTTATCCTTGACTTGCTGCCGGCGTTGACTTACATTTGATATGTCGTAATTGGCACTCTAGACACGCGCCATACCGACGAATCGAGGACTCAGAGGGGACATCAAATGTCAGTAGCTCGTCGATGCTTTGGTCCGCATCCGCTTCGAACTCCATCCCTCCGTGTAATTATTATTTGATTCTAAATTAATTTCTAATTTCAATGCTATTGCATTTGCTGTGCTTGCTAGCAATAGACATTAATTAAAAGTGGTTGTTATCGGCGCTCTCTCAGGGCTTTTAGCGTGAAAACATTTTGTTGACTGAAATTTATTGCTCACTTCAGTAATATGTTACTCCCTTGAACAAGACTGGGATATACATACTGATAGCGTACCAATGAATTAATCCCTAATTCCCAAAAAAGGAGTTGTGCAAAACGTAGAAAGAGGTACCCATTAATATTGTTAATAATAGATAATGCGACTAAAAAAAAACCCGGCTTCTATCGTAAAATAATAAAATAAAATAAAAAATAAATAGGTATGGCCAGTCATAATTCATTTCTCAATAATTTGGCCTCGAAGTGCGACAAATACTTCATTGTCATTCCAATGCAAATGCCGTACGTTACCGTGTACCGTGACTTAATCTCTCCGTTAAGTTCTCGATTTCCTTTTTTAGTAAAGTTTCGTCCCCAGAAAAACGCAGAAAATTGGCGCGGCAACGCATTTCAAATAACGTAAAGAAGACATCAAACCTCTTAAAGTCATCAAAACTAAAGATGGCTGACAAGGATGAGCAGCTCGACACGACCGATCAACATAGAACACCACCAGATGTCCAAATGAGGGGTATGGGTCCAATTTCGATGTTTTAACATGTAACTAACTACCTACGGTATATTATATAGACTCAACTGGTAAAGGCCTCATTGAGCTAGCAGTCAGACTGACGTCTTATTTTCAGGCAGGTCGAACGAAAACTCGCCGATTGCTGACGTATCGAAAGGCAAGAAGCGTAAACATGACGCAATAGAAGGTCAAGGTATGTTTGAATTGCTATCAATTACATCAGTGCTACTAACAGTTCAATAGACGCTGCGGACGGAGATCACCAGAACAAAAAGCTCAAAACTGGCTTTAATGCTGCGTTGTTCAAAAGAGTCATGGCTGCTGCAAAACTCAGGGCGCTAGAATATTTAGAACAAAGGTAGTTTGAACGTCTAAAAAAGTTGTTCTTTGTACTGACTCAAATCCAATACTTTTAGCGGTCAAAGACTCCAGGAAGAGTTGACAATGCTTCAACGGGCACAAATACCCAACGACGACGACGTAGCAACAGTTGGCATATGCGAATCCATTAAGGATATCGAGGCTTTAATTGCTTGCATCACGGATCTGTCGAATCCCAACAACCCATTTGCATAAGTGACTATTGCCATTTAATGTATGGCCTCTTTGTAACATATTGTTGGCTAAATGGTCTCTATATCAATAAATAGCGCAAGTTGTGGCCTCCATTTAATTAATTTTTTTCTTAAGAGCCTATTATATTGCGTCATTTAGTTTATACTGCAAGTATTCAGTTAAACGATTTAGTAACTGACAATCAAAAATCGATCAATTAAGCCTAAAATAACCCCTCTCATTATTTCTCGACTCAAAACTAAGTATAAATTGAACTTGACTTAAATTATCAGCGCTGCGAATTCAAGATGTCGCCCTGTAGTCGTTGTGAGCTGTATTTCGACACTGAAAGAATTAACCACAGCGAGTCATAACGTTATTCATTGTTTATGAATCGTCCATCGCATCGTTGACCTCGTTAAACAAATACTCTTGTTGATATTCTTTCAAATACTGCACTGAACGTTTCACATCCACGAACAACGAGTAGACACGGCGTACATCCGCAAGAGAGATTTTGTTGCCCTTGCGACGTCCACACACGACAGCTGCAGTAGTGATCAAATGAATCGAGTAGCGCAACGAGGTCTTTTGCGCTATTTCAGTCAGCGTGTCTAGCGCATCGGCTTCCACATCCACGTCCTCTTCTTTGGCTCTGTCGTGATATCTCGTCAATACCACATCACTGCAAGTCGTGCATGTTATTTACCTAATTTGTAAAATGTGCTTGATTTCGTCGCTGCTGTACGGCGAGGTGGAGATGATGAGCAGCCGATCTAACAAGTCAATGGGAATGCCGTGCGGGCTCTACGACAACGAAGTGAGTACTTGGCGAATATAGTGACTGGTGCGGAGTACCTGATAGTTGGTGCCGCGAATAGTCGTGATGCCGCGATTGCTGGCCATGATGACAATGGGCGCGAGGTCGTTCTCGAGTGCGCGGTTGAGGTACGAGAAGCATTCAATGTCGAGCATGTGAACCTCGTCGATGAACAGCACGCCGGGGATGATCTCCGCTTTGCCTTCTTCGCGCCACTCACCGACCTTGGCGTTGATTTGTTCGCGGACCTCGCTCTTGATCTCGCCTGTATCTCCCGTGAAGAGCGCTAAGAACCCTTGCGAGCGACTGTTGATGACATCAATCTCGTGCAGGGAGATTGTGTGTACCACCTCTTGCCTTTTTTGGAGTTCGCCTTCGGGGCAATTAACAAATTTCATCTGGTATGGGTCAGTATTTGACACGTGTCACCAATGAAATTAACGCGTACATTCGGAGGCATCACTTCGTAATCGTGCATGCGCGCATATGACCTTCCTAATTTGGTTATTTTGCCTGTAGATTTGTCGAGCGTGATCACGTCACTGAATGATAGTTAATGACCGCACATCAAATCACGTGCAGTGCTATTTTTAGCAACGTACCCCGCAGTGATCTTCTCTTTGAGCAGCACATCGATCAATTTCTGACCCAAATCATACACTGCCTCCATGTCTGTTGTTTTAATAGTCAGTTTGCCAATCTTCTGGCCCTGCATGTGAGATATTAATACAGCCCTATACTCGACGTTTCGTGTCTACGTACCGTGCCCGTAGCAGGTCGGTCAATCTGCAGCTCAACGACTTCGCCCTGCAACAGTTCTGTTTCTTCTTTGATGCGCACACCAATGCCTGGTTCACGTGATTAGGTTCGTTTCGTACATCGGCGGAATTGCCAAATTAGGCAAAGTGGTTTACAGTCACGTACTCTTTCTGAATGCCTGAGTGAGTGCTTCAGTCTTGCTCATCTCCAACGAGAAGACTTCACTCGCCGCAATCATAGTGAATGGAATGTCGTTGCCGAGGGATTGAGCGAGAGCTAAAAATAGCAACAGTCAGCATTGAGCGTGCAAGTGTACGAGTCTACGCACCCATGGCCAAGGCTGTTTTACCAGTGCCTGGCTGACCAGCAATCAACACTGCTCGGCCGGCAATTTGACCCTAATGAGTTATTAATAAATGAAATTTAACAATAGTTAAAAATTGGATCGGATCCAGATTGTGATCGCATAACTTACTTGCACGACCATCTCTCGGATAATACCAGCAGCTCTTCTGGCATTAATTTGTCCTACCATACCATCAGAGGCGAGCTTGGCAGACAAGTCTGTAGCCAAACCCAATCCGCGGATGTGAGAGTGGCTTCCTTTAATAGGGAAAAAAATCATTATTATATGTATTACTCTACATTGTCAAATGGGTCACTGTTCAGCTTGATTGTATTGAAGCTCAAAATAAAATTAGTAAAAAATAATTATTTATTACTTACCTATCCTTTCAATTTTAGTTACGTCTTGTTCTTGCTGAGTTTTAGGCAATGACTAGTAATGTTTAATTAATCAGGGTCCATTTGAAATTAAAAACGAATTAAGCTGATCGAGATCTGTTTTTGTTTTCACGTACCATTGTAACAATTCGTCAATAATATTATTATTAATAGTAATTGTTGTACTCAAACTATTCGAGCAAAAAGAACAAAAAAATTGTTGTAGAAAAAGATACAATTTATTCTCCACTATGCAACATGTCGCAACAGCAGTTACAAATGAGCCACCATTAACTCCATCACTCTTCCCATCAATGTAACCATATTTAACATTAGAGACGATACTAAACAACTAATCATGAGAATTGTATTTTTATTTAGAGTTATTATGGAACCTCGTGGAACTAAAAGAACTCGAGAAGAATTCGATGAAGCGGAAACAACACATTTGGACACTGATAGGTGGAGAATATTTTATTCAGTTTGCATTTTACTGACAACTCTTGTCGCAGTAACTCGTCACTGCCGCGCATTGACACGAGTGCGATGCCTGTGAACACAACGAGGTCAATCGATCACTACGAGATTGTTGAAAGACTCGGCGAAGGTAGTGCGTTATAACGCTTACATTTAAATATCATTAGCAAACCAAGCAATGACACATGTCATGAAATACACAGGAACGTTTGGCGTTTGGTACAAAGCACGTGACAAGAAGACGAAGCATATCGTGGCCGTTAAGAAGTTGACGCGTCACCGCGTGTGGAGTGCGAGTGACTTGCGACTTGCGAATATCAGTCTCGCGCTCGCTCACCGGCACGTGCGCCAAGCGTACGACGTGCTCGCGAAGAGCGACGAAACATTGGCGCGTCTCCAACAGGGCTCTGGACGTAGATTTCCCTCCGAGTCACGTGACCAGCACGTCTACCTTCTGACCGAGTACTGCGACTGCGAGCTAGCTGTAAGACAGTGCATTCACTTCTGGATCCGACTCACTTCATCCGCAGGGGTTGATTCAAAGTGCGCGCGTGCGATATCGACGGTTCAGCGAGAGTTACATCAAGTATATTATGCAACAGCTCTTGATGGTACGTGCGAAAACTATTGTTCTGAACACAACGAATTAATTGTTCCGCGACCTTCACCAGGCAGTAGAGTACTTGCACGTGAATAGCGTGATGCACCGCGACATAAAGCCCGCCAAAATATATCTCAAAGACGGTGAGATCAAGCTCGACTATGCAACGTTAGTGCGTGAATACACTGCGGGCAATCTCACGCCGACAGTAGTGACGTTGTGGTACCGCGCACCCGAACTGTTGCTCGGGGTCAAAGAGTACGACTACGCCGTGGACATGTGGGCCGTGGGCTGTGTGATGGCAGGTACGTCTAGGCGTGACCCTCATTGAGACTCGAGGGTTGATGTGATGCGGACAGAGCTGTTCACTTGCGCGCCGTTGTTCCCTGGCCGCAATGAACTCGAGATGTTGGCGCGGATTGTGAGCATTTTGGGCCCCGTCCGGCCCTGCGCTTGGCCCGAACTCGCCTCGTTGAGTCCCGCAGCTTCGACCTTGCTGCGTGCACCTGATCCGCACACACCGCTCGCGTACAGTATTCCGCAGTTG
>Ga0097678_1003386_pt1 | contig 10722 bp, 11 predicted proteins | sample ThiBiot_500_plan_2_FD_72847 | JGI IMG/M metagenome (GOLD analysis project Ga0097678, IMG submission 72847) | Wastewater bioreactor microbial communities from Cape Town, South Africa - Thiocy_expt_500_plan - 1398105537976 (version 2) (version 2) ...
AAAAATATATGCCTTTTTCTGCTCGGCTGGCAATAAAGTCTTCAATTGTGAACACAGTGAACGATGAACAATTCGTAAACATCTATACATCTGATGAGAGTGCAGTACAATTACTGGACAATGGACGAACGATCATGAATGTCAAATTTATACGGGCATGTGCTCTTGGCATTCATTCATACTCGTCTGGTATTTATCGAATTCGGATAAAAGTAGATCGTGGCTGCCCATGTTTGGGTATTCGCTCACGAAATATACCACCTACACCGAATGCAGCTGCTGCAGGGCGTTATGATACTAGCCCTTCGACTTATGGTTGGGGGTGCGATTATCAACGTATGCTTAATGGACAATATGATCGTTATAGAGCAGATAGCTTGGAAAGAGACGGTCATGTGTACGTAATCACGTTGAATTGTGATGAACATAAATTAAGTATCGTCAATGAAAACACCAAAGAACAAGATTAAATGGAAGTCGATGCTCGTTATGCTCCTTTTCCTTGGTGTCTGTTTGTCGATCTTCCACGAGTTAATACTCGAGTGTCGCTTGTATAGACGCCTCACTTTAAGTATTTTGTAGTTTTATATAAATAACCCTATTGTTCATTGTGCATATACGTCTAGTCGATCGTTTTTAATTGAAACTTTTATATGCGCTCAGACTATTACATTCAGTCGAGAATCAAGTGAATCAACTCTCGATGAGCGTTACTTGTTTATTTCGGAATAAAATTAGAATACATTATCGAGATTCGTTTCAGTCAATTCAATTTCAGTATCGATTTGTTTTTTTCGACAACAACAACATTTTTTCGAAAATATATGTTGATCATACCAAGACAATGATCGAAGAGGCCGTGGCAGCCATATCCATGTTTGAAGCACTTTTGGCAAATAATTTGGTTTATATTTTTGTATGATATTGACGATGATAACTAAGATGATAAGTAGTGCAATAGGACCGAGAATACCACCGAATACAGCCCTAAAATAAATCGATACAGCTTTAGTTTTTTTTTGTAATTGAAAATGAATTTGATTTTTTACCATCCAGCAAGTGAAAGAGCAAATACGATGAGTGGAATGAGGAAAAATGCACTAACGATATAAACAACAGCAAACCATCGATATTCAGCTGTTATTTCGCCTAATTTCTTAGCCATTGGAATTGGAAATCGCATGAATGGAATTGGATACCAAATTAAAATCCCTTTTCAATCACACAAAAACAAGAACAATTATTCTTAATCGAATAGTTTCATTCGCCTACCAATGATATTGAAAAATGTATGACACAATGCAACTTGCAATGAATTTCTCAATTCTTGACCATTTTTCGCTGTTAATGCCGCCATTATACCTGTTACTGTCGTTCCTATATTTGAGCCTATAGTAAACGGATAGACTCGTTCGATTGTAATCACTCCGAGACCAACTAATGGCGTTAGTGTCGATGTAAATATCGAACTACTTTGAACAAGAATTGTCAGCACACATCCAATCTAATCATAAACTATTCAAATTAGCATTTTCTTCATGGAAAATGACATACGAGAATAGCTAAATAAGGTGTTAAATATTTGAAAACACCGGGAAAATCTGAATTAACCATTTTATGAATGAGATTTTTCACTGTTCCTTTGAGTAATGATTGAAGAATTTTAACCAGAAAAAGTAAACAAAGACAAAGACAAATAATGGAAACAAACAGTAAAAGTAAACCAATTGCCCAATCTGGCCAGTAGACTTTTGCAAATAAAAATTTACAATATTCATCGGGAACTAACTCAAATGTTCCATTAAAATCACTTTCATTTTTATATGAACAATATCGTTTGACTAGCGAAATATCATCCGTTGCATTGCCCAATGCAATTAACTCAATTGCCTTTTTATCGAGTTGAATGATTCGTTCAGTTAATGGTTTCGTTAGAACTGTTAAAAATTCTGGATTCGAATTTTCATTGGATTGTAAATTTATTCGATTAGTAATTGCGTATGTCAAATGATACAACATGCCTATTATTATTTAAGAACAAATATTTTATTTAAGAATAAATATTTTACTTCTATTCAAAATTTAATTTAATTCCTACCTGATGCAATTTCAATTGGTAAGAGAATAAGAACAGTCAACCAATTGAACATATCGTGAACTGTAGCACCGGCAAAAGCTCGACGAAATTCATCACGTTTAGCCTAAACGAATTGATTTTATTTTCAAATTTGAAATATCTCATCATACAGATTGTGTCATTGCTACTAGAGTATTCGTCACAGATGTACCTATATTTGCTCCTATAGACGAAAGGTTTTTTTATATTATTATTAAGATTAAAAAGTATTTCAATGAATACCCATAATAATTGGTACGGCTTGTTGAACTTTGAGAACTAAAGTGATATGTTAAATAAACTTTTGTTTTTTCGAATGAAAAAGAACAGGTAAATTACCATTCGATGAAACCATTGATACAACAATTGAAGTCGATGTTGATGAACTTTGAACAATAACAGTGGCTAATACACCGACCATTAAGCCAGCAATCGGATTGGAGAAGATCGAATTTTCTGCAAAGATTTTACCAGTTATTTTACCTGGAAATAAACATAATTAGAAATAGATTTTAATTTCAAAGAGATACTTACCACCAACAAGTCGAAAGGCTGAACTCATTAGGTCAAGTGAACAGACGAAGATATACAGTAGACCTAACAAACATATGATCTTTATAATTAATATGATGATGGATTTAATTCGTTGTTTTCTATTGGGAGTTTCAGTTTTTTCAGGTATATCCATTGGGTATATTTGATTATTTGTTTTAAGAGTCATTTCTTTTTATTTGACTGAAAAAGAAAAGAAACGAAGTATATATATACGTACGTTTAATCACAGAAGCAATTTGAGTAGGTTTTTATCGTTTTTTAAAGATAAGATCACCTTTCTTTGAAATAGAGAATTTTCTTGAATCATGACAAACATAAATCTTTCAATATACGTTCTCTTATCAGTCGATGAGTAATAACTGCAGGACTCAGAGGAGTACATTTGTGTATATGTGTATGTAGTTGCACTTTCGTCTTTTTCTTTATTTTAATATTTATTTTATCTACACAGTTAACTAATATTGTATATATTTTTATACAATTTTCATGCAACCATTTGCTAGTACCGTAAAAACTTCTGTGCTCTATGATTAAGCTGATCTGTGACATATAAATTTAATTGATTATCTAATTTAACTTGACTTGGAAAATACAGAAAAGTATTATTCACAGAGCCAAATCCAGCTCCGCCAGCAATTGTTGTACCGTTTGATTGGCCAGCATAGAAGAATTGAATTCGTTGATTTGTTTTATCGGCAACATATATATTACCCATCGGATCAGTTGTCACGCCTGTTGGACGATTTAAAAGTGATGGAGAACTTCCTGTTGATCCATTTATTGAACCAGCAACAAGCATCCAACTATTTGCACCTAATACCCATTGAACAACATTATTACTAGCATAATTTGCAACAAATAGGCTATTTGATGGTGAATCAAAATGAATGCCAACTGGCAAATTAAGCTGTGCATTATTCGTCCCATTTCCATTTCCATCAGCAACCAAAATACCTGAAGTTGCGCCTGATGTATACATCATTACACGATGATTATTATAATCAGCAATATAGAGCGTATTCGAGACTACAATGAACTACTTCTACGAAAATAAGAATAAACTAACTAGTTACTTCAGCTATAGTTTTTCCTATGGTTGCTCCATTGGCCCAATATTGTACTCGATGATAACCAGTATCAGCTATATATAAATTTTCATTCTCATCTATATCAATACCAAGAGGCCGCCATAAACACGATGAATCTGAACATGATGTTCCATTAGAATAACCGGCAACAGTTGTTCCATTCACTGCATTTATCATGTATTTTTGAATTCGATGATTCGACTGATCACTAATATATACTGTGTTGTTATAGCCAATAGCTATTCCATAAGGATTGTTTAACTGATCACTACGTATGCCAGCAGTACGATTTGGCCAATCCGCAATTGTAATTCCAGCTTTATTCCAACGAAGAATAGGATTAGGTATGTTAACTACAAAATAAAAAGACTTTTATTTTGAAAATATGTGAATGTCGTAGTATTAACTTACCAGTTGTGCTTGACTTTTGTAAAAGTATAATGGGCAACGTGATAACCAGTATAATTAAAACAATTGTAATTAATATGCCAATGAAAATCAATGATTTAACAGATCTAACAAAGCGATAATAGAATGAATAGAATACAATTAGTGTATTTCTTCTTTTTTTTATTTTTATTCATATAATCCTTATGATTGGCCCATGTATCTTCTGTCTAAATTTGATTTAAAAACAAGATATAATTTCAAAAGAAATATCTGTTATTAAATACTTCATTAATAAATGATATTTTAGATGATTTTAATGAATGCAGTCGTTCTTCTGTTATCGATGAAGAACTATTTTGTTGACAACTTTCATTGATATTAGTAGATTGTGTTCTATTTGATGAAACCTAAAAGAAAACATATTCATCTACGTATAGTTATTGATAGAGTTTTAGTTTCATACTGAATGCGATCGATTAGAATGATTGTAAAATTGTTTGGCATCAACATAGACAGAACTCGATGGTCGAATAGTAACATGAATAATTTTAGTTTTGTTTGATCGTTTCTTTTTAATCGATCGAGAATGATGTGATTGAATCATTTGTGGAAATAATAGTTGCTATTTCAACTGAGGTTTTTTGCAATTTTTTTTTATATAGTGAAAAAAGAATAATATAACACAAACGTATTAATGATAATATGCAAATTCATAGACATGAATATATAAGAATATTTTCAATGGTTTCTCTTTTCTCTTCTATGAATTAGTGGCGTAGCCACCAGCGAGGGTGGAAGTGCAATGCTACTAACCTAAATGTCGACTGAAACACGAATATTTCAATCCGAATGACATTTGATCCATATTCTATATATGACAAAATTGATTTTATTAGTTTTTCTTTTATTTATATTCAGGAATATTTATAATTGTGTTTGTCAGTATAAATAAAAATATTATATGATATCATTGCATTTGTTTAAATAAAATAGATAGGCACCAAAGCAGCAAAACATGCGGTGATAATATAAAAATAGTGCAAATGGTGAACTGCTGCTGCTCTACTATTTCCACCAATGCATCTATTATTCAATTGACCATGTCCATAAAAAAATGCGCTTTTACAAACAGGGTACATTTCATTACATTGTAAATCACATTGCCAATTATCGCAATATGTGGGGAATGAACCTTGTTGAGTTGGAGTGCATGTATCGCTGTCCGCACAGCAATCGCACACGCACTCAGTACCAGTATTATCGGGCTTCACGCATATGCCACTCGTTAGTGAATAGTCACATGAGGTTGAACAAGCTTGTTTACATGTTTGTGAATTACATGATGCCCCTTGTGAAAGTGATCGGTGCGAATCTTTCAAAACGCCATTACAATAACAGACGCAATAATTCTCATCATCATCGCTGCAGTATCCGAAGGAATATAGCATACTTAAGATGCATAATACAGTATAGAACTTTTTCATGGTATGCATTAGTATTTATATTTGGTAAAGTAACGATTCTAGAATTTTAAAATGAAGAATATTAGTATTAAAAGGTAAAACATATATATATATGTATGCATTTCTCTCACTCTCAATCATGCTTTTGAGTTAACGGCTTTTTCTGCTTATATTATATTTGATAAGGCATCATAAGATAGCTGATAATCAAATGAGTTTATTCCCATATTTTATCTTTTAATCTTCTGCCTACTTTTCTTATCTTGAGTATCAAAGCGAGATACTTGGTTGAAACCCATCAGTTTACAATCTTTCAAAACACCGAATCCATTTTTTTAATAATTTTTTGAGTTCTATATTACTTGTAAAATTCCTAAAGCTAAACAGGTAAAAATATTGTCATTATAAAGTATGATTTTATCAATTGCAAACTTCAGCCGTATAAAAATTTGATCAAGCATGCTAAAGAAAAATGTTTAACTTTATCAAGTCTATATTTTGCAAGAACTAAAAAGATGAGACAAAATCCACATCATATTTACGTAAAACAAAAAGATAACTAAGAAAATGAATAAGCGTGTTAAAAAATGAGAAAGCAACCATGACAAGACATACGTAGTGACTACTAGCACTGATATTATCTTGCTATATTTTTACCCGTGACAGTGAGAGCTTAAGGTAGCAGTATGTCATGCATTTTCGCCTTCAAACTTAATTTTATCCTTGATTGGGGCTGCACGGGCAATTTCGGACAATCTAATAGTGAATTTTGCTGTTAATGCTATAATCTATCACGTGGAGTAAATTTTTATATAAATCTTATGTAAATGCTTTCTATATCTGTTTGTTTTCTTTTATTTCTGAATGATTTATTCAAATAAATGAAGTATGAGGAACTGGCACATTTATTAGTGTGATAATATGTTTGTTTGGTGATATTTGTTCGATTTTGTCGACTTTGAAAAGAGTAAATGGTAATATAAGTACTTCTTCTTCATGTTCAAAGACTGAAATATTCTCGATATCAATTGCTGTAATACATGGATTGGGAAAATGATAATGGCAAAGAATTTCAAAAGCAGGTCGATCCATAGGTCGAAACACTTCAATGAACAACTCTGCTAAGCGCCGATTTTTCGGAGTTGACTGAAGTACACGTGTTTCAAGAACATAATTTGCATCTTGATTTGCCCAACGATAATCTCGAATTAATTGGTCATATTGAGTTTTATTCTCGAAACACATACCACGAAATGTGTCACCGTTCTCAAATTTTTTTGTATAAAGCGTTAGTAGATATTCGATATTTTTTGTTTTTCGAAATAAATTAAAAAGTGTCATTGATGGTTGATAAGTTTGCATATTATTTGTCGATCTACGAATAAGATTTGCAATAGCTTCACATATGTCAAGTTCGACACGTAACCGGTATAATTTTCGAAGTAACCATGATGAACGAGAAATATCTAATATGAATTTAGCCTCTTGGGCATCTTTATAACCTTGATTAAAATCGTCTGGAATGTCATCTTCTTGTATATTTGACTTTGATTGATGTGTATTCTTAAAACGAGTGTTATTAAATGTCAATGGTAGTGAACGATCGAGTGAAAAGTTTTCGAATTGTATGCGACTTTGCACATTGATAAGCTGTAAGATCTTGTTTATTTACGATTGTACATAGACAAAAAGTGTTTCCATGTTCGGCATGCTGCAAGGAACCTCATTGATTTACTATCGGATTGAATCGAACCAACAATTCCCATTTTTTTTGTCAACAAAAGAGAAATTGATTTACGAGACAAAGCATGAATGTAAGCGAATCATTTAAAGAACGAAGAAAAATAAGTCAGTTGTATTAAATTGAAAAAAAAGGAACTGAATTGCACAATTGTTTTTTCTCTCGACAACACATCATTATGACTACTCGCCGCAGATATAGTGTAAGTTATATATACAATTAATCTAATTAATTATCAATCTGGTTTCTATTGTTTTGTCAGAGTTGTTGGTCGGCTGTCACGGATCTAGGTTCAACGTATTTGATAGCATGTCTAAATTGGCAGCCAACAGATGCTTCTGTTGAAACACCGAATAGAGTTGTTAATGTTGGTAGAATATTTCAACACATTTCAAGTGCTTGCGGAAATTCCTTACGTGTACTTATTATCCTACTGGTACTCTTAATTTTATCAATTTCTTTGATTATTATTGGTAATCTTTCACAATCCAAGCAAGTAACATGTAAATCACAAATTTAGTACATGGTTAATTGTTGTCGGAAGTGTATTTCTACATTGAAGTCATTTCATATATTTTTTAGATTATTTTAAAAAGTTTATGTTGCCATAAAGAAACTGAAGGTGTTTTAAAATGTCTGTTAATTATTTCAGTAGGAATCTTTGTGACAGGACTTATTCTAGCGACAGTATATGGCATAAATATTTTGTTCAACAACAATTCGAAAATACATAAATGTAATAGCGGATTTTATTATTATTTTATTTCAATTGTCTTTCTGCTATGTTTTTATCATTTCATATTTTTCTTTTTTTTGGTTTTATTTATTATGCAAAGCGTTATGGGCATCTAGAAGCATGAAAAGTGAAATAAAGACTTGCCATTCTAAAATTAGTTTGCATACAGTAAAACCTCCCTATAGTGAACACTAACGGGACCGGGGAAAAAAGTGTTCATTTTATAGAGGTTTCGATCTGAATGTGTTCATAAATAACTATATATTTAGCTCATATAATTTACATCGAGATGGTGATAGGCACAGAATATTTCAACACTCAAGTCAAAATTCAATCGAATTAGTGTATAGAGTAAAGTGAAGTATTTTTTCTTCACAAGTATTCAATTAATACATCGCGGAATACTCATCGTTATTAGTTATTACTTTTTCTACTCAATACCTGTAACTGATTAATTAATTGATTTTCAAAATATAAAAAATAAAATGTCGAAAAATTGTCACTATATTTTCTGTGTTTTTTTCGAAATCTTTTTTTTTAAAATGTTCTTCAAGTAAATCGATCGATCAATTCATTCTGATTTATCCATTTCATTATTATTTTCGTTCTTTATATGTAATAAATTTCCGTTCAGTGAAATTGCCCCTTAGTAAAATCATCCATTACTTTTGTCTTCTCTTTTTCTTGCTTTTTCCGCCTCTTTTCTTGTTTTTTTTCTATCTTCTCGTCTGAATGTTATCTCGTATATGTTCACTATAAAAAGATTTTTATTTAATTGGGACCGAAAAAAGCGTTCATTGTTCAGAATTGGGAGGTGTTCACTAAGGGAAGTTTTACCGTACCTATATAACTGTCTACGAAATTTATTTGCTAAAGAAGTATTGTATTACTCTGTATATAATCAGAATATTGACTTTTGAGATAATGAAAAAAAGAAAAAGATAAGACAATATCTAACACCATTTCTTTTTTTCATTTTCGTTATTTTACGACTACAGTATGACAACAGCAACAGTGAACAACGTAGCTTCGTGTGAATCGTGTGGTGAAACCGCAGACACTTTTAAATGTACAAAATGTGATAAAGTATTTTGTTTTTCACATTTACAAGCTCATCGTGAAGAAGTTGCTAACAAAGTACAAGTTCTTCAAGATGAACTAAATACAACTCGGGAGACAATGAATCATTTCAAAGAAAATATAAACCAGCATCCTTTAATGAAAACAATCAATGATTGGGAAAAAAAGTCGATCTTAAAAATTCAACAACTTGCTGAAGACAGAAGACAAACATTGATGCTTTATATAACTGAACATCTATCACAAATGGAAAATAGTTGGAAAAACACAGCTACAAAAATGCAAACATTTTCAGAAAAGCAGAAATATGACGAGCAATATGTGTATCAATGTAATACAGAGTTAAAGCAATTGAAAACTCAAATCAATGAACCATTGAAAATTATTATTCAAGAAGATTTAACGCCATTCATTTCTATTCTTCAAATAAATTTGAAAGAAATTAAAATCAACAACCAGCAGCCATATTCAAATAGTCAGGTAAAAAGTGATATAGGTTTGACGCAAAGAAGACCGTTTTATGATAGCATAAGTCGTGCGTATATCTATGTATTAAAATATCAAATCAGTATTTTCGGTTGGTTTATTTGAAGATTGTATTAAGACAACAATCAATAGTAGTCAAGAAGATAAAAAATGTGACCATTTGTTAAAAGGTGAACTATTAAAAAGAGCAATATTATAATACTTTTGTTTTTATATAGTATTGTTAGTCGGTGATCCATGCGTTGGAAAAACTTCTTTACTAACGCGTTGGACTGATGGTACATTTTGTTCAAGTCCGAGAGGTACAATCGGTGTAGATTTTAAAATCAAGTTTGATTGCTCAAATGAGTTCTACTTTGAAATAAATCAATAGTTTTTCACAGATCCATTCAAATTGATAAAAAAATAATCAAAGCACAATGTTGGGACACTGGTGGCTCAGAGAGCTTCAGCAGACTACGTTCTTCGTGAGTTTGTTTTTTCATTCATAGTTTTATCTAATCCTGATTTAAAATACGAACTCTTAAAGGTATTATCGTGTTGTACATGGTTTTATGATTGTTTATCGGATAGACGAACGTAAATCATTTGAGCATGTTGAAGCATGGTTAAGCGAAGTACATCAGCATGCGTCTGACGGTATTGTTCTTTTACTTGTTGGTAACAAATGTCGTGAACAAGCACGTCGATCAGTATCATGCATTGAAGCTGAAACATTTGCGGGTAACATGAATTTTTATTTAGATCAAATATATTTTTAAAAGCTTTTCATCGTAGAAAAGAATGGTATGTTATTTATTGAAACATCAACAATAGATGGAACAAACGTTGAAAAAGCATTTCATATGATCCTTGCTGGTAATGCTATTTTGACTTGTTTTTCGTATTCATTAGTTTACTTCTTGTAGAAATTTACTGCAGAAAACTGCTTTTTTAAAAATATAATTGCAAAGAGTGTCTGATATGAAGCGCCATCTGTAAACCTTGATATAAAAGAATAAAATACACAAAATCAATCAGCCATGTCGATAAAAAAAACGTTTTCGCTTTTTTCCGAGTATTTTTTT
>Ga0097678_1003388_pt1 | contig 10705 bp, 8 predicted proteins | sample ThiBiot_500_plan_2_FD_72847 | JGI IMG/M metagenome (GOLD analysis project Ga0097678, IMG submission 72847) | Wastewater bioreactor microbial communities from Cape Town, South Africa - Thiocy_expt_500_plan - 1398105537976 (version 2) (version 2) ...
AATCAAAACACAAAACAAAGAAGATTTTCCCACATTTCAACAAAATCTTCCAACACCTACAACGGAAATATTAACAAAAAACTCTACTTTTGAGTGTTACTAACAAGGGGAAGATTACACAAGATATACCAGTTTTAAAAAGTGCCTATATAAAACATAATATTCATAATCAAAAAAAAGAATTCGTTGATCAAAAACAAAAATATTACCTTTCTTTAATCAAGAAGGAATTAGCAATTAATAGTAATAATACTTGGTTACTTTTTCAAAAAGCAAAAACAAATTTTTATTTAAATAATTTCGATGAGGCTTTAATTGATCTGACAAAAATTATCAACTTGAAAAATATTGATGATAAAAAAATCTTTGTTGGTTCATATATACTATGTGCTTTAATATTTTTAACTATAAATAAAAATGAACTTGCAATTGAATATTTAAATAAAAGCTTACAAATAAAAAAATCAACTGCAGCATATCTATTTTTAGGAGATATTTCGTTTAAAAATAAAGATTACAAATCTGCAATGACTTACTATTTAAAATTAAGCACAAAAGCAAATTTTTTATATAAGGATAATATGTTTTTAGTTTCCTATATAGAAAATTCAGAAAAAATTTATAAAATTTCGTCTTGTCTTTTATGTCTTAATCTTAATATTATTACTGTAATTTATATACTCTTACAAAAGAAAAAACATCTATCTGCTAGCACATTTTACCTGTTAAGTATCTCATTTTATAAAATCAAAAGAATTTCTTTATCTAAAAAATATTTGAATATATCTAAGCAACTAGACCCTTTATGGATTAATGAATTTAATTATTAATTAAGATGATTTTGAATAAATTAGCATTATTCTTTTCAATATTTTTTTTATTTATATCAGTAGCTTTTCATGCTCAAAGAAATAAAAAGGCAGAAAACTTATTTGAGGATGCAAAAAGGTTGATCAATACTGATACAAAAAAAGCTTATCAATTATTACTTGAATCAAAAAAAATTGCAGATAAAAAAAATCAATTGTTGGATGATAAAATAGAGCTTAGTTTTGCCATCATTGAAAGGATTAATGGAAAGTATCAAAAATCCATTCAAAACACTTGGAAAGTTTTAAGAAGAACAAATTACACAGAAGTAAAAGCTTCTGCGTATAACAATCTCGGAGCGTGCTACAAAAACACAGGTAACACCGAAGAAGCCTTGAAATATTACATTCTCGCTAGTAATATCTATCAAAAAGAAAATAAAATTTCTGATTTAGCAATTGTCGAAAATAATATTGGTCTATTGTTTCAAACATTAGAAGACTACAATAAAGCGAAAGGCTATCATAAAAAGGCTTTGGATTATTTCATATCAATTGGTGACAATACAAATATTGCAAAAAGCTACAATATGATTGGTATTACGCTGGCAAATCAAGATAGTCTTCAGAATGCATTATTGAATTTCAAAAAAAGTTACTATATAAATAGAAAATATAAGAATACAATTGGACTTTCCGAAGATGTAAATAACATTGGTAGTATTTTTTATTATATGGAAAAATATGATTCTGCGATTGTATATTTCAGAAAATCATTAGCAATCGATAGGCAGAATCAAGACTTTACTAATCTAGCGGATGGGTTAAATAATCTAGCGGATGTATATATTAACAAAAGAGATTTAAAAAAAGCAAAAACAAATTTGGACTCAGCAGTCTATTATTCTAAAAAATATAATTATATATCAGCATATCTCAATTCACTTCAAGCCTATAGTAATCTATACGAAAGTGATAACAAACCAAAGTTATCTTTAAAATATTTAAAACAATATTACACAACTAAAGATAGTCTGAGTAAAGAAAACAACATAAAAGATATCAATGAATTAGAAAAAAAATATCAAACCGAAAAAAAACAAAAAGAAATAATCCAAAAGGATTCAAAAATTAAAAGAAAAAATCTTTTAAACATTATTTTAGTTATTCTTTTCTGTTTCGGAATCATCATTTCCTTTCTTGTTTACAGAACGCTGAAACTCAAAAACAAACAACAAAAGCAAGAATATGAACTCAAATACGCAATAGAAGAAATTGCCCATCAAAACAAGCTTCAGGAGCAAAGATTATCAATTTCCAGGGATTTACACGACAATATCGGTGCACAACTGACCTTCATTATTTCTTCAATAGAAACTTTGAAACAGGCTTTCAATATAAAGGATGAAAAAATCAATAATAAACTGACTTCGATTTCGAATTTTACAAAGGATACAATTACAGAATTGCGGGATACGATTTGGGCTATGAATCATTCCGAAATTGATTTCAACGAGATTAGGAACAGGATTCTGAATTTTGTGGAAAAAGCCCGAAAATCCACCGAAAATATCAATATTGCTTTTGAGAGAGATCCGATTCTGGACAACCTGCATTTTTCGTCTGTTGATGGGATGAATATCTACAGAATTACGCAGGAAGCTGTGAATAATGCTATGAAATATGCCGAAGCCAAGAACATTTTACTCAATGCTAAAAGTGTTGACCATCAAGTTCAAATTACCGTAGCAGATGACGGAAAGGGTTTTGATATCGATGAGACAGAACTCGGAAACGGAATCCGGAATATGGAGAAAAGAGCATCAGAACTCAATTCAACACTCTCTATAAATTCTGAAACCGGTAAAGGAACTATCATTACTTTGGTCATTCCGAAAACTTAAAAACTTGTCAAAATTTAACTATTTTTGAAGATATGAAAATCTCTATCAAAAATATGGTTTGCAACCGCTGTATTTCAGCAGTGGAATCGATATTGGAGGATTTGAAAATTGAGGTCAATTCAATTTCATTAGGCGAAGTCGAAACAAAAAATCAGATCTCTGACAAGGAACTCGAAACGCTAAACTTGAAACTGAAATCTACAGGATTTGAAATCCTGGAAGATTCTTCTAAAAAGCAGATTGAGAAGATCAAAACCTTGATCATTCAGAAAATTGCTGAGGAAGATTTGGATGATGATTTTATTTTGTCAGAATTCTTAAGTTCCGGATTACACAAAGATTACAGTTCTATTTCCAAGCTTTTTTCTCAAAACGAAACTGTGACATTGGAACAATATTTCATTCTTCAAAAAATTGAAAAAGTGAAAGAATTATTGCTTTATAAAGAATTGAATCTGACCGAAATTTCGCAAAAATTAGGTTACAAAAGTGTTCAGCATCTTTCCAATCAGTTCAAGAAAATCACTGGCTTCTCTCCTACTCAGTTTTTGAATTCTAAGGAGAAAAAGAGGATTGCGTTGGATAAGGTTTGAAAGTAATGAATTTGAAACTAATGAAAAACTTCCGTTTATTTTTATTGATTATTTCTTTAATATTTTTATCTAGTTGCTCAATTTGCACTGATTTTTATATTCAAAACCTCAGAAATGAAGACCAACATATTTTAATAAAGTATAAAGTTCCTATTAAAAATTGGCCGGATTATAGAACAATTAAATTCCAATATATCAATGAATTAAAAATTCCAAAAGAATTTGATAAAATTGAGAATAAAAATATTGTTGATATTAAGCAAATTGATGATTATACAGTTGAATTTATTGTACCAAAACAGTCAACCGTCAGAATAGAAAGAACAAGTAATACACGTTACTATGAATATTTGAAATCGTTTCAATTAAACGGAAAAGATATTTTACTTGACGATTTAATTTCACAATCCAAAACAAAGGGTCCACATCGTATTTACCAAATAAATTAATGCAATCCAAAGTCAAACTTCTCCGCGAACAAAAAAATCTTACTCAGACAGAATTAGCTGAGAAATCCGGATTATCTTTGCGAACGATTCAAAGAATTGAATCCGGGCAAAGTCTCAAAGGTTTTACTTTGAAAGCCATTGCACATACTTTGGAAACCGAACCGGAAAATCTATTATCAAAGGAAGAAGAAATTACCCAAATCGACAGGGCAAAACTCATTAATTTATCAGCTTTAGCAGGATTGATCATTCCGTTTGGCGGGATAATTTTCCCAGCGATTTTGACTTACAAAACTAAAGATTCCAAGAATAGAGAATTAGGAAAAAGTATTATTTGTGTTCAGATTATTTTGGCATTTTTTGTTTCGGTTCTATTGATATTAAGCCCGTTCATTCAGCATTGGTTTTCTATTGGATTTCCATTATTTATAGTTCCTTTGATGGCATTTATCATCATCAAACTCTGGATTGTCATCAAAAATGGAATCAGTCTCAACCAAAAAAATCAACTTTCTATAAAACTGAAAAACAACTTTTTATAAGCTTAGTCACAAAACTGACGTAAAATTGTCATATTATTTTCGCAGCAAATTCGATTTCAAAAACCGAATGTTGCAGAAAAATTAGACAATGAAACTTTTTAAGAAATTAGCTTTAGGATTTTTAGCCATTTTGGTTTTGATATTGGTTGGCGGTTATATTTATTTCGACCAAAAATTTACGCCTGAAAAAAACTATCTAACTGTCAAAAACGAAAGCGGAAATATCCCAATTACATGGCTAGGAAATGACAAAAATGTTTTGCTGCTTCCTATTCATTTTCCCGGAAATCCCGAAACTTATTATTTACAATTTGATACCGGTTCACCTTACACCGTATTTTATTCTGATCCGATAAAAAATATCGAAGAAATCTCAATTAATGACGAAAAGGCAAAAACTGCTTTCTTTGTTGGAAAAACAGAAATATCATCAGAGCAATTCAAAATTTTTAAAAGCAATAAAAGTGGTGAAAAAGATTCAATCCAAATCATTGGAACGATTGGCGCTGACATCCTGGAAAACCGAAAAACCTTGATTAATTTCAAAAGCAATCAGGTTGTTTTCAATTTAAATCAGATTCCAAAAGAATCCAAAAACCAACTTTTCGATTTCAAATTCAGGAAAAGGAAAATCATTATTCCGGGAATCCTAAAAGGTGAAGAACGAAAATTCCTTTACGATTCCGGAACCAGCGCTTATGAACTATTGACCTACAAAGAGGAATGGCAAAGTCTGAAATCTCAAAATTCAAAAATCAATATCGAAAAATCACAGTCCTGGAACAATGTTTTGACAACCTATACAACCGATTGTAATGAAAATATCCAATTCAAAAACCAACAAATTTCTATTAAAAAGGTGACTTATGTGGAAGGTTTTTCCAATCTGCAGTTTTCTATGATGAAGTATTCTGGAATGACGGGAATGCTAGGTAACAAAATATTTTTAAATAGTAATATTTTCATTGATTGTGTTGATAAGAAAATTGCAATTACAGATTGAGAAAATCAATAAATTTGTAGGAAAGTTCGGGTAAAAGTTGCCTATTTTTGCACAGCAATTTATTGATTCAAAAAGAAACAACGTCTTGAATAATCTCAAACATTATCTCGCTGCTATTTTAGCATTTTCTATTTGGGGTACATTCAGTTTGGTGCTGAAACCCCTTCATTCTTACGCATCTTCGGACATTCTTTTTTACAGGGTTTTCAGTTGTGCATTGATAATGTCGCTAGTTTCGATTCTTTTCAAAAGAGAAAAACTGAAACAGAACTTAAATTATTTCAAATACATTTCTAAAAAAGCGAAAAGAAAAACGATTATTGTTAATGTCGGAAGCAGTATTTTGTTGACCGCGAATTGGTTTTCATTTATCTATGTGATGAATCACGTGAGCGTTCGTGCAACGTCGGTCGCCTATTTAGTTTGTCCGATTATCACAACAATTTTGGCTTATTTTATATTGAAAGATAAGTTGAGTAAACTCCAATGGTTATCGGTTTTTCTGAGTTTAGTCGGCTGCATTTTATTGTCGTACACCAATATTTTGGATATGTTTTACAGCAGCTTGATTGGCTTCACTTACGCTGCATATTTGGTTTGCCAAAGTCAAAATAAACAATTCGATAAGTTTCTGATTCTTAATTTTCACATCGTTTTATCTGCTTTGATTTTATTGCCGTTTTTTCCGGCTTATTCGGGACCAGTTCCAACGGAATTAAAGTTCTATTTCTTTGTCGAGATTATTGCAGTGATATACACGATTGTACCATTGTTACTCAATCTATTTGCATTGACAGGAATTGCCTCTTCAAAAGTCGGAATGATACTGAACATTAATCCCATCATCGCATTTATCTTAGCCAGTACAGTTTACAAAGAACCATTGAACCTCATTCAAATCTGTTCTTATGCACTGATATTCTTGGCAGTGATTATTTTCAATGCGAAGGAGATTTTCAGGTTGAAGACAGAATAATCATTATAAGTTTCATTTAAAGTTTTGTGAATGAAAATGGCTGCAAAACAAGCTATATTTAACATTCTAACTTTTAACAATGAAAAACAATTATTTCTTAATTCTAATTTTTCTTTCAGGTTTTATTTTCGGATAAAAAAATAATTTCTCTAACAATAGAAGTTTAAGTTATTAGAGAATTAAACCTTCAGTGACTTCTGGAGTTTTCTGTTTTTAGTATATATAACATCTTTCCATTTATTTATAACTGATTGGCATCTATTTTTCAGAAATTTGTATTGTTAAACATCTGAAAATGGAAAACCACAATCATCATAATCACGACAATCTACATCCTAGTCAAAGAATTTCACCAAGCTCGGTCTATTATTGCCCGATGGAATGTGAAGGCGAAAAACTGTATTTCAAACCCGGAAGATGCCCGGTTTGCAATATGTTCCTTGTTCCGATAGAAGAACGCGATGATCATAAAAACAAGCCTCAAACCTATTCCAAAACTAACCTCCCGGCAAGTTTCAAAGAAAAAATCGGAGATTATTTTTGCCCGATGTTTTGCGAAGGCGACAAAACTTATGAATCAGATTCAGGTTGTCCGGTTTGTCATATGCATTTGGAGAAAATTACTGAGGACTTGGTAAAAAACGCAGCAAGTCATCCACATCATCATCACCAACATGAGACGCCCACAATTAATCAGGCAAAAAATGCAGGCAAATACTACTGTCCGATGTTTTGCGAAGGTGACAAAGTTTATGATTCCAATGTCGGCTGTCCTGTTTGCGGAATGGACCTCGTAAAAATACCGGAGAAAAAAGCTGTTGAATATACTTGTCCAATGCACCCTGAAATTGTGCAAAATGAACCCGGGAATTGCCCAATATGTGGAATGGATCTAGTTCCAAAACCTTCAAAAGATAACGATCACGAAGATGAAACTTATAAATTATTAAGGACAAAATTCTGGACAGCTTTGGCGTTTTCTATTCCTGTTTTCATTTTATCCATGAGCGGAATGTTTATTGATTGGCCATTTTCTCATCAAGTTCAGGGGATTTTGGAATTGATTCTGACATTGCCGGTTCTGTTTTATGCAGGTTGGTTTCTGATGAAACGTGGCTGGGTTTCTTTCAAAACATGGAATCTTAATATGTTTTCATTGATTGCTTTGGGTGTTGCTGCGGCTATGATTTTCAGTTTAATTGCATTATTCTTCCCGAACATTCTTCCTCACGAATTGGCACACGGAAGCAACACTCCACTCTATTTCGAATCCGTTTGCGTGATTCTGACATTAGTCATAATGGGACAGATGATGGAAGCAAGAGCGCATATGAAAACAGGCAAAGCCATAGAAGCATTGATGAATCTCTCGCCTGACACTGCCAATTTAGTTTTAGATGGTAACGAGAAAAAAGTATCATTGGCAGAAATTAAAATTAACGATATTTTGAGAGTAAAACCAGGTGAAAAAATTCCTGTTGATGGAAAAATAACTGAAGGCAATTCTAATGTTGATGAATCGATGATTACAGGAGAACCTATTCCTGTCGAAAAAAAGACCGGCGACAGAGTGACATCAGGAACGATTAATGATAACGGAACATTTCTAATGAGAGCCGAAAAAGTTGGCGATGAGACATTGCTTTCTCAAATCATCAAGATGGTCAACGATGCAAGCCGAAGCAAAGCTCCAATCCAGAAATTGGCGGATAAAATTTCCAAGATATTTGTTCCCACAGTGATTGGAATTGCTGTTCTGACATTCGTTTTGTGGTCCGTTTTCGGTGGCGAGAACAAGCTTATTTACGCTTTTGTGAATGCTGTAGCCGTTTTGATTGTTGCCTGCCCGTGTGCACTTGGCCTGGCAACTCCAATGAGCCTGATGGTCGGAATCGGAAAAGGCGCTCAAAACGGAATTTTAATTAAAAATGCTGAAGCCTTGGAAGAAATGCACAAAGTCAATGTTCTTATTACAGATAAAACAGGAACTTTAACAGAAGGAAAACCAAGTCTAGATCACATAGAATCATTTGAAAATACTGATAAAAATGAAATTTTGAAATTAGCCGGTTCATTGAATCAGAATTCGGAACATCCATTATCCAATGCGGTTTTAGACAAATTTAAAACTCAAAATTTACAATTTGAAAAAGTTCAGGACTTCGAAAATATTTCCGGAAAAGGCGTAAAAGGAAGAATCAATAATGAAGAAATTTTACTTGGAAATGAAGCATTATTAAAACACTTCAATATAGAAATTCCTGAATCATTAAAACAAAAAGTCATTGTAAAACAAGATGAAGCTAAAACGATTTCTTATCTCGCAAAAGACGGAAAAGTTCTTGGATTCTTAAGCTTTTCAGATAAAATAAAAGCGACTTCAAAACAAGCTATCAATTATCTCCATTCTCAAAACATCGAAGTGATAATGATGACCGGAGACAACGGACACACCGCAAAAGCAGTGGCAACAGAACTTGGAATCACAAACTTCAAAGCCAATTGTCTTCCGGAAGATAAAATGAACGAAATCAAAAAACTTCAAAATGAAGGGAAAATCGTAGCAATGACAGGAGACGGAATCAATGATGCACCGGCTTTGGCTCAATCCAATATCGGAATTGCAATGGGAACGGGAACAGATGCAGCAATTGAAAGTGCTGAAATCACACTATTAAAAGGCGACATTCTTGGAGTTGCAAAATCAAAAATCCTAAGTGAAAAACTGCTTAAAAACATTAAAGAAAATTTATTCTTTGCTTTTATTTATAATGTTTTAGGAATTCCGTTAGCTGCTGGTCTGCTCTATCCTTTCTTCGGAATTTTGTTAAGCCCAATGATTGCGGCGGCGGCGATGAGCTTCAGTTCTGTTTCCGTCATTCTGAATTCTTTGAGGTTGAATAATGCGAAACTGGATATTTAAGTTAAACACAAAGGCACGAAGCCCAATTTATTTTCGAAAATGTTTTAAGATTTTTATTTTTAATGATGAAATGCTTTGTGCTTTAAAGCTTAACTTATATTTTTTGTCCTTGTGTTAAACAAAAAAAGGCATCTGGAAAAAATTCCAGATGCCATTCAAAACAAAATAAAAACCTTAAAAAAATTTCATGTTAAAAAGAAACGGTCAACTTGCTAAACACATATCTGCCGTTCTGTCCGAACTGTGATGTTGATCTAGAATAGATAAATTGATCATTATTCGTAGAGCTTGTTACATTTTTAGTCGGATAAATATCAAATAAATTGTTTGTTCCAATAGTTAAATTAAAATTCTTGTTGATATCGTAACCTATAGACAAATCGGTAATAATCTTATCTGAAATTAATTGATGTTCGTAAGCATTTCCATTGATACCATCTGCACCATAAACTTTTCCGTAGTAAGTATTTCTCAGATAGAAATTGAAATAATTCCATTTTAAATTATTAGACAAACTCGCTTTCACCTTTGGAACCGAGTCCTCTAGATAAACTCTTGATTTCTCTCCGAAATAGGTGTTTTCCAACCCTGCATTCTTCAACAAATCGGAAGCGTGAATATCGCCGACTTTTTTGGTTCTATTAAAATTGATGGCAAAATCGTTATTCAATTTTATAGCGCCAGTTCTGTAATTATGACTGATGACCACATCCAGACCTTTTGTTTCTGTATCAATAGAGTTGGCAAAAAACTGAGCAGCATTAACATTAGCAGCATCCATCGCATCCCGAACCGGGCCAAGATTCGGATTATTTTGAATTTGTAAATCCGTAGGTCTTGAAAATTGGTCGGTTAAAGCAATTCTATCATCGATTCTGATAAAATACGCATCTGCAGTAATATTCAAATTCAAAGCCGGGATTTTATATGTAAAACCAGTGCTTACGGATTTAGAAGTTTCTTGTTTTAATTTATTGATTCCCAACCCTGTTGCAATGGTTGAGTCATTACTGAAAGTTCCAACTTCTACCAATTGCGGCAGATTACTTCCAGGAAGAGACGTAAATAATGTTGATGTTGTATTGTAATAAATCTGATGTATAGACGGCGCTCTGAAGCCTGTGGAACCTGCAAATCGGAAATTAAGATCATCCGTTAATTTGATTCTTGACGCCAGTTTGTAATTGAAAGTCGAACCAAAATCCGAATAATCCTCGTAACGAACCGCTGCATCTACCAAAAGCCAATTGGTAAAATTGAATTCCAGATCAGCATAAGCCGCATAAGCATTTCTGTTTTTGTCAGTTCTGTTAGCTTCCCGGAAACCTGCAAAAACCTGAGAACTTCCCGGCAATGCTGCACCAAAAAAGTCGGTTGGTTTATCAGAACTTGATGTTGTCGGTGTCTGTGGATTACCATAAATATCGTAAGCCGTGTAAGAAGCTTCTTCACCTGGATTTTCTTTAAAATTCTCGTGACGCTGCTCTGCTCCGAAAGCGACATTCA
>Ga0097678_1003392_pt1 | contig 10701 bp, 12 predicted proteins | sample ThiBiot_500_plan_2_FD_72847 | JGI IMG/M metagenome (GOLD analysis project Ga0097678, IMG submission 72847) | Wastewater bioreactor microbial communities from Cape Town, South Africa - Thiocy_expt_500_plan - 1398105537976 (version 2) (version 2) ...
TGGTGAAATACATGTTAAACATTCTCCATTTTCTGGTCCAATACATGTCGAACATGGATATTGACAGCCTAATTTTTATTTTTCATTTTATTTTATTAATGAAAAGGAACACAAAATGGTCATCAAAAAAGAAAGAAAACCTTGACAAATGTGATTTGTATCAGGATAATTACCATTAGAACAATTTGTTAAACATGATCCTGATTCTAATACTTTTCCATTTGGACATGATAAACATTGATTATCATTTCCTCCGTAACATGTTTCACAACTATTTGGGCACTCTATTTTTTTTAACAAAAAAAAGAAAGAAAAAAAATCATATCATTGTAATTTGATTGAAAAAATTGTTTAAAATTAATTAGAATGAACTAAAAAAGCATACGAGTACAACCACTTGTTTCAAAATAAGTACCATCTCCACAACTTGATGCACATGTATTATTATGTGTTTGCAATGTATATCCTGATTTGCATCTAAATAAATACAAATCCGAAAATTTGAAATTTTTAAAAAAAATTAAAAAACTGTTAGAACGAATTCAAGTAAAAAAAGAGAAAAAAGAAAAAAACAAAATAAAAGAAAAGAAATAAAAGAAAGAAAGAAAGAAAAAAAAGTTACGAAGTACAATAAGTTGAATTGAACTCACAAGTTTCACAAGTTTCAAAACATTTGACACAAGTTGAACCTTGCATCACATAACCATGAGAACAAATAAAGCAATAATTAGTTGAATTATCAAGGGTTGTATAACCTGTATTGCATGTACATAAACCATTTCCACTCGGTCCATCTGAACAAATTCCATGATTACTACAGTTACTACATTGCAAACAATTTTCACCACTTGGGTAATATCCATTTGTGCAATTATTACAAACTGAACCACCCCATCCAATTTCACATGAGCATTGATTTGGTCCAATACAATATTCACATGCTGGATCACATGCTGGATCACAAACAGCTTTGGAATTTTTCAAAGATATTAAAGAAAAGAAGTGAATAAAGAAAGAGAAAAAGGAAATCTTACGCTCACAATTTACACCAGTGTAACCAGTATTACATGTTTTAAATTGAATTGATGTTCCTAATAATTATAATTAAAAATTAATTGAATTTCAAGCTTAGAAAAAAAAACAAAAAAATTCGTACCAACAGTTTCATAAGTTTCAGCACCACCTGATGGATTATCTTTTCCAGCATAAATATAGAAAGTATATATTCTTAAAGCTGTCATTGAGCCCAAGGTTATTGATGTTGAAGTATATCTTGTGTATTGAGTCGATGCTGGTGAAGTAAGGATCTTATAATAAACTCCAGATCCTGCACTTGCTGTCCATGAAATACTTCCTGAAGTCGATGTTTTTTGGGTCAACTGAGGACTTGTTGGAGGGAATGGTACTATTATTTTGATTTTTTTTTTTTTTGAAGGGGCAAATGAAGAAAAAGTACGAAAATTTGAGCCATAGGTGCAATAATAATATCTTGTATCTCTTCCAAAATCACCATCAGGTAAAGTCCCATTAACCGAATTTCCATTATTGTCGTCTTCATCATCAAAACTTTACCGAAAATGGATTAAGAATAAAAGTTTTGAAAGGATGAAAAAAATTACTAGACCCATCCAGTTTGAACAGGTCTCCCATTGATAACTTGACAGGAGCCTCCTTTTTGATATAAGACAAAATTATCAGGTAGTTGAGATCGAATTGGGTCAAATGAGATTGAAGTTGAGGGAGATCCACTTCCACAACAAAAATACCATGCAAAGACGGAGCCACGGTCTGGAAGGTTTATTACTTTTGGTAAAGTAGTTCGGCCGTCAGTTGGGCCAGTTTGATTGTCATCATCTTCATCATCTTGATTTCTGATTCCTTCAGTAAAACCAGAAGGACATGCTAATTTTGAAGGAAAGAAAATTTTAAGATTTGAAAAACATTTTACAAAAGAGAATCTTACAATTTCGTACATTTTGAGTGAAGCAATAACTTCCAAGAGGGATTGAATCGACAGATCCTGTGCAAAAATATTGGTCCGTGTTTTTGTCATAATTTCCTCTTGGAATTACACCAGATTGTGAATTTTTGTTATTGTCATCTTCATTATCCCAATAAAACATATCTGTTGTCCAAGAACCACATCCAGAGGTTGCAGATGGAAGTGCCATCCAAAAGGCAGCTACATTATGAATCAACAACAAGAGGATAGCTACAACGACTACAACGATAATCCGCATCTGTCCTTTTAATTCAATAGCAAAAGTTGGAGGAAAGCACAATCATTATGAAGGTCCCAATGGAACTTCATCCTTTGAGCGTAAGCATCTTGTCTAATTATTATTTAATGTCATGAAAGTGTTATTTTGTTTGATTCTAATCAAAAATCTATCAATGATACGATAATTATTCTTGATTCAATTAATTTAATAATTAATTATAAATCATTGAACAACTTTTTTCCAAGAATCGTGCCCCTTTATTTTATTTTTGTTTTTTGTTTTTTGAAAAAAAAAAAATCAGTAAAAAAATAAAAATATCATAATTATCATCAATACAATTCATAATTATAATAAATCATCATCATCAAATACAATCAGAGTTAGATGGGAAGTAAAGGAAAAGAGCTTTGGGATGCATCAACAGAAGGTGATGTATCGAAAGTGGAGCAATTGCTTCAGGAGATTGATATTGATGTGAATTGGGTTGATGAGGAAGCTCAACGAAGCAGTTTCTTCCGTGCTTGTGGACATGGACATGCTGAGATCGTGAAACTGTTGTTGAATGATCAAAGAGTGGATGTTTTTAAGATCACGAATACTGGAGGAACTCCGTTTCATATTGCTTGTCAAAATGGATGCACGGAAGTGGTGAAGTTGTTGTTAAATGATGGAAGGGTTGAGATAGCAAAAGCGTTTAGAACTGGTGTGACTCCTTTTGATGTTGCTCTGAGAAAAGGATTTACAGAGATTATTGATGCTATTAAAGAGAAGAGTAATTTATATATTATTTTTATTGATTTCATTTCAAAAAAAAAATCAAAATAATCATCACCATACAAAATCAAATAAATCTAACAAAAAATAAACAAAAAAATAAAAGGATTAAAAACAAATTTTGAAGAAGAGATTAATCAATATAATGAAAACCTCAAAGAAAATAAGGATATTGTGAATTCAATAGCAAATATTAGAGATATTTTTCTTTATTTCCCAGAGCATATTAATCCAGAGTTGAGGCACACAACAATTAAAAACTTTGCCCATGCACTAAAAAATTGCGATGAAGCAAACAAACCAATCTTCTTTACGATAACTCAAAGGATATTAGGAGGAAATGATGAATTTGCAAAGATGTTGAAAGAGTTCGATGGTGTAAATATTATTGCTAATTCCTTCAGTCAATCATCAATTGCTATTCAAGAAAAGCTCACCACAACAGTGAGGAATATGATTACAAGTAGTCAACTGTTTCGTAAGCATCTTGGAAAGAACTCTGAATTTTTGGAAGCTTTAATGAACCATCTTAAACAAGTTGAAAAGAAAGATTCACAATTAAATATAGCAGGGATAATTGTAAGTTTAGGAGGATACATTTCAAATGAAGAAATTATCAAGGATTCACTTGAGAAAGTTCTATTCCCAATAATTCAAAATGAAAAAGATGATCAAGTAACTGCTAGAGCATTTGATTGTTTAATGGAAGCCTCAGCGATTGATTTAGCAAGGCCAATTCTCTTGAAGTTTAAAACAATGGAAATCCTTCAACCATTTGTTGATGATGAAAATTTTGTACATCATTTTGTTAGTTGTGTGACACAAGCATTTTTATCTTCAAGTGATATTAATCAAAATAATTCATATGGTTCAAATCCAACTTCTCCAACAGTTATCTCAAAGATATTGAATGTCCTTTCTACATTTGCTACCACAAAAACTCTTTCTTTCACTTATTTCAAAGGATACACTATTGGATGCTCTAACATCTTAAAGGCGATTGGGAGTTTATCAAAAAATGAAGCAAATATGAGGGAATTAAAAAGCAATGGAATTGTAAAGAAAATATTGGAATTGATTCAAAATAGAAAAGAAGATCTCTTGGAAACAAAATCACAAACAACAAAGGAATTTGCAGAAGTTGTTTGGGTATTATCATTTGATAGTGAATGTAAAGCAGGATTTCTTTCAGGAGGAATAGTTGAGATGTTAAAAAGTTTGAATGTCAAAGATCAAGAGGAAGCGAGAAAAGCTATCCAAGGAGCTTTATTTATTTTAGTTGGGAATCAAAACCAAAGTACTAAAGAGGAGACCAATAAAGGACATGTCATGATTTCTTATTCTCATGGACAAAAATCGAAGATGAAAGAAGTTGTTAGTCATCTTAAGTCAAAAGGTATTCCTGTTTGGGTTGATGTTGAACAAATGGAAGGAAGTATCTTGGAGAAAATGGCAGAGGCAGTTGAAGAATCATCAGTTATTATACTCTTTTTATCATCAACCTATAAGGATTCCCAAGCATGTAGAACAGAAGCAGAATATGCTTATAAATTAAAAAAGGAACTGATTTGTATCATGGCAGAAGATGATTATCAACCAAGAGGATGGTTAGGTGCATTATTAGGAAATAAACTTTGGTATAATCCTTGGAAAAATTTAGCTTTTGATGAAGAGTCATTTTTACCTATTGTTTCTCAATTGGCCAAAGCTCTCAACCAACCTAAACTTGTGATCAATCAACCTCAAGAAAAAGTTAAAGTTGAATTAGATGTAAATGTAATCCAACAATCAAGCACTCAAACTCAAAATCTCAACACTCAATCTAATGATCAACAAGTATTTGACCTTTTAGAAAAAATCTTAAATAAAATGGATGGATTTGAAAAAAGAATTGAAAAAATGGAATCTCAATTTCAAGATAACACAACTAAAATTGAGACTCAACTTACAACAATTGAATCCCAATTCCAAAAAAATACTAGCAACAATAGTACAACTAATAACTCTCAAAAAATTGAACAACAACTTGAAAAAATTGAAAATCGACTTGAAAAAATGGAATCCCAATTTCAAAACAATCTCAACAAAGAAAAGATGGATCAACTAGGACAACAAATGAATCAAGTATTAGAAACATTAGAAGCTTCAAAAAAAGAAAAGAAAAAGAATCTTTTTGGAAAATGAAGAAAAGGAAGAGGAAGTCATTTCGTTGATTTTTTATGTTATTTTTTATTTTTATTTTTATTATTGTTTTTTTATTACTAAAGAATACTTTTTGATTCAACTAATTTTCCAGTTTTTTTTTATCTTCTTGTTTATCTTTTGAGATTTGAATTTTTTTTTTTCTTTATCTTTTTCTAAACTTTCAATCAAAAAAAAAAAAAAAAGAAGAAGAAGAATCTGTCAATATAAACCAATGAATCAATGAATAATTATGAATAAATTCTTGAGTTTAAGAATAATGAGTGAGGTTATAAGTATTGAGTTTGAAAGAAAAAAAAAGAATTTCAAGAATAGTAACATTTCCATGAAAAAGAGATTCGATTCTCAAGAATTCCATTTTTAGTTTTTTGACAGATCTCTCTTCTCTCCCTTCACTTGATCTCCCCCACTTATCTTCCCCTTTCCTTCTCCAATTTCCTATTCATCACTTCAAAATAGTCTCACCATTAGATTCTTCAGATCAAGAGCTGTCGTTTGATATCTATTTTATTCCTATTTGTTTTATTTACTTCGTTGTATTTCTTTGGTGCAAGAGTGATTAATTGAAGAATGTCCACTACACCTTCCCATATCTCCAATGAAGCATTCTTTGGAGGAGAAGAAGAAGGAGATGATAGTTCAACTATTTCAAAAGAGGTTAAGTTTAGAGTTAAGTTAAATGATCCAGAGGAGAAGGATCATGAACAACTTCAAGAAGAAGACCCAATAACTGAGGAAGAAGAGGAGAATGTTAAGAATTTCCTCTCAAGGAGAATGACTTTTGTTTCACTTTATGAGACATTGAGTAGTCATGCTAAAACTCAAAAACCTTCAATTCTTCAAGAGAATTTCTTTTTAGATCAGCCAGATATTGAACTTTCAAGTCAAAAAGATGCATCTACTCCAAAGAATTCAGATAAAGGATTATTGGGACAATTATTAGAGTTTGTATTAAAAGAGAATGGATTGGATCATTGTATCCCTGTGTTTCAGAAAGAAGAGATTGATTTAGATGCATTTTTAAAGTTAAATAATCAAGAACTCCAAGAGATTGGTTTTAAACAAGGATTAAGGAAGAAACTCTTATATCTCCAAACAGTTCTACAAGAAGTGATTCAAGAGGAGAGTCACAGTGAGCTCAATTTAGTTTTAAGTGATTTAAGAAATGAAAAACCAAAAGTAGAGAAAGAGAAGAAAAAGAAGAAAAAGAAGAAGAATTCGACTGATGATTTCAATTTGAAACCAAGGAGTTCGTCTTCAAAGAAAGAAGAATTATTTCCTGAACCAGACTTCGAAACGAAACCAGTTATAGAACAAGTTGAAGATAAAACTTTAGCAGGAAAAAACTTTTCTTTGAGTACAAGTAAAATTAAAGCTGAAGTTGCACAAGATATAAAAAGTGAAGAGATTATTGAAGATGATACGATGAGAGGTTGGCTTTGGAAGCAAGGAGGACATATTAAGTCTTGGAAAAGGAGGTATTGTGTCTTATCAAACAATTGTTTATATTATTTTACTGCACCTGGTTCAAAAGCTAAAGGAATGGTACCACTTCTTGGTTATGAAGTTTTTATTGATAAAGAAGTTCTTCCAAAACCTTTTAGTTTTATTCTTGGACATCAAACTGTAAGATCATATTATTTTTATGCTGAAACCAAACAAGAAGCAACTGCATGGATCTCTGCTCTTGAACAAGCTGTGAAAAGTAAATAATTCAACCCGAAACTTTTTCCTTCATTTTTTTTTTTCTTTTCTAAATCTGTGTTATTTTACTTCAGGCTCACTTTTTTTGAAAGCTTTTAAAAAAATTTAAAACAAAAAATTTTGAAAAGAAAAAAGAAGAAAAAGAAAAAAATTATGATTTCCAATACAATTGCAATTTAATATCAAAAAAAATTCAACAACAATTTATAATTTCACTCTTTCTTGTGTAATTAGAACAAGAATGGGAGAATTCTATCTGGGACACGTTTTTTGTATTCTTCAAAATATTTGCCATATTTTTTGGAGCATCTGGCATCATCTCTGAATGCTCTGTGGACTAAGAGGATGATTAAGAAAGTAACATAAGAGTATGGAAGGAAGTGTTCAAATTGAACTGGAGGAACCCAAAGTAAAGCTGCAGTGATTTCTGCTGCATAATTAAAGTGACGACTAACTCCCCACCATCCAGAAACAAGAAGAAGTGATTCTGAAAAAAAAGAGAAACAAATGAAATTAGATTTAAATTAATTAATAATTAAATGAAAAAAAAAAATCATACCATGAACTTGTCCATCAGTAGTAGTAAATTGAGCACGAATTGATTCAGCTGGTTTTCCCCAAATGATAGTCTTTCCTTTTGTTTTTCTAAATCTTTGTCTTTGTTCATCAATAGCATAGTTAATATAAACAGCACCTAATCCTGCAATTAAAAGAGCAGCGGTGACAATGGGAGATAACCGAATTGGGTGATGAACAAGGTAGTAAGAACAATTTGGATAAAGGGATGGGAGCCAGCTTAAACATCCCCAACAAATATAAAATCCAAATCTATCATGGATAATATCAATTGAGTCAAGATAACCAGTTTCCCAATGGAAGAATTTTGCAATGTAAACAAGTTGAACAGCAGCAGAGATTAATAAAGATTCACTAACAAATCCATATAATTGTTGTTGTTTGAAAACACAACAGAGAACAAGAATTGGCCATCCCATCATTGCAACTCTTTTTTTTTAAAAAAACAAAAAAAAAAAAGGAATGAGATTAATAAAAATTTTAAGGGGGAAAAAAAGTAAGAAATCAATAATAATAATAATAATAATAATAATAATAATCACCTGCAGTTAACAAGCATTTTTAAATCTAAAGCACCAACTCTTGGATAAAGTTCAACTCCCCAAAAATAATCGAAAATAAAGTTTCCAGAGATATGGTGATCAGTTGAAGAGGGGGCTAAAGCTCCTTTGATATACAAGAGTAAACAGAAAACTAAACTGGCAACACAATTAGCTGACAAAATTTCTCCGAGGAGATCATAGATAATTGAGAGGGGGAATAATTCAGAGTAATGAAGAGCGAGAACGAGACTCATAGTGATGAAAAATGCTTGGAATCCATTTCCTATTTTTTCAAGGGAAAAAAAAAAAAAAAATTGAAGTTTAGAAGAACAATTACGATAATGTAACAATATAATAATAAAAAATCACCTCTATAAACGGGAATATGACCAGTTGCAGTTTTAGGTCCTCTATGAGGTTTTCCTGGTAAATAGAGAAGTAAAAATGCTTCAAAGGAAACAAAGACTGCAAGGATTTTCCATGTTAAGAGACTTGGAGTGGGCCAAATAGACATAATTGTTTTGATGGGTCCATCTAAATATTGAAATTTGTTAAATTAAACAAAAAAAAAAAAGTCAAAAAAAATGAAAAAAAAAATGAAAAAATGAAGTTAAAGAAAATACCTTCTAAAAACAATTTCAAAAGAGCTGCAAAGGAACCACCCAAGTGAGCATGTGTATACCATAAGCAAATAATGAAAATTGGAGTGGTGGAAATTAAAAAGGAAGGGAAAACTGTATGGTAAATAAAATGGACAAAGGGGTTCTCTTTTTCAACTTTGTGAACTCCATTAGCTTTTTGGGTTTCAACTTTGATAACTTTTCCTGAGCTTCTCTTCATGTTTCTATTTAATTATTAATTATTAGTTTCTTTTCCTTCTTCTCTTTCTGTTTATATAAGTATTTCAAATTGAACATTTGAGTATGGTATTCATACAAAAGAATTTAAAAATTTTTTAAAAAAATTTTTTTGAGAACTTAAAATATGTTTCCAAAGATCTCAATAGAAAGAAAAATAAAAGTATGAAAAGAGGTCATTTTAAATTCATTAAATTTTAGAATTTTTTACATATTTCATTCATTCATTGCTTGATATAAAATATTCTGAATTCAATTTCAATTCAATTTTCTCCAAATTTTTTAAATTTTTTAAATTTTTTAAATTTTTTAAAATTGAAATTTTTTAAATTCATTGGATAAAATAAACAAAGATTTTATAAAACAATAAGTTCACTTTTTGTATAACAAAACAAATCCTAAAACAATTTGGTTTGGTTTGGAATAACAATGTTGCATTCTCTTCCTGTATGACAGAATTAATGACAAAATTAAATTAAAAAATTGAAAAAATTAAAAATTTAAAACATAGAAATTAAAAATACAAAAATGAAATATAAAGAATTGAAATTGAATAGTTTTGTAAAGTTATAAAACCTTTAAATTTTATAGTTTTAATAATTCATTACCAACAAAATTTCAAAATGTTGACTTTTCGAACACCCCTGAATAAATCATTTTTGTTTAAAAAAAAAATTATTATCCCAATTCAATTTCAAAAAAGTATCATTTCAATCTCCTCATTTCAAATGTAACTCAAGCTTAATACTTTTTAAATTTCAAATTTTGAATTGAATTGAATCTAATCTTTTTCTTTACAAAACTATCAGATTTTAAATTTTTGGATCCAAAAAATCAAAAAATCAAAAAAAAAAAAATCAAAAAAAACTTTGGCATAAATCTTTTTTTTCAACACAAAACAAAAGATATCAAAATCTTTAAAATTTTTTAAATAGAGGTTATTGTGGTGTTAAAAAAACTGATGAGAGTGAGATAAAGGAGGATGAACAGGAGAGAAATGGGTTTAAAGATTGTAAGTTTTTAAAATTTTATGCTTTTTGAGGAGCATAAATAATAAAAAAAAGCATGAATGTTTTTTTTTTTTTTTTATGCTTTTCGATTAGTATTTATATGTTTTATGCGTTTCTCCCCTAAACAAAATATTTATGCTATAAAAAAAATGTTCCGAGAATCCATTTTGAGTTAAAACCTCATTTATCGATCAAGTACGAAAATAAAAAATTCCCCAAAAAGGACACTAGGAAAAAGTCAGAAAAAGAACAAAAAATAAAAATAAAAATGCAAAATGAAAAGAAAAAGTCAAAAAAACAAAAAGAGAAACTCAAAAAACACTTTAATTTTTTTTGTTCAAATATTAAAATTCAAAAAACAAAAAAACTAGACCTTCAATCATAACTTTCTTTAAAAAAACAATATCAAAATTTTGTATCTTTGATTGTTATAAGATTCGATCTTATGATACAAAATAAAAGAAAAAAACGAAATACAAAATGCAAAAAAAAGGGGCTTTTTTTTTTTTTATCTTTGAGAGAGTTTTCGATTGGTTCGAAAAAAACAGACCATAATCTCCTTTCTTATGAAAATCAGAAAAAACAAAAACGAAAAAGAAGAAAAAAAAAATGTCGGACGTGGACATGAGAGTTTTATTGGGTTTTTGGTTCTCTCTTTCAATCATGAAAAAAAAAAAGTAACGATGCAGATGTAGAGGGGAGTCCAATAAACGTTTGGAAGGCAAAGATTTCCATCAAACTTGGGATTTATTTATTTTATATTTCTTCAAATTCATTTTCACTTTTCATTTGAAAATCAAAAAAAAAAAAAAAA
>Ga0097678_1003393_pt1 | contig 10699 bp, 7 predicted proteins | sample ThiBiot_500_plan_2_FD_72847 | JGI IMG/M metagenome (GOLD analysis project Ga0097678, IMG submission 72847) | Wastewater bioreactor microbial communities from Cape Town, South Africa - Thiocy_expt_500_plan - 1398105537976 (version 2) (version 2) ...
GGAGGCGGTGATCGGCTATGTCGGCGCGGCGGCGACGAAATCCTTCGTGCTCGGCCTCATCATCCTGGCGACCGCCGGCCTGTTCGTGCCGCTCAAGATCGCCCATCCGGTCTGGATGCTGTCCTTTCTCGCGCTGACGGCGATCACCTTCAGCCTGTTCGGCTTCATCATCGGCATCTGGGCGGACGGCTTCGAACAATTGCAGGTGGTGCCGCTTTTGATCGTCACGCCGCTGACCTTCCTTGGCGGCAGCTTCTATTCGATCGACATGCTGCCGCCGACATGGCGGCTGATCACGCTGTTCAACCCGGTGGTCTATCTCGTCTCCGGCTTCCGCTGGAGCTTTACCGAGATCGCCGACGTCAGCATCCACCTTTCGGTCGGCATGACCTTCGCGTTCATGCTGGCGTGCCTGATCGCGGTCTGGTGGATTTTCCGCACCGGTTACAAGCTTAAGCGCTGAGCACCGATCAAAACAAAAACGCGGAAGCCGATGGCCTCCGCGTTTTCAATATTTTCTAATTCTCAGTAATGGCGACGGTGATAATGGTGCCGCCGATAATGCCGGTGCCGATGGCTGCGGGGAGCACCGACCACGCCGCGAACGCCGCCGACCACACCGCCCACGCCTGCGCCGACCGCGCCGCCAACCACGGCACCCACCGGACCCGCTGCCCGGTTACCACGGCGAACGCCTTCTTCCGCGCCCCCGATGATACCCTGCGCATGCGCCGCGAACGGGATTGCCAGCATGGTCAGGAAAGCCAGCGCGAACAACCACGCCCTGCTGCCAGGCGCAGGCAGCGCCGTCGCCGAAAGAGCTGATTTCATTTTGAATCCTTTTGTCGTGACAAACGAATGCAAGTCTCAACGCCGCAGGGAACGAAAAGGTTCCGGCAGCGAGAGCCGTCATTCATGTTCAGATTCATCTTGGCCGAAGCGGCATTCATGGTGAGCACGCTCGGCCCGTTAACGATTTCAATGCCCGATCTGTGATCCGGCGCCCGCTGGAAAAAGCCACGTTCGGTGTTTAACTACGCAGTCCCCGGTTGGCCGGGATGATGAGTCTCGTGGAGAGTGGTCACATGCGTTCGCTCTGGATTGCCGTCCTTGCCGTGATGGCAAGCGTTCCTGCCGCGCAGGCCGCCATCCAAATTGACGTCAACAAGGACCTTCAGCAGATGACGGTCTCCGTCGACAATGTGCCGCGCTACACCTGGCCGGTCTCCAGCGGCAATCCAAGCCACGAGACCCCGAACGGCAGCTTCCGCACCTTCCGGATGGAGGAAGACCATTACTCGAAGGAGTTCGACGACGCGCCGATGCCGCACGCGATCTTCTTCACCAAGCAGGGCCACGCCATCCACGGCACCGACTCGGTCGGCCGCCTCGGCACGCCGGTCTCCCATGGTTGCGTACGGCTGTCGCGTGCCAATGCGCTGACGCTGTGGAATCTCGTCAAGCAGGAAGGCCTGCTCAACACCACCGTGCGGCTGACCGGCTCATCGCGCGTGGCGCTGGCGCGCAATCCGAAATCGCGCACCGCGGTTGCGGCCCGGGAGCGCGAGCCACTCACCCTCGCGCCCGGCAGCACCTACGACAACCCCGGCGCCGACGATTCCTATGGCAACAGCGCCTCGCAGGATCGCACCTATCAGAACCGCCGGCCCTATTACAGCAACTCCGCCGATGCCAGCGACCAGCGTTATCCGCAGTCGCAGCAGCGTCGGCTCTACCCCGATCCCCGCGCGCCCGGCCGCTACATCGAGGAGCGTGACGACGGCTATCCCGGCTATCAGCAATATTATCCGGGCTATCAGGCCCAGCCTCGTCGCGGCTATGGCTACTACGGCTACGACTGACGGCTGGGAAGCGCCGCGTTACTGATCGCCGTCGCGAAGCCGCCGCCATACCGCGCCGAGCACGTTGGAATAGTCGTCGGTCCAGACGCGCTGGCCTTCGGTAGCTTTGGTTAGCATCCACTTCCCATCCGAGGCCAGCCGGCCGACATCGGCTTCCTCGCGCGCCGAGATTACGACATTGGTGGTGAAGATGTACTCGCCGTCGCGGCCCGAATCCTCGTTGTAGACCCAGCTCTTCAGATCGTTCTCCTCGGCGATGCCGACCACGACGCTAGCAAGTTCGAGATGCCGATTGGAGACGTGCATCAGCACCGCACCCTGCGGCGCGAGCTTGTCCTTGTAGATCGCCATCGCCTCTTCGGTCGCCAGATGAATCGGGATCGCATCCGATGAATAGGCATCGACGATAATCAGATCGTAAGCGCCATCGGGCTCCTTGGCGAAGGTCAGCCGCGCATCGCCGATCACCGGCTGCATGTCGGGCTGGCAGGCCTGCACATAGGTGAAGTATTTCGGATCGCGCGCGGTATCGACCATGGTCTGATCGATCTCGAAGAATTTCCAGTTCTCGCCCGGCTGCGACGCGCAGGCCAGCGTGCCGGCGCCGAGTCCGATCACCGCGACCCGCAGCGGCCCGCTTTTGCGGGCGCGGATGGCCTGGATCGCCTGACCGATACCGCCATCCTTGTGATAGTAGCTGATCGGCTCCGGGCGGCTGGTGATCGGCGTGCCGTCGTCGTTCTGGAATTTCTCGGCGCCGTGGATGGTCGTGCCGTGCATCAGCACGTGATATTGTCCGTGCGGCGTCACCACGATCTTGTGGACGCCGAAGAAGCTGCGGACGGTCTCGACCCGTCCCTCGTCGGCGGGATAGAGCCGGATCAGCGCAAGGCCGAGCGCCATCATCACCGCAAGCCGCCAGCGATCGATCCGAAGCACCACCGCCTGCAACGCGGCGGATGCCGCGACGGCACCCACCAGCCAGACCCGCCACTCCTCGAAAAACGTCTGCGCTTCGCCTTCGCGGAACGACAGCGCCATGACGACGCAGATCACCGCCACCACCGCGAGCCACAGCCAGTTGCTGCCCGGAATCGCCGCGCCATCGCGCGGACGACACAGCGCGGCCAGCGCCAGCAGGATCGGGTATTCGGCGATCCACGAAAAGGTGTAAGGCGCGACGAGGCCCGCGAACAGGCCGCCGACCATGCCGCCGAACGACAAGGCAACATAGAAGCCGGTGAGATGCGAGGCAGCGGGCCGCGTCCGCGCCAGTTCGCCATGGCAGGCCATCGCGATCACGAAGAAGCACAATTGATGGCCGCCGAGCGTCAGCAGCAGGTTCTGCTCGCCGCCGATCGCCAGCAGCACCATCACGCCGGCGATGGCGAGCGGCTGCAGGCGCAGCATCCAGGCATGCGGCAGCAACGGGCGCGACTGGAACACCAGTACCCAGGTCAGAAGATAAAGCGACAGCGGCAGCACCCAGAGCAGCGGCGCCGCCGCGACATCGGTCGAAATATGAGCAGTCACCGCGATCAGCAGGCCGGACGGCACCGCGGCGAGAAAAATCCAGCGCGCGCGCAACAGCCAGCTCGGCGCGAGCGTCTCGCCCCCGCTGGCCGCGACGGTTGCGGCACTCACCGGCGGCGAGCGCAGCAACAGCACGCCGCAGGCCGCGATCAGCAGGATCAGCACGCCATAGCCGGCGGTCCAGATCAGGTTCTGCGAATGCAGCGTCAGGATCGGCTCGAACAGCACCGGATAGGACAGCAGCGCGAGGAAGCTGCCGATATTCGACGAGGCATAGAGAAAATACGGGTCCGGCCCATCGGGATGGCCGGTGCGGACGAACCAGGCCTGCAGCATCGGATTGTTGGCGGCGAGCGCGAAAAACGGCAGGCCGATCGACACCGCGAACAGGCCGAGCAACCAGAACGCATAACCGCTGGAGGGCGGCTCGCCCCACCCGCTCGCGATCGACAGCGGCAAGGTCAGCAGCGCCAGCAACAACAGCGCGAGATGGATCACCACCGGCGCGGTCCGGCTCCGCAGCGTCATCAGATAATGCGCATAGGCATAGCCGGCGAGCAGCAGCGACTGGAAGAACACCATCGCCACCGACCACACCGCCGGCGAGCCGCCGAGTCGCGGCAACACCATTTTCGTGAACAGCGGCTGCACCGAAAACAGCAGCAGCGCGCTGGTGAAAATTGCGGCGGTATAGACCACAAGGACAAGCCTGTTGCGCGAGCCGGAAGTCGAACTCGCCTCGGTCAGCGGCACGGATGTCATGGAAACTCCGGATGGCCGGCCATGGCCGGCACGGGGCGCGGACGCGATTGGATCACAGCGGCGCAGCGGCGGCAATAACATGCGTGTGAAGACACGCCGATGTCAGAAATCGCTCGCACGAAAAACCCGGTCCGACTAAAAGTGCATGATGGATTACGACGCACTGATCATCGGCGCCGGCCATAACGGCCTCACCTGCGCGGCCTATCTCGCGATGAACGGGCTGCGGGTGAAGGTCGTGGAACGGCGCAAGGTGGTCGGCGGCGCGGCGGTGACGGAGGAATTCCATCCCGGCTTCCGCAACTCCGTGGCCGCCTACACTGTCAGCCTGCTCAATCCGCAGATCATCGCCGATCTCGATCTGGCCTCCCATGGGCTGCGGATCGTCGAACGACGTGCGCAGAATTTCCTGCCCGCGCAAGACGGTGCCAGCTATCTGCTCACCGGCGAAGACCGCACCTACCAGTCGCTGGCGAAGCTCAGCGAGCGCGATGCGCTGCGGATCGACGATTTCAACCGCGAGCTTGAAAGCATTGCCGACGTACTGCGCCAGTTCGTGCTGCGCGCACCGCCGAACGTGGTCGAAGGCCTCACGCTGAACGCGCTCCGCGAGGCTTACAACGCGCTGGAGACCGGCAATATCCTGCGTCATTTGTCGATCGAGCATCAACGCCTGCTGCTGGACCTGTTCACATGGTCGGCGGGCGAGATGCTGGACGGCTGGTTCGAAAGCGATCTGCTCAAGGCGCTGTTTGGGTTCGACGCCATCGTCGGCAATTACGCCAGCCCCTACACCGCGGGCTCGGCCTATGTGATGCTGCACCACGCTTTCGGCGAAGTGAACGGCAAGAAGGGGTTGTGGGGCCATGCCATCGGCGGCATGGGCGCGATCACCCAGGCGATGGCGGCATCCGCCCGCGGTCATGGCGCTGAGATCGAGACCGGGGCCGGCGTGCAGGAAGTCATTGTCGAGCGCGGCCGCGCCGCCGGCGTGGTGCTCGACGACGGGCGCACCATCCGCGCGCGCTATGTCGCCTCCAATCTCAATCCGAAGCTGCTTTATACGCGCCTCATTCCACCCGACGCGCTGCCCGAACCATTCCTGAAGCGGATCGACAAGTACCGCAACGGCTCCGGCACGTTCCGCATGAACGTGGCGCTGTCGACGCTGCCGTCCTTCACTGCGCTGCCCGGCGACGGCGACCATCTCACCAGCGGCATCATCCTGGCACCGAGCCTCGGCTACATGGACCGCGCCTATCAGGACGCCCGCACCCATGGCTGGAGTCGCGAGCCGGTGGTGGAGTTGCTGATCCCCTCCACGCTGGACGATACGCTCAGCCCCTCGGGCGAGCATGTCGCCAGCCTGTTCTGTCAGCATGTCGCGCCCGAACTGCCGGACGGCAGCTCATGGGACGACCACCGCCATCAGGTCGCCGACCTGATGATCTCGACGGTGGACCGCTACGCCCCCGGCTTCGCCGCCAGCGTGATCGGCCGCCAGATCCTCACCCCGCTCGATCTGGAGCGGGAGTTCGGCCTCGTCGGCGGCGACATCTTCCATGGCGCGCTGACGCTGAATCAATTGTTCTCCGCCCGCCCGATGCTCGGCCATGCCGATTATCGCGGCCCGCTGAAGGGCCTCTATCATTGCGGCTCCGGCGCGCATCCCGGCGGCGGCGTCACCGGCGCGCCGGGCTATAACGCGGCGCAGACCATCCTGCGCGATCATCAGGCGATTTTCCTTTAAAAGCCTGTTGATAGGGCTGTCGGCAGACTGTGGACAAGCGCTGGATAAGCCTGTTGACAACCGCCGATCGAAGGGCAGGAAAAGCCTGTGTACGGCCTGTTGAATAGCACGGTGCAAGCTGTGAACGGACTATGGACAGACAGTGGAAAATTGCGCACCTGAGGGGACTCCTTGATCCGGATTTCACCATGAGCTCTCCTCCCCTTTCCAGCCCGTCGATGACCGCCGCCGCCAGCCGCGTCACCTGCGCGATCGGCGACGAGCGCACCGCGAACCGGATCGTGGATATCCTGTCGGAGAGCGTCGACGGCAGCGACGTCGCCGTCGCGGCGTTCGAACGGCCGGACGGCCGCTGGGACGTCACGATGTATTTTTCCGCGCCGCCGGATCAGGATGCCGTCCGTCACCTGATCCTGCTGACCGCCGGTCCGGAGATTGCCAGCACCGCCACCTTCGACACCGTCGCCGCGCAGGACTGGGTCCGTAGCAGTCTCGAGGGGCTGGCGCCGGTCCGTGCCGGGCGCTTCATGGTGCATGGCCAGCATGATCGCGAGCGCGTGCCGCCCAACAAGCTCGGCATCGAGATCGAGGCCGCGCTGGCGTTCGGCACCGGCCATCATGGCACGACGCGCGGCTGCCTCCTGCTGCTCGATCAGGTGCTGCGCCAGCGAATGCCGGAGCGCGTGCTCGATCTCGGCTCGGGCACCGGCGTGCTGGCGATCGCAGCGGCCAAGGCACGGCAGCGCCGCGTCTTCGCCAGCGATATCGACGGACGCGCGGTGCTGGTGGCGCGCGAGAACGCCAAGCTTAACGGCGTCGGTCGTCTGGTGCACACGGTGTGCGCCACCGGGTTCTCCGCACCGTCCTTCGCCGCCGAAGGGCCGTTCGATCTCGTGCTGGCCAACATCCTCGCCGCGCCGCTGCGACGGCTGGCCTATCCGATGAGCCGGTATCTGGCACCTTCAGCTTTTGTCGTTCTCTCGGGATTGCTGCCGCATCAGGCCGACAGCGTCATCGTCAGTTACCGTGCGCACGGCCTCAAGCTGGTGCGCCGGCTCCGGCTCGACGGCTGGGCGAGTTTGCTGATGCAGCGCATGTAGCGCGCTCGGCCCGTTCGTTCAGTGATCGCGCTTGCGGTCCGTTTCAGCGGGGCCGGTGAAGCGAATCTCGCGCTCGGCCTTCAGGAGTTCATTGGCCTGACGCTGCAAGCGGGCTTCGGTGAGCCGATCGAGCAGTTGCACGATCACCCCACGCGGCTTTGCCGTGCCGATGGCGGCGCTCTTGCGGCTCGGCGGCAAGATCCTCTCAAAGGAAAAGGTGGCCATGGCGGTTCTCCCGTTCCTGCGCGGACATCCCCTTCGCTGCCGAGGGTGACACAGGAACTCATGACGGCGGTGTTCGTTCCCCCGGGGCGGTTCCCGATAGGCTCGCCTTCCCCCCGGCCACGGTTTACAAAGCAGGCTCACGCCAGCGCGGATCGCCTGGCGCCCCTAAGGTCGCGCAATGTTTGAAGCCCGGTTCCAGACGTTTGAAGATTCTGAAAGCGGCGTCGCCCTCACAGCGCGCCTCGCTACGCTCCGTGAGGAAATGTCGCGGCGGCAACTGACCGGCTTTGTCATCCCGCGCGCCGACAGCCAGCAAAACGAATATGTTCCCGCCTCCGACGAGCGTCTGGCCTGGCTGACCGGCTTCACCGGCTCGGCCGGCTTTGCGATCGTGCTGACCCGCGAGGCGGCCGTGTTTGTCGACGGGCGCTATACCTTGCAGGCCTCCCAGCAAGTCGATACCTCGGCCTGGCAGATCGAACCGCTGGTCGAGCCGCCGCCGGAAACCTGGCTGACACGTCATCTCACGGCCGGCGACCGGCTCGGTTTCGATCCCTGGCTACACACATCAGCGGCGGCGGATCGGTTGGCCAAGGCCTGCGAGAAAGCAGGCGCCGAACTCGTCGCGGTCGACAGCAACCCCATCGATGCGATCTGGACCGAGCGCCCGACCCCGCCGCTCGGCGCAGTCAGCGTTCACGACCTGAAATTCGCCGGCGAAAGCGAAGCCGCCAAGCTGGCGCGCATCCATGACGACATCGGCAAGCTCGGCCTCGATGCGCTGGTGCTGTCGGATTCGCATGCCGTCGCCTGGACCTTCAACATTCGTGGCGCGGATGTCGCCCACACGCCGCTGCCGCTGTCCTACGCACTGCTGCCGAAAGAGGGCCGTCCGACCGTTTTCATCGATCACCGCAAGCTCTCCAACGAGACGCGCAGCCATATCGAGGCCAGCGCCAACGTCGCCGAGCCCGACGCGCTGCTGCCGGCCCTCACCGAGATCGCCAGCGGCGGCAAGATCATCGGCCTCGACGCGGCGACCGCCGCCGACGCGCTGAGCCGCATCATTACCTCAGCCGGCGGCAAGCCGCGGCGCGGGCCTGACCCGGTCGCGCTACTCAAGGCCGTCAAGAACCCGACCGAAATCACCTGCTGCCGCACCGCGCATCGCCGCGACGGCGCGGCGCTAGCGCGTTTCCTCGCCTGGGTCGGCCATGAGACATTCTCAGGCACGCTCACCGAGATCGACACCGTCGAGGCGCTGGAGACGTTCCGCCGCGAGACCGGCGCGCTGAAGGACGTCTCATTCCCGACCATCGCCGGCACCGGCCCGAACGGCGCCATCGTGCACTACCGCGTCACCCGCAAGACCAACCGCCGTATCGTGCCGGGCGATCTGCTGCTGATCGATTCCGGCGCGCAATATCAGGACGGCACCACCGACGTCACCCGCACCATCGCCATTGGCGAGCCGACCGCCGAGATGCGCGACCGCTTCACCCGCGTGCTGCGTGGTCATATCGCGATTGCACGCGCGGTCTTTCCCGATGGCACCACCGGCGCGCAACTCGACACGCTGGCGCGGCAGTTCCTGTGGCAGGCCGGACTCGATTTCGAGCACGGCACCGGCCATGGCGTCGGCAGCTATCTGTCGGTGCATGAAGGACCGGCACGCATCTCCAAGCTGGGCACCACGCCACTCAAGCGCGGCATGATCCTGTCCAACGAGCCCGGCTATTACAAGACCGGCGCGTTCGGCATCCGCATCGAGAACCTCGTTCTGGTGACGGAGCGAACCATCACCGGCGCGGAAAAGCCGATGAACGGCTTCGAGACGCTGACGCTGGCGCCGATCGAGCGCCGGCTGATCGATGTCGCGCAGTTGAGCACAAGCGAAATCACGTGGATCGACGATTACCACGCGCGGGTGCGGCACGAGATTCGTCCGCTGGTCGATGAAGCCACCAAGGTCTGGCTGGACGCCGCGACAGCGCCTCTGGGAAATTCGGATCAAACGTCATAATTTGCAAAACAGGCTATCGCGAAACGACAATACCTCATCCGTCATTGCGAGCGCAGCGAAGCAATCCAGATCTAGCCCTCGGCATGTATGGAGTTAGATTGCTTCGTCGCTATCGCTCCTTGCAATAACGATGGTGCCTTTCGCAGGCCGTTCAACCGCCGGTCAGCGCCAGCCACTCGTCCTCGGTCAGCACCGTGACGCCAAGCTTCTGGGCATCGGCAAGTTTTGAGCCGGCGCCGGGACCGGCCACGACATAGTCCGTCTTCTTCGACACCGAGCCGGATGTCTTGGCGCCGAGTCGTTCGGCGGTCGCCTTGGCCTCTTCGCGGGTGAACTTCTCGAGCGAGCCGGTGAACACTACGACCTTGCCGGCAACCGGGGAATCGGTACGTGCCTTTTCGGTATCCTGCACCGTGATTTCATCCAGCAGATCGTCCATCGCCCTGATGCTGTGCGGCTCAGCGAAGAACGCCACAATGGCACTGGCGACGATGGGGCCGACGCCTTCGATACCGTTCAGCTCGCGATAGGCGTCGCTCTCCTCATCCTTGCTCGCCGCCAGCATCGCCGCACGAAACACCTGCACATTGCCATAGTGCCGCGCCAGCAGCTTGGCGTTGCCCTCCCCGATATGCCGGATACCGAGAGCAAAGATGAAACGGTGCAGCGGAATGGTTCGCCGCGCGTCGATGGCTGCAAACAGATTGCGGACCGAGACCTCGCCATAGCCTTCACGATCGGCGAGCTTCTTCACCGCCCGCGCATCGCGCCTTTGCAAGGTGAAAACATCGACCGGCTTCATCACGAGGCCGTCCTGAAAGAACTCCTCGATCTGCCTGTCGCCGAGACCATCGATATCGAACGCATTGCGCGCGACGAAGTGCTTCAGCCGCTCCTTCGCCTGCGCCGGGCAGGCCAGCGTATTGGTGCAGCGACGCACCGAATCTTCACGGCCCGTCTTGGGGTCGGCCTCGCGCACCGCATGGCTGCCGCAGGCCGGACAGATGGTGGGAAAATGATAGGGCCTCGCGGATTTCGGGCGCCTGTCGGTGACGACACTGACAATCTGCGGAATGACGTCGCCGGCGCGCTGGATCACCACCGTGTCGCCGATACGGATGTCGACGCCGTCGCGGATCGGCTCGCCATCGCTGCCGATGCCCTTGATGTAGTCCTCATTATGCAGCGTGGCGTTCTGCACCACCACGCCGCCGACCGTGACCGGCGCAAGCTTCGCCACTGGCGTCAGCGCGCCAGTGCGTCCCACCTGAATCTCGATATCGTTGAGGACCGTCGTCGCCTGCTCGGCGGCGAATTTATGCGCGATCGCCCAGCGCGGGCTGCGCGAGACGAAGCCGAGCCGGTTCTGCCAGTCGAGCCGGTCCACCTTGTAGACCACGCCGTCGATGTCATAGGGCAAACGCGCGCGCTGCTCGCCGACCTT
>Ga0097678_1003395_pt1 | contig 10690 bp, 10 predicted proteins | sample ThiBiot_500_plan_2_FD_72847 | JGI IMG/M metagenome (GOLD analysis project Ga0097678, IMG submission 72847) | Wastewater bioreactor microbial communities from Cape Town, South Africa - Thiocy_expt_500_plan - 1398105537976 (version 2) (version 2) ...
AAAAAACAATCTTTTTTATTTTGACACTTTTTTTGGATTTTTTTTTGGATTTAGAAAATCAAGCTCAAATTCAAAAATTTGAAGATCAACTTATTGATGCTCAAACTAACGCTGGAGAAACTGAAATTAGAGAAGCTCTTCTTGCAAAAGCTGAATATTTAGCAAAAATTGGAGACAAAGTAAATTTTATTTCAAATAATCAACAATTTAATTAAACTTTTATTAAATTAAATCAAACTTTTATTATTAATAGAATGCTGTTGAAGCTTTTGAAAAAGTTTATGAAAAATCTGTTGGAACAGGAAATAAACTTGATGTCATTCTCTTTTTAATTCGTATTGGATTCTTTTTTGAAGATCGTACCATTCTTACTTCATATCTTTCTAAAGCTAAAAAGTTTTCTTTCTTTTTTCTTTCTTTTTTTTTGAATCAAAAAATTAACAATTTCTAATTTTTTTTTTCTCAGATTAATTGAAGAAGGAGGTGATTGGGATCGAAGAAATAGATTGAAAGTTTATGAAGGTTGTTATTTAATGTCAATCAGACAATTTAGAGCAGCAGCAGATTTATTTTTAGATGCACTTCCAACTTTCACTTGTGTGGAGGTCTTTTTTTTTCTTTCTTTTTTCTTTCTTTTTTCTTTCTTTTTTCTTTTTTTTCTTTTTTTTCTTTTTCTTGCTCAACTCTAATTAAATACAGCTAATGGATTATACTACTTTTGTGAAATATACTCTTATTTGTTCTATGGTCTCTCTTGATCGAGTTACAACCACAAAGAAAGTTATTAATGCTCCAGAAATTCTTGAAGTTATTAGAGAGATTGAACATTTTGAATTATATGTAAATTCCCTCTACAAATGTGACTACAAGTCATTTTTTGAAACTCTTGGTAATTTTTTATTTTAAAAAAATCTTTTTTCTTTCAACTCTCTAACTTTTATCTCAATAGCCAAAGTAGAACAAGTTTTAAAATCTGATCATTTTCTCTTCTCACATTATCGTTATTACATCAGAGAAATGAAAGTTACAGCCTATGCTCAATTGTTAGAATCGTACAGAAGTTTGACAATTCAATCAATGGCTGAAGCATTTGGAGTTACTGAAGAATTTATTGATAGGTATCGATTTTCTTTCTCCCTTGTTTTTTCCTTTCCTGTTCATTTTCTTTTCCTTCCTTTTCTCAAATCATTGATTTTTTTTTTTAGTGAACTTGCAAAATTTATTGCTGGTGGAAGATTGAATTGTGTCATTGATAAAGTTGGAGGAATTGTTGTAACAAATAGACCAGATGCTAAAAATGCACAATATCAAAGTGTTATCAAACAAGGAGATATTTTATTAAACAGAGTTCAAAAATTGAGCCGAGTTATCAATGTTTAAATAATAGTAATAATAATAAAATAAAATTTTTTTGATAATATTTTTATTTTTATTTTATTTTTATTTATTTTTTTGTTATCATAATTAAGTTAGAAAGCAAATAAACTTGTATTAACATTTTTAACTCTTCCTGTTTGATCTTTGACTGTTTCACTATTTTTATCCACTTTTTTAGTGATTCTATCAATTTGATCATTTTGACCCTCAATTATAGTTGACATTTCATGAGATTGTTGAAGCATTGAGCTCAAAAGTCCTCCAACAGCATCCAAATTCTCTTCAATCTCATTCTCTCTTTGATCTTCATGATGTTTTCTTTCTCTCCTTTCTCTTCTTGATTGATTATCTTTATTTTCTAGTAATTCATTTCTCTTCTCACTGTATGTTTCTTGTTCACCATTTTCATTTGTGATCTCAATTGCCATATCTTGTTTTTGATCTTCAGCTTGGGTTTCTTTTCCTTTATTTTTCATTTGACCATTCTTCTTTTTATTTGGGTTTGAATTCCTAGCACAACAACAACAAAACCATTTTTCTAAAACTGTTAAATGTTTTTCAGCTTCTTGCATATTACTTTCTAGTTGATCTTGTTTTCCTTCGATTCTATCAAGTTGTTCTAAAAAAAATTGAAGAAGATAGAATTTTTTAAAAAAATTGTTTTTGAGAAAGTAATAAGTAATAGAGAAATTTTGTTTTTTTTTTTTTACCTCCTTGTTCATTTAACATTTCAATAGTTTTAGCCCCAACTTCATGAGTTTGGTTCGCCATTTGAACCATTCTCTTTGTTGCAGAGACTGATTCATCGACTGTTTTTGAGGTTTGTTTCTGAATATCTTTAGTCTCCTTTTCAATCTCCTCAATCTCTTTCTTCTCTTGTTTCGTTAATTTTGTTGTCATTTTTTCCTTCTTCTTTTTCCTTCTTTTTATTCCTACCTACGACTATTAAGCTACTTTTTAAACTTTCAAAGGTGAATACTAGAATTACAAACTCTTTAACTTTCCTAGCTAGAAACAAAAAAATATATTTCAATAAATATTAATAAATTATTAATTTGAAATTTTTAGAAAAAAATGTTTCAAAAAAAAACTGAAAATGAGCGAGAAGGTAAAGAAGAAGAAAAAGAAATTATTAAATAAAATAAGAATATGAATCAAAATTGAAGCAAGTTGAATCAAATAAGAGAGTTGTAATCAAATTATATTATTGTTAATAATGAATGAGTTGTAATAAATGTTGCAAAAAAAATTCGACTTGACTTTTGAAAAAAAAAAAATTGATTGCAAAAAAAAAAGAAAAAATTCTTGGAAAAATTCATATCAAAAAAAAAAAAAAAAAAATGGCGAAAAAAAAGTGTTTCAAAAATTGTTTTTCGATAATCATTAATTAATTTTTAGATGGAAACTTTCATCGGTTAAGTGTTGAATCTTCTTATTCATTAAAGATGAGTGTTCAAATTTGTCACAGTAAAGTGGGAAGCCAATACCATCTGGAACCTCTGAAAATGATTTTCGAATTTGATTGCGCTTCTTAGTTGTATTTTTCTCATTACAATCAAGATAGGAACACTCTCTCTCAAATTAGGCGTTTTTTTTCTCTCTCTGGATCAGTATCGAGAGTTTGGAGTCAAGACGAGACGAGACGAGACTAGATAGGACAATCTGTTTCTCTATAGCACTCTTGTGACGATAGCACGATGACAATCAATATTTTAAGTAGTACTCACCGAAGGAGAAGGAGAAGAAGCGAATATTGTAAAAGTCTGACCAATATGTGAAGTTAATTTTTTTGTGACTACCACCAATTGATCAACCATTAGAAACTGTTGTATATCAGTCAATAAATGCAACCACCTTTTGGAGTATTTCTTTCAGAACAGGAGAAAGTTGATCAATAAATGCAACATAAAAGTCAATGACATTGTTTGATCTTTAATGTTTTTGTTCAATAAATGCAATATTAAAGAAACATTCAAAATTTCTTAAAAATGTATTATTTCGAATTTTTTTGACAAACACAATTAATCTCACTCATCTCATAAACTCTCTGTTATTGAAAATGTCAAACGATCTAATAAGAAATATTGAAAGAGTTACAACAGAAGCAAGAATTCAAAAAATATATCAATATTCTGAATTCTAAAACGTAACAAATTAATTATAAATTTATAATTGATTTGTTACCTTTATCAAATTAATTGAAATTTAATTTGTGAGATTGAATTTTTGCAAAAATAAAAATAAATAACTGTCAGTGACTTGTTGATTCATGAATTTGAGACGAATTTCAATAAGTTAACACCTTGAAATAGTATGAAATTTGGATTCTCTATCATATTTTTGTATAAGTGTATGATTTGATTCGAAACAAAATTGGGTAAATTCCTATCAATTCAATAACAACAATGACTGATCCATCAATTCAATTGAACTGATTCAATGATTCATGAATTCTTTCATACAATCAATCCATTGATTGAATTGACTCAAAAGCTTTTAATTCATCTTATCACTTTCTAATATTCTGACATCTTTTATTTATCTCTCTATTTTAGGTCCAAACAAGCTAACAATCAAAGTAATCAAAGCAAACAATCAATATATCACTTTGTTTTGAAATAGAGAAGCTTGTTTTCCTTTGATTAACTTGCAAATGAGTTTCAATTCAAATAAGAAGGTGAAGTTCTTATCTCCTTCAGTTGCTCTCTCGTTTTGTAATATCCTGGATGGATCATTGGATGAGCTACCGAGATCCCCTTCACATTTGATCAAATTGTTTGTTACATCAAGTTCTGGTATTGTTTTTTTTCATTTATCTGATTTATTCTTTGTTGTTCATAAAATCAATTAATAATAATAGATCATATTGTGGAAAGATGTTATTTTCGACAAAATATCTTTCCAATGTTACAAGAGTATTGTCAAGTGAAGTTTGGAGATGATTTTCAAGTCGATTTTTCTTATTTGATTCTTATTTTGTGAAAAATCAAAACGAAAATAATCAAAATAATCAAATTTTAGGTAGTAGATTTATATTTGGGAATGAAAGAAGAATTCATTGATGATGAAATTGTTTCTTCATTAAGTTTGGAAGAAATTTCTAATTCTGAAAGATTATCTGATGGACCAGTTTTTTTGGTTTGAATTTTAAATTTCAACTTACAATTTAAAATTTATTTAATTCTTATTAAAACTAAAATGAAGGGATTTATTGGTCAAAAATATGGATCTTCTCTATTTCCTTCAAGAATCACTTCATCAGATTTTGAATTAATTCGTCAAACATTACTTGATCATGGAGAATCTGTTAAATTACTCGATGAATGGTTTCAAAAAGATGAAAACTCAGTTCCTTCTAACTATATTCTCATTCCTATTAATTCTAAACTTCAAAATTTTGATAATTATGAAGCTCCAGATCTCCAATATCAAGATAGACAATTATGGAAACAAATATCTAAACAACTTCAATCATTACTTAAATTTAGTTCCCCTCATCTTCAAGGAAAAATTCCAGAATCAACAATTGAACATTATCAAAGTTCTTGTAAAAATTTTTTTTAAAAATTATTTTGAAGTTATTTTGATTGATATTTTGATTCTTCTTGATTTCTTTTAATTTTTTTTTTCTTTAGTGATTCATCAAGAATTTCTTCAAGGAATCTTAAATTTTGAGAAATTAAATACTTATGTATATTTTTTGAGAATCTTCGATCATTTAATTGATTGGGAAAAGGATGAAGCAAGAAACTATCTTGATTTTTTGGAAAAGGAAAAAGATGTTATAAATGAAGAAGCACAACACATGTTAGCTAATTTAAGATGTAAACTTATTGAAACAATCCCACCAAATAGACTTTTTCAATGTCATTTAGATTGGACAAAAGATCTTCTTAATCATGAAAATGAAAGTAAGACAGAATATATTGAAAATGTATCAGATAAAACTTATGAAATTATGATTGGATTAATTGAAATTGGAAAAAAAGGATTAATAAATGATTTAAGCTATGATCCAGTTGTAGAGGAAGTTCTTCGACATCTCACAAAAACTCAATCACTCTCTGAAAATGTAAAGGGAAGAGATGATACCCTTTTAGATATTGAAAGTTATATTCAAGATTGTTTCGCAAATGGATTGATTCATCAAACTCCTTTTATTATTTTTGGAGAAAGTGGAAGTGGGAAAACAACTATCATGGCAAAAGCATCACTTAACTCATCATTACAATCACCTAAAAATCGAAGAACTATTGTTCGTTATTGTGGTACTACTTCTTCAAGTTCAACAGTTCGGAGATTGATTTTAAGTCTTTGTTATCAATTAAATAAGATTTCTGAAAATGATTTACCTATCATCACAGATAATGATAATCTTTTAATTGTTCAATTCCATAAGCTCTTATCTTTGGCAACAAAAGATGAACCTCTTGTCATATTTTTAGATTCTCTTGACAAACTTGATGATAAATCCTTTTTATTGAATTGGATTCCAAGAAGACTTCCACCATTTGTTGCATTCATTATTTCGATTGGAACCTCTTTAGATGATGGAAAAACAACCAATTTAGAATCTCTCAAAACATCTTTTCCAAATACCACTCAATTTAAAGAAGTTACGCCTTTAGACCTTTCAACAAATGTTGAGATATTTACAAGTTTCCTTGCCTCTTTTAATAGAACTTTAACTTCTTTACAAAGGCAAAAGATTTTTGAATATTTTTCAAATTCCCCACTTCCTCTTTTCATCAAACTTCTGAATCATAATTCTTTGACTTGGACATCTTTTACTTCCATTGAAGAAATGAGAATTGGATCTAACATATCAGAACTCTTCAATACTTTTATTGAAAAACTTGAACTGAAACATGGATTCATTTTGGTTTCTCATTTTCTTAGTTTTATTACAATATCAAAGAATGGATTTTCGGAATTAGAATTAGAAGATTTACTCTCTCTTGATGATGAAGTATGGAATGAAGTTTATCATCAATGTTTACCATCAGTTCAACGGATCCCTTCATATCTTTGGATGAAAATTAAAAGTGATTTAAACCATTTTTTGATAGAAAATGAAAGAGATCAAAAAGTAGTTCTTTCATGGGCACACAATCAATATCCACAAGTAATTAGGAAACGATATTTGCATTCTGATTCAAAGTTTTTTTAATTTTAATTTTATTTTTTTTTTTAATTTTATTTTTTTTATTTTTATTTTTGAAATTTTTTCTTTTTTCTTTTTATTTTACTGCTTTGGTATCATTTTCTTAACTCTCTTTCTTTCTTTTCTTTTCTTTTCTTTTCTCTTCTTTTTTTTTTATTAGCTCAAAGGGAAGCGAATTAGAAAGAAAACTTCATTTGATTTGTTCTGAATATTATCTTGGAACTTGGGTAAATAGGAAAAAACCATTACCAAACTTTAATGAAGAAGGAATGGATAGATTAATCTCAAATCAACCATTATTTTTTGAACTAGATGATGAAAAAGCTTTCAATTATAGAAAATTATCATTATTACCTTATCACTTGATCCTTGGAGGAAATTTAACTGCTCTTAAAGAACATACATTATTTAATTTGGAATTCATTTTAACAAAAATTCGAGCATTATCATTACCAGAACTTTTATCTGACTTTAAACTTGCAAAAGAAATTTTTATTGATGATTGGGAAATCAAATTTCTAAGATCAACTTTAATACTCTCTGCTTCAGCAATTCATTTTGATGCTAGAAATATTGCACCCGAAATAGTTGGGAGATTGGCTAATTATGTCCATAAATCGGATTCTCCACTTCTTGGAAAATTAATTATTGATGCAAAAAATTTTGGTGAAAATTCATTACCCTTAATGCCACTTTATCCTTGTCTTTCTCCACCTCATGAAGTATCTCAAAGGACTTTGGAAGGTCACTCAGGACCTGTTATAGCTGTAACCATTTCGCCCAATGGAGTTTATCTTGTTTCATCTTCTGAAGATAAAACAATAAAAATTTGGAATTTGAACTCTGGAACTTTAATTCATGATTTACAAAATCAACCAGAACCTGTTCGAGGATTATGTATTTCAAATGATTCAAAGTATTTAATTTGTTATTATTATCTTGGTGAATTTTCAGAAAATCATGATATTTTAGTTTGGAATTTAGAAACTGGAGAATTGATTCGAACTTTAGTTGGTCATGTAGAAGGAAAATGTCGAACAATTATTACAAATGATTCTCAATTTGCTATTTCAGCAACTCAGAAACTTATAAAAATTTGGAGTTTAGATACTGGTGAAATAGTTTCAATTTTGGAGGGATCTCAAGAAGAGATTTTAGATATTGATATTTCAAATGATGGAAAGATTTTGGTTAGTTGTTCTCAAGATGATGTTGTTATTGTTTGGGATTTTGAAAAAAAGACAATACTCAAAATTTTCAAAGAACAATTTGCTGGTTACTCAATTAATAAAGTGCGTTTAACCATGGACAAAACTCGATTGATAATTGGAGGTTTGACTTTAGCAATGATTAACATTCAAAGTGAAAAGGAAATCTTTCATAGAACTTCAAATCCATTAAGTAGTTGTATATTTATTAAACTCACTTTAGATGAAAAATATCTTGTAACAGGAGATTATTCAGGAATTGTGAGTGTCTTTAATGTTGAAACTGGAACCCTTCTTTATCAAATTACTCAATCTTTAGAACAAGATATCACAGCACTTGAATTAATTCAAGATGAATTTATATTTATTTCTACTAAAGGTGAAAATCGACCCAGAATTTGTGAACTAAAAACAGGGCAACTAATTCTTCATCCAAAGGGTCATCAAGATGGTATTACTTCATCTTTCAAAATTAAAACATTTACAAATGAAGATATCATTGCCACTTCTTCAAATGATCATACACTTAAAATATGGAATTTTTTTAATCTTGAAAAAAGTCATGAAACAGTATTTGGAGATCATAGAATTATTTTTCCAATAAATGAAGACCAAGGTGAAGATGAAGATGAAGATGAACCTTTAGAAGATCAAGATTTAAGTTTTGAAACGACATCTCCCAGTCTTAGTAAATCTGGATCAAAATTAAGACTACATCACTCACCTTCTGAACAAACTCTTAATGAAAGTTTTGATAACATCAATGAAGATAATATTGATAATTTATCTGACTTCCTTCCTTATCAACACCATAAAAAAGGAATTACATCTTTCTCACTTTTTCAAAATGGAAAATTTCTTTTATCTTGTGACTCAACTTCAATCATGAAAATGTGGGATTTAGAAACAGGAAACTTTGTTAGAAATTTGTTAAATATGAAAAAATCAGAGATAGATGGAGTTGAAATTGCTCCTGATAATCAAACAGCAATTAGTTATTTTCATCGTCATATGGTTTGGTATTTATGGAACTTGGAAACCTTTGAAACAAAACAAATTTCAACAATGAACAAAGGAACTGAAGCATTTGCTATTTCTTCTGCATTTTTTTCTGAAAATCAAAAGTATTTAATTACTATCACAACTCGAGGTTTTGTTTGTGTTTGGAAAGATTACATTCAACTTTATACAACAAAATTTCGTGCTAGTACTGTTCTTCCATTACCTCAAAATCTTTGTGTAATATATTATTATGGAACACCTACAGATAAATTTGAAGAATCTAAACTTATTAAAATTATGAATCTTGAGACAGGAGAAGTTAAAAATCTTGAAGGACATGAAGATAAAGTTCAACATGTTGTAGCAACCAAAAATGGAGACTTGCTCATTTCTGGATCATCTGATAAAAAAGTCATTATCTGGGACCTTGCATCAAAGACAATTAAATTTAAATTAGAAAATCATAAAGAGAAAATCAATTTTATTTGTTTAGACCATCAAGAAAAGTACCTTGCTTCTGCATCTACTGATAAAACTATTATTATTTGGGATTTAAAAAAAGGAAAAAAACTTCACATTTTTGAAAATTTATCTTTTGCTGCAAATCGTCTCATGTTTACTAAAGATTGTCATTATTTATTATCATATTCAGAGAATGAAACTAGAATTATAGTATGGGATTTACAAACAGGAAAATTATCAACAGCAATTTATTTACCTGGAAAATTAAGAGTTATGTTAAATAATACTGAAAAAAATCAAATCATTATTGGAACTAATGATGGACATATCCTTGTATTAAAAGCTAATGGATCATCATCAGAGCCTTTGACACATCTCTTCTCTAGAAAATCTCAATTTATTTTAGAAAGGGAATGTTTAGATCAATTATTAACATTAAATTCAAGTGTGATGGTTCATGGAACACTTCCAACATCTGATGGTGATATTGTATCATCACATTTAGGTTTCTTTTCTTTTGTTTAAAAAAAAATTCAAATATGAAAAAAAAAGAAAAAAAGAAAAAGAATTCAATTCTCAAAATAAATTAGAAGTAGAAGTGGAAGAAGAAGAAATTGATAGCCCATTAGAAAACAGATTTCAAGGTTGGATGTTAAAACTAGGTGGCTTAAGAAAGAAAACATTTCAACGAAGACATTTTACATTTTCACAAAAAGACAAAGTACTTCAATGGACTGCAGAAGAAGATGGACCTCCTCGAAACTTTATTAGCTTGGATTCAGTTCAATCAATTTCTTTAAATCCTCCTTCTCAATTTAAAAAGGACTTTTGTTTCTCTTTGGATACAAAATCAAAAGTATATGTCCTAGCAGTAATTTCTTTTTCTATCTATTGATTTTCATTTTCATCTTCATTTTCTATTTATTGATTCATCTTCACCTTAATTGATTTTTCATTTTCTTTCTTTAAAAAAAAGGCTCCAGATAAAATTAGTTTTGAGAGATGGACTCAACTTATTCAAGAATCCTTAGGTCAAAATCAACAAAAGGAATAATAATAGAAATGTGTAATTATGATTTTTTGTATTTATAACTGATTAATATATTATTGAAAAATAGACCTTTTCCTTTTTGAGTTTTGTTAAATTCCAAAACATTTATTGGTTCATTTGTACAAATCTTTATTTTTTTTTAAAATTTTGATCCTTGTTTTTTTTTTGAATAAATTGATCATTCTTCATCAGTTATTTCTCCTTCTTCTTTTTCTGAATCTCTATAAAAGATTTTGTTTTGGGTTTTAAAAAAAAAAGGAACAAAATGGGGAATAAATAAAATAAGAAAAACGAACATTGTTTTCAATTTTTTTGTTGTTACTTCTGGTTCTATTGATCCAACTCTTCTTTTCCTTTCTATTGATTTGATTAAATTCTCTATATATTCATTATAAATCTAAAATTATTTATTTATTTGATTAGCTC
>Ga0097678_1003410_pt1 | contig 10645 bp, 13 predicted proteins | sample ThiBiot_500_plan_2_FD_72847 | JGI IMG/M metagenome (GOLD analysis project Ga0097678, IMG submission 72847) | Wastewater bioreactor microbial communities from Cape Town, South Africa - Thiocy_expt_500_plan - 1398105537976 (version 2) (version 2) ...
TTTTGAACGAGCGAGACTACAACCACAATGTCGCGTAGAGTTAGTATGCGAAGATCGAGTATTATTGGGGTAAATTTAACTCCCTCCAAGGTAAGTTGCACTCCCCACCCGGTTTGGTTTTGAGAATCTAATCCTTCTTTCGCTCTCTAAACAGAAAAGCTGGCTTGATAACGCGAAAAAAAGGTATTCCATTCGATGCACTATATTACCAATGCTTACACATTTGTTAGAAAAATTATAGTTGGTGTGGACAAAAGAAATTGTTTTAAAAAAACACCAGATGGCTTATTTGACGATCCAGAAGACTTTATTCTAAATGCCAGATTAATTTATGGTAATTAAATGATAGTCTTATATAAGACAAGAGTAACGTTGTGTGCTTTAGCCGAAGAAGACACCAAATCTGTAGTTCCAAGCGACTCAGAGGAAGAGCAATACTACTCAGAAATTGAACAAGTAGCAGCTAGCGAAGAAGAAATGTTCGATGAGCCCATTGAAGAGCACGAACAATCAATGATGGCGCTCGACGAAGAATATGATGAGCCAGCACCTGAGCCTTCACCGAGTATGTCCAATGTGTTTATCATTATCAATCATACTAACTTGCGCGTACAGTGGCATCCCCTGATAGTGTAATGAGCAAGGTTAAGTCCTCTCTCGCCACTCCAATCACTACGCGCAGTGCAGAACTAGATTCGCCTCGTAGTGGCCGCACTGAAATCACAACACTCACCCGTCACTCGTCGCCTCTCGTAGTTGATGCATCATTGGCTAAGAAGCTCGACTTTGATGCCTCCATGGTGCAGGAGGACGAGTACGAGCCTGCAGAGTTTTCAGATGCGCAGTTGATGGACGAGGCGAGTGATAGCGACAAAGAGAATGAGATTAACATGCCCCGCAAGTCTAAACGCTCTCGTGCTCCAGCCAAAAAGAAGGCCAAGGAGGTCTCCGACAAATATGTCGTGGAAGAGCTCTGTTCTCCACCGAACAAAACTCCTGGCGCTCGTAGAAGCAGAAGAAGACGCATCCAAACCCTCGCGTACTGGAAGAATGAGCGCGTTGTGTATGGCCGCAGAGAGTCCTGTACGAAAAAAATTACAATATTTTCAACTATCTCCAGGAGGACATTAGCTAATAATTACTTTAAAGGTGCATTCCCAACATATGTGGGTTACGTGCGTAGACCCGCTGAAGAAGATCCAAACGCTTTTCAATTCTCTCCGGATAAGAAAGAAGAGTCCTACTAATGTAACATAGTGTTTATAAAATAGATTACTGTAATTATAAGACTGTTCGGATCCACACTGCCTCCCAGATCGCGCACAAAAAAAAAAAAGGGAGGCAGAAAATTGGCCTGGTAACAAACTGTAACACTTGTTCTTGGCCTCTTCTCGCAACAACTCAACTAAACAAAAAAAAAAAATAAATTATTATGTTAGTTCTATTTGAAACACCTGGTAAGTTTTTGTTTACTCGTTACAACAAAGCCAAATCAATCCAATCGCTGATTCAAAATCTGATCAGCCGGCTTTGCCTTGTTCAAGCTTCACGATGATGGCAAACTCGAAAATGCCGATGGTTTGTTCGACTCGTTCAAGAACGTAGAAGGTGCCAAGAAAGCGTATCCAAATCCCAACAATAATTATAGATTAATTATTTATTTATTCACCCCACGTTTGTTCTCCTTAATAATTATAATCAGTGTGTCTTTGCAGGCTTTTAAGAAATTCGAGGACACCGCTGACGCTTTGGCAGCGGCTACCGCGATCAACGAAGGCAAGCTGAGCAAGAACCTGAAAAAGTTCTTGCAGAAGACTGTTGCAGAGAAGAAGCTAGGCGAGAAATTGGCCGTTGCTGATGCTAAATTGAAGACAGTTATTCGCGAGAAATTGAGTATTGAAACCGTCCATGACGAAAGTGTTATGGAGTTGATGCGATGCATCCGTTTCCAACTCAACAACTTGATCTCCGAGAATTTGTCTGACAGTGACTTGCATGCCATGGCTTTGGGTCTTTCTCACTCTTTGTCTCGCTACAAGATCAAATTCAGCCCTGACAAGGTTGACGTAATGATCGTGCAAGCGATCTGTAAGTATAAATTTAGCAATCGCTCGCGATTAAAAGTAATCATATTAAATACATAATGGATCACATGATTTTTATTTTTTTGTTTGGCGCGCGAGTACTAAAATCTTGTTCAGCCTTATTGGACGATCTCGACAAGGAACTCAACACGTACAGCATGAGAGTTAAGGAGTGGTACGGCTTGCACTTCCCCGAATTGGCCAAGGTTATCACCGACAACATTCAGTTCGCCAAGGTTGTCAAGCAGTTGGGTCCTCGCACTCAGATCGCCAAGGTCGAATTGAACCGCGTCGTTGAAGAAGGTGTTGCCGACGAGATCCGCGCCGCCGCTCAAGTCAGCATGGGCACGGACATTAGTCAAGAGGACATTGATCACATTGTCGAGCTGTGCGATCAAGTCTTGGAAGTGAGCACCTACCGCGAACAGTTGTACGAATACGTCAAGAACAGAATGCGCGCCATTGCCCCCAACCTTACTGTGCTCGTCGGTGAGCTCGTTGGTGCTCGTTTGATTTCACACGCAGGCAGCTTGCTCAACTTGGCTAAACACCCCGCCAGCACTGTTCAGATCTTGGGAGCAGAAAAGGCTTTGTTCCGCGCCCTCAAGTCGAAGAAACAGACACCCAAGTACGGTCTGATCTATCACGCCTCATTGGTCGGTCAAACAGCACCCAAGTTCAAGGGCAAGATCTCTCGTGTTCTCGCGAACAAAGCTGCGTTAGCGATCAGAGTCGATGCTCTCGGTGACAAGGACACTAAGCCCGTCGGTGCTGAGGGTCTCGAACAAGTTCAGTTGCGCATGAGACAGTTGGAAGGCGACTTCACTACCACCATGAGCAAGACTCCCACTGGCAAGCAAAAGAAGAAGTACGAGAAGCCCGCTCACGGCTCCACTGCTGGCACATACAATGCCGCTGCTGATTCGACACTGGGAGAGATGGAAGTTGAACCTCCAGCCCCTGCAGAGAGCAAAGAAAAGAAGGAGAAGAAAGACAAGAAAGATAAGAAAGATAAAAAGGACAAGAAAAAGAAGCGCGAACAAGAAGAGGAAAATAATGGCGAAGAGAAGAAGAGCAAGAAGCGCAAGCACGAAGATGACAATGGAGACGAGGAGAACGTCAAAAAGAAGAAGAAACATTAAAATATGACCCGCCCCTAATAATAATAATAATAATAATAATAAACAACTAAATTTTTCCCTTAATGCAACTTGGGCCTTATTAAACATTAAAATACACCACAAAAAGACAAACTGGATATTTACAATGTAATTACAATGGATTAATAGACGATACTCGCTGGCTGCATATTGCCGAATGCAGGAGCGAATAATAAAGAGTATTTTTGGGCGCGATCTTTGGCCGGATCTTGGTTTGTGTTGTTGACAAAAAAATTAATCCAATTTACCGGAACTTCGCGGTAGTACTCAAATGAAAATGGAATGCCGAATATAGACATGCTAGCCTCTCCGAGAAAATTGAGTTCGACCTGACCCTTTAGCAGATCACTCGCCAGGAGCTCCAGATCTTCAACTGCCTTTTGCTCTTCGAAGCTGATGTTGCGCGTGTCGAAAATGATCGTTTGTGGCAGTGTGACGGTGTCGTGAAACAGAGTGTAATTGCTCAGTTCGACATCGCCTATAGGCAAGGAGTGAAAATTCATGACGAGATCCATGTGCCGCAGGGTAACAGGCAGATAATTGGTTACTGACAAGACCACATCAAACTGCAAGTGAAAGGGTGTTAAAATCAACGAGCTATTACGAGTTAGACAAATAAATAGAGTCCACACACACACACACACCTGAATTTGAATGGAACCCTTTGGTACCGGCCCTGTGAAGTCAAACGAGGCATTGTGATAGACGCCATTGAAAACATATACTGAAGGCATTTGAGGAAAGAATAATATCATCATCACGCCGAACGCGAGTGCGCTGCTAATGACCAGCACGAACTTGAGCGCACTGAACACGAAGTTAGTCCAGATGCTACTGATTCGCTTAAGAAATCTTGCTGTTCGCACTTACAACACACGTTCCATTCGTTTGCGTTCTTTCAGGTACTTTCGCATGATCACATCTGCTTCATTGACTTGCGTGTTAATTAGACGTCGTTCTTCGACACTGTGGACGTCTTCTTCTTCTTCTTCAACTATATATCGCTTCATAGTATTGAATTTTGAGTTGTTGTTGTGTCCAACACAGCAGGCTTCAAATAATAATAATAATTATCGGTTGTTCTTTTCGTTTTTTCTGTTTTCGTTGTGCGAGTAATACACGAGATCAGACACGTTCTTATTACAAAAAAGTAATTTTATTTAATTGAGTGTACAACACGTTATACCGTCAAAGCACAGACCTCATCGTGCGATGTTTTGGAGCAGTGCTTGTCATAAAAATAACGCGTGAACTCCAGATTCAAAAAAGTGACACCGTCCAAATAGTTTCAGGCGTGTTAGAATATGATGTTAATTATGTACAATGGTCCATCACTTATGGATCGCTCTCGCTGTTATCTTCGTCACTGTAAGCGACTAGGTGATCACGGCGAGGCGAATCTGCTCCTCAGGACGAACAGTTGCTGGCTGTAATTGAAAAGACATTAGTAATCACGTTTGTGTTTGTTGTTTAAGCTAATTGCAGCACTTACTTTCATAGCCGAGCCAACCCTTAACGACCTCGATCAAATAAGTGCAGCCAGAAATGATTACTCAGCACATCAGGGAGGCACTTGTGTTTGTTGGTTAGATTAGTTTTATGTAAATAATTACCGCCCCCGGAGTGCTCACTTAAAAGTTCGGAGTTCATTTTAGTCACGTGACTCAAACACGAAATTTCAACATAACTCCTCTTCGGCGTACTTGTGCGAATATTTATTTAACGTGGAGGTCTCCACAGTCGCTTCAGTTTGGCCCATCGGCGCGCTGCTTCCTCTGGATCTGGCTGTGCGTACCAGTCAGGGTAGGGATTGGCGGGATTGAGTCTATAATTGACGAACAGTTCTTCATCTTTGATGCGCCGTCGTGCCACGCAGACCATACCGAACATTGCCACATCATCGCGGGCCCAAAGTACATTCGGAGACTTGAAATATTCGTTGGGAATGTAGGGTTTGAATTCTTCAGGCCTACATCCAACAGCAGTGTAAGTTCAGTGAATGAAGGGGACTGCATTCAGAACAACATACATGTCAGCAGGGTAGTCGTACTGGTACAAGAATGCGTTCACTCGATTGAGCTGATTGCGCGGCGGGTGATTGATGTAATTCGCCACTGCATAAGGATTGCGGAACTTGTTCAGTGAACTGAGATCTGGGGTGATACCTGCAAATGACGGTCATCAATGACGCGTGTCACGTCGAGTGTCGTGCCGTACCCGAAGCGTAGTGGAGATTGCGTATCTCGCGGTGCAGCTGTTCAGCGCGTCGGTCCCACATCCGGCCATCGAGTACCACACCGTCATATCTCCCGACGAGATATTCGTTCTCGCGCACTGTCGCCTCGCTAATGTCTTGCGGGAAGTAGACTGTGCCTGGATAGAATCCGATCACCGTGCCTGGCAGTATCTCTATAATAGGCAAGTCAGCGCCTTGCAAAGTAATGTCCAAATTAGGTCACTCACCGCCCTTGACGTGGACACCATAGCCAGCGGCGGGGTGGTCAATGATACTCTTTTTGATCACGAGACTAAAGCCGTCGGGGTGTGACAATTCAACGCCCGGGTTGTATACCTCAATCTCCTTATATAGAAACTGCTTTTTTAGCTCATTTTCAATCGCGGCATCAGTCACTTGATCGTATTCATATCGCTTCTCACCGATGCGATAGACTGGCTTGGGGTAAGGGTTGAGCCCCCCAATCGCGCAGACGTGTCCAAACATGGTGTTGATCTGCTCGTCGAGATTCATGTACACTTGATTGCGGACCTCCATCAGTGGCAATTTTTTACCGCGTGCCTTGTCGCACATCTCTAAACGACACGTTACGATATTGTCAACTATGAATATACATGCACGTATATAAATATGGTACAACGCCGTTATTACCGTCAATCTCTAGTGAAGTCAAATCTTCTTTGTTGCGGTACGCCGGATTTACTTTGACACGCTTCTTGTAGTTGTTGTAGAACTGTGTCCAAAAATACACGCGCAATGTATCGAGGCGCTCTTGATTGTTCCTCGTGTGGCTTAGCTTGTATTCACGGTTCGTGCGTATCGCTGCGAGTTTCTTCAGGATCCAAAAAAATAAAAAAAAAAAATTAGTAATTTTAGTTAATCTTAACTTGTTTCATATCAGCTGCCAACTTTAAAAACATCATATTTACGGCAGTACCAATTAAATAAAAATACTTACGCCCAAAGTCCATTTCAACATTTTGCTCAACTCAACAGATCTTTAGTTCGATATTCAATACACAAAGATACAAATGGTCGCAAAGTTATGTAGTAACAAAAAGGAGCATGTCGCAATGCTTGTGTCTCGCTAAGAATAAACATTTGTGCCGCCACTAATGAACTTTTTATTGTTGCCTTTGTACCACACATCATACAACCAATTAATTGTATTATTTTGCTATGAGTTCGATGGAATATCGTCGCATGGGCAAGACGTAAGGAAGATTACAAGCGCGAAATAAAACCTTTTTTTTTTTTAGGTCCAAGTAATAATGATTAATATATTATATTAATGACCCTTTTGTACCCCACAGTGGTTTGAGATTGTCGAGTCTGTCGCTAGGAGCTTGGATCACATACGGAGGTCAGGTCAAGGACGAAGACGCAACATTTGAATGCATGAAGGCCGCATATGACGTACGATTAGGACAACACCTCCATCACCGCATAAAATGTATATTCGAGTACTAATTCATGTATGACAGGCTGGAGTAAATTTCTTCGACAATGCTGAGAGCTATTCGGTACGCGACTGAGTCGATTGGTATATAACATAGCTGGTGCTAATGGCCCGTATCACTCGCAGCAAGGCAATGCGGAGCGAGTGATGGGCAATGTGCTCAAAAAGACAGGTTGGCGTCGTTCGAGTCTAGTGATCAGCACCAAACTTTTTTTCGGCACTGAAGGACGCACTGGACCCAATGACAAGGGCCTCTCTCGGTATGTAGCGACAATTACAATTATAGGTGCGTGGACTGATATCTATTTGTAGCAAACACATCTTCGAAGGACTGCACGAGTCATTAGCGCGCATGCAGGTAATTCACTGATTATTCTGTTCACTGAATATATCGTTTACTGACTGCCGGTATTATAAGCTGGACTACGTAGACTTGTTGTTCTGTCACAGACCCGATCCAAGCGTGCCTATTGGTGAGTATCTCCGCTGCACCTCAACCACGTGATTGACGAGTAGTCAGAGGAGACTGTGTGCGCAATGAACGATCTGATTCGACAGGTAAGTGTTCGTCACACGAGCGAGCGAGTGTACTGGTTGAACTGAGTGATATGATCAGGGCAAAGTATTCTACTGGGGCACGAGCGAGTGGAATGCGCAACAGCTGCAAGAAGCGTGCACTGTGGCGGAGAAATTGGGTCTAATTCCTCCGCTCGTGGAACAACCACAGTACAACATGTTCTGTCGCAGCAAAGTTGAGCGCGAGTACTTGCCACTCTACGCACAGTCGCAGGGTCTGGGACTCACGACCTGGTCCCCACTCGCGAGTGGTCTGCTCAGCGGTAGGGGGGGGGGCGGTGTCATTGCCTTATTTAGACATCACGTGACTAAACTCGAGCAGGCAAGTATAATGAGGGAATTCCCGAGGGGTCGAGATTGGCGCTGGAAACCTCTGCCTGGCTGAAGAACCAGTTTTACAACAATGAGGGTATGCCTTATTTGGTGCGCAGCCGAGTTAATCAAGTGACAGGAATCAACGGACTGGAAGAGAAGGACTACAACGCAGTGATCGAGAAGACCAAGGCCCTGGGAGATGTGGCACGTGACTTGATGTGCAGCACGGCGCAGCTGGCCCTGGCGTGGAGTCTGCGCAACGAGCACGTGAGCACTGTCATCACGGGGGCCTCGCGCGTGCAACAAGTCACCGAGAACTTGCAGGCACTTAATGTCGTGCACAAATTAACGCCTGCTGTTCTCGAACGGTGCGTAACGGCGTGTTATTTATTGTTTCTAAATTTAGCAAAGACTATGTGGTTTATGCAGTTTAGTATTTCGGATGTGGCTGACTAACCTTGTTTTGTTGGAAATAGCATTGAGAATATCTTACAGAATGCCCCTGCCCACCCGAAGAACCTCCGCCCGTTGTAATGGAAAGTATACCAACCAATCTATATTAGGAAATTACCAGTATATACCGGAAAGCGAACCCTTCTTCGTGTGTTTTTTTGAATTTAATTTAGATTTGGCATTTGCATTAAATAAATCGCAAGTGATCATTACTGTGCGACGTAAAATCATGATTGACAAGCTGTATTTACAACATTTTTACAAGAATTGAATTTTTTTAAAAAGAGTCATCAGGAGCTCTGTTCCGTTGTCTCTGCGCTGGTCTTGCCCCTGTTCACGTTTCTGTCGGTGTTGAGCGTGTTCCGATCGGAGTTTTGTTTGTCATTACACACTGCTGCCAATACTGAAAGAGATACATCTTGTTCTGCACTGTTCAGCAAGTCCGTCAACTTGGGTTGTTGAAGAGGTACATTATTGTTTGGTGGCGTAAGAGGTAATGGACTGCGCGACAGGGCAGGTTCAATCTGTTGCGGAACATTGAAAGGCGCAACATTGAATGGGATTGGAGGTGGTGGAACTGGACTTGTGCCATCAGGAACTATTAGAGGTTGCATAGGTATCATAAATGGCATTGGTGGGACATTAAATCGATTGCGATCTGTGATATATTTAGTGAGCGTCGATGAGATGTCTGGGCAAAATATATCTCCGAGGGACCTTCGGCGTTGTTGATTTAACTCTGCTAATTGTGCGTTATTTAATGGCGTGTCAACCCACAGCAAGTGATTAGGAGTAGGTATATTTCGTTCATCCATCGGAATCTGATTTGGTTGAGAGGGCACCAATAGGCTCACATCAGGCATGGACATTAATCTACGCCGTTTAACTTGACCCTCTTCATCGTTCTCCCTACTGTGATGCGTTTGTATAAATTCCTGAGGACTCGCCACTGAATACCTCCTCTTCCTATCAACACGTTCCGGTTCGTTTGTATTAATGGACCATTGTTGTGGCTCTATTTTCTCTTCACGAGGTCGAGGTGGATTTTCTTGATTTTCTGATGATTCTGTAGTATTCGGAGATGCTTCACCGTCTAATTTCCACCGCACAATCAACGGTTTCAATGGATTAGGTCGCTTTTTCCTTCGCTTTCGCTGGCCTTCAAGATTTGTATTATTGTTGTCCATCTTCGTGTGGCGTTGACCAAGGAAAGTTTCGTAAACTATCATCAAAACGAAGACAAAAAAAATTAAATGGGTGAATAAAATTCCCTTTTAAAGAAATTGATTTCTTTTTAAGGAAATACGCTTAATGAATAAGTATACTTTTCTGAACCCCCCCTAGATTCTTATCAATACTGGCTAGATTACTTTATTTTCTCAAGTTATTTTCGGTCCTTCTTTCGCCGAATCTCCGACGAGCTACATTGTTTCAATATAATATTGTTGACAAAACTAGGCAAGATAATAAAGCATTTGCTACTCAGTTTTGTTCCTTGTCTTTAACCCCCTTTGGTAGCCGGTTCTGTTGCAATTTCATGAAACTTTAATTAACTAACGGTGGAGATTTCGTTGGGCGCGTACTGGAACAAATGTTCGCTTCACTCCATTACTCTACTCCGAGGCGCACGAAGACAATAGGCGGTATAGCGTTACTTTGACGAATGGAGAGAATCAGTATTAATTACCCCGAGGAGAAGGTACTGCGTCTGTTTACGACCGAACGCAAGGTTTTGACCCCAGTTCAAATAAATGACTACCTGAAGTCTCTAGACTTTGGTGCGCTACAACGCCCTCAAAGTTAATGTAGATGGATCTAACTTGTCAGAGCAGGGGGAGGTCAGTACATACTTCAAAGTTTAGTTCGCAAGAAGCTTCTTGAACTCAAAGTTACTTCTGATGGAACATTGTTGTATTATCCATCTCGTCAGGTAGTGATAATTTAATAAGTGAACGGATCGACTAAGTTCTTTTCTACTCAAGGCGTACCACTATTATGCTAAATCTGGAGGTCTGCAAGATGACTCCTTGGAGGTGGATAATAAAGGTACTCTTTCGGGCAGAGAATCGTTAACTAATTGTACCAGAAGATCTGAGACGCGCCGCAATGCTCCTTGAACAGCTAGACATTGTAGAAGAGGCTAAGAAGTCCATCGACGAATTGAAACTCTCCAAGCAATGCAAGGTAATAGAGTTGTGGCAGACCGTTGAACAGCGCAAAGAGAACACTTCGCAACCAGAAGTCACCCAGATCAATGACGAGGAAGAGCTGGACAGCGATGTAATGATTATTGAAGTGCAAGACAGTGCCCCTTGCACACTTAACGAGTAAACGACACTGGTGAATAACATCCGTACTAACG
>Ga0097678_1003411_pt1 | contig 10643 bp, 10 predicted proteins | sample ThiBiot_500_plan_2_FD_72847 | JGI IMG/M metagenome (GOLD analysis project Ga0097678, IMG submission 72847) | Wastewater bioreactor microbial communities from Cape Town, South Africa - Thiocy_expt_500_plan - 1398105537976 (version 2) (version 2) ...
TCACGCATGATGCGCAATTCCAAGTCCGATATGTAATTTTCAGGATGACAATTTTTTGCAGTTAGCCGCCATTCGCGCTGCCCGAGTGCTTGATAAAGAAAAACATCGTAATAATCAAAATGTGGGCCAACACTGCCATGCAGAGTAGCAAAACTAATCATAATGTCATCAAAACGCCATTGCGGTAAAAAATCAAAATGTTGTCGCAGCGCTGCGATCTCAGGAATTAGGCGGTCCACACCCTGAACCAATAGAGTCCAATGGCTCTGAGGTAAACGTTTAAAGCGGGTGCTTTTTAATGGTCCACGTTCGAGGTGCCATTGTGGCTTAGCTTGGGGCGTCTCCCAGACCAGCCTACTTTCTACATCCTCTTCTAAAGCGAGTCCAGCAAGCTCATCTGGGGTAATGAAATTTTCCCAGGAAGGTAAGGCATTGCGAATAACCAATGGTTTTTTTTGCCAATATTCTTTAAGGAAAGTAACCGTATCTAAATTATTAAGATGAATCATAAAATTATTTTTTTATCCGTTATTTAACAGCTAATTCGAACGTAAAATTCGTTCCAGCTCGCCCTTGGCCTGTCGTGAAAAATTAATTAAATCACGCTCTTTTTCAAAAAACTCAAAAGATTGTAATAATGTATCGTGATCGTGTTCGCGAAATGCGGCAGCTTTTTTCTCAATATCTTTATCCGGATAACCTAAAAACCTAAGGACTTCTTTAGTCATAGTTAGTGAGGAATCGAAAACTTCGCGAATAAAAAAATCAACACCCAGTTTATGTAGCTCATAGGCGTGTTGCCTATTTCTGGCGCGCGCAAAAATTTTCAGATGCGGGAATTCCTGTTTTGCTAATTGGATGATTTTTAAATTTGCTTCAACATTACCCACGGTAACAATCAATAGTTTAGCATGTCCGGCACCTGCATTTTTCAAAAGGTCGAGACGGCTTGCATCGCCAAAATAACCGATGTATCCGAATTTCCGAATCAATTCTATTTGTTCCGCGCTGTTTTCTAAAACAGTGAGCTTAATATGTTCACCCGTAAGCAGGCGACCGATAATTTGGCCAAATCGTCCATACCCCGCGAGAATAATATCGTTGTTTTCTTCAATAGCATCATATTCTTTTTCGGGAATGAAACTCATGAACCGAGGAAGAATAAAGCGATAATATAAAACCATCAAAAAGGGAGTAGTCAGCATCGATAGTGCGACGACGAGGGTAAAAAATCCCGTAACCACATCGCTAATCACCCGCATATTACTAGCGTATTGAAAGAGCACAAAAGCAAATTCACTTCCCTGAGCTAAGGCAAAGGCAAAGCCGATGCTTTGAAAATTGGTTAAATCAAAAAAACGACCCAAGAGAATTAAAACGACCGCCTTAATTAAAATGAGCAGGAGAACTGAGCCAATAACTAGCCAGGAGTGCTCCTGAAAGAGGGAAAAATCCATGCCCATACCGACTGAAATAAAGAATAAGCCTAATAAAAGCCCTTTAAATGGCTGGATGTCCGTTTCTACCGCATGTTTGTATTGGGAGTTTGCTAAGACTACGCCCGCAATAAAAGCCCCTAAGGCGGGTGATACGCCAATAAACTCCATCAGCAAGGTCGTACCAACAACCAAAGCCAGGGAGAAAGCGGTAAAGACTTCTCGTAAATTGGTTTTCGCAATAATAAAAAAAAGGTATCGGGAAAAATAATGACCAATCACGATAATGGTTCCAATGACGCCGGTCACGAGTACTGCATGGAGCCATTTGGGCAAGTTAATTATGAAGCTATGCCCTTCATGCATACTAATTTGGACGCTCCCATCAATCTGAAGCAGGGGAATAATAATGAGAATGGGGATGACGGCAATGTCTTGAAAAAGTAATACCGCAAACGATGCTTCACCTTCGGCCGTTTTTAAAAGATTCTTTTCTTGCAGCATTTGCAATACGAGTGCAGTGGATGATAAAGCTAAAGCCATGCTGACTGCGATTGTAGGCCTCCAGGGATAGCCCATTAATAAACCCAGGCCAATAAAAGCTCCGGTTGTAAGCAGTACTTGTAAACAACCCAAGCCCATGATTAATTTTCGCAGTTTCCAAAGCATTGATGGTTCAAGCTCAAGGCCAATGAGAAAGAGCATCATGATCACGCCAAACTCAGCAAAATGCATGATTTGTTGCGCATTCCCAATGAGCTTTAAACCGAACGGACCTATTAAAATCCCGACAATCAGGTACCCTAAAACCGAACCCAATTTGAAGCGACTTGCCAGGGGTACCATTATACTCGCTGCAGCGAGAAATATAAAAATGTTGAGCAGGACATTACCTTGCATAGACGTGCCTTATTGAAACTTGTCGTGACAGTTTTTAAACTTTTTTCCACTGCCACAGGGGCAGGGGCTATTTCGTGGAGCTTTATGCCGGGGCGGGTTCATAATTCCGTCTACATAATACCATTGCTTATCGATTTTATGGAACTCACTACGTTCGTGGATATAGTTAATCGTATCTTGATGGCGGTAGGAAGCTTTAAATTCAACATATCCTACTGATTCAGGTGCTGAAGGTGCATCAATAATTTTTAAACTCATCCAGTGTACACTCAAAGCCCATTCCTTGGCTTCATCCGGATTAAAGTCAATAAGCGCTTTGTCTTTCATCGTGTGCTGGATGTAGTCAATTTTTCCTTGCGTATACGCGGTATAGCGGGAGCGCATTAATTGTTCCGGTGTTTCGGGGAGCATGGCTGAATCAATAAATCTTTTACAGCATTCTTGATAGGCATTAAGGGAGCCGCAGGGACAAAGAGGCATAATTTTTTATGTTCAAATCGAGGTGACGCAATTATATGCGATACATAAAAAAAATTTTAGAAAAATAAAAATAATTTTAAACAAATACGATTCTGCCTCAGTGTGTGCTGCAGATTGTCCGGTTTAAAAAAGAATGATAATGTTATCAACTTTTGATTAAAGCAGTTAAGGAATACCATGGATGCCCATTTACTTACCCTAGACTACCCACACATTGATGCGCAACAAACTATTAGCGCGCTGGAGGCGGGTAAGGTTCTTTTCTTTCCTGAATATTATTTTTCACAGGTTCCCCCACAACTGTTGACGGCGCATATTCTTGATGGTAGCCGCAAAAATATTAGTTACGACCCGCAACGGAAGAAACTTAGTGCTTTTAAAAAAGAAACTCCTGACACCCGAGTTATTTTAGAAAAAATGATGCAGGGGTATGCTGATTTTGCATATCACCTGGTTCAACAAATTGCTCCTGGCTATACTGCGCATCTCCAGTGGGGACGTACCAGTTTTCGTCCGGCAGAGATTTATGGTCGGGTAACCTCAAAAAGAAAAGATGACACGCGACTGCATGTAGATTCGTTTGCGGCAAGCCCGGTCAATGGTCGTAGGATTTTGCGTGTTTTCTGTAATATTAATCCCGAACAATGTCCGCGGGTCTGGCATTTAGGGCAGCCATTTTCACAGGTGATGCATCATTTTGCTTCACAAATAAGTCCTTATAGTCGTTGGAAAGCGTATCTACTCAATTGGGTTAAAGCCACAAAAAGTTTACGTTCTGCCTATGATCATTATATGTTGCATTTACATGATAAAATGAAATTAGATGAAGAGTATCAGCGAACAGTACCTAAAGTACGTGTTGATTTCCCAGCGCATAGTACTTGGATAGTCTTCACGGATCAGGTTTCTCATGCTGCATTAAGCGGACAACATTTATTAGAGCAAACTTTTTATTTACCGGTTGATGGGATGGCCAATCCTGAACTGTCACCTTTAAACCAGTGGCAAAGAATTAGAAATGATATACCGCCTCATTATGATCCAGCCTTTGTTCGATAAATGGGTGGGTTCGCTTTAAAGCGAACCCCAGTTTAGGCGATAGCAAGCTGTTGCACTTCATCCATCAATACGGCAAGTTTCTGACTTACTGAATTATCTGAATTTTTCAAAAAATGCACCAGTTCTTGATTAGCACGTTCTGGCTCTTGATGTGCTGTATAAAGAATATGACCAATTTGTGCTATAAAACAATTGCAATCAATTGTGAATGCCTGGTCTAAAAGTGGGCGCGCCGCAGACATATTCCCTTGTAAGGCATACACAGTGCCCCACCCTCCCCAAGCATCGGCGAGTTCTTTTATCCTGGTTGCGGCTTCTTCAAACACACGAGCTGCTGTATCTAATTTATTTTGAACAAGTAAACACCATCCATACATTATGGTCGCATCATAGAAATCAGGATAGATTGCTATTGCCTGTGCTAAGGCATCTTCAGCAGAAACGAAATCTCCTTGAGACATTTGTAAACTTTCCAGAGCAAACCACAGACGACAATCGGTACTGTTAATGGCCAAGAGCTCTTTAACCGTTTCTATGGAAGTGCTTTGAGAATTTAGGCCATTCATGCATAACACCAGCCGGGCGTCATAATTATCTGGATCCAGTTTAAGAGCCTGTTCTGCTTTCTCTAGCGCATAAGCGAGTTCGTCATTATCAAAATGGAGCAAAGCTGCAACACCTAAGGCTTCTGCGTTATGTGGTTCCTCTTGCAAAAAAGAATAAAGACAACTTAATGCTTTATCTAACTCACCTAAACCATGAAAAATTCGTACCTCTAATAATTTTCCTTCACTAGGGAGTAACTCTGGAGCGATACAGGATAAATGCGTATGTGCCTGAGCTAGTTCTCCGTCCAGGAAACAGGCAAAAGCAAGATTATAGCGCAGGGTAGGTGTTTGCTCATGAGCCAAGCTTTCAGTAAATTTTTTTCTTGCTGCTGCAAATTGTCCTCGTTGCAAATCAAGTAGTCCTTGATAGCTTAAACAAGCAATGGGGTCAATTACCTGTGCCTTATCCAGATAGATTTGCGCCTGGTCATAGTTTCCAAGCTCCAAATAAATTGTGCTTATTTTAATCAATAGCGTGAGGTTCTCTTGGTCTTGTGCTAAAAAATTAAGATGGGCTGATAATTGTTCATCTAGAGTTCGTTGACTCACTGGACTATTCCTTAAAGAGGGAGGCGGCATTGCTAGACACTATAAGTAGATCTCAGGCAAAAGGCAAAGATTTTCGCAAAGCATCCTTTACTTGATTTGCTTGAAAAATTAGGAATCAGGATGCAGTTTGACAAGGAGGAGTGATGCTGGGTTTAGTCAATTTAAACGATATCTGGGACGTTCTAAATGTAGCTCAAGATCCCAAGGAAAAATGGTTATGGGAAGGCCCAACGAAGCGTTTTATTAGCAAATATCGACAACGGCCAAGCTTTTTCACCCCATTTAAAAATAAATCTGAATTTATCGGCTCTTTTTTAGCAAATTTTATCTATCCTGCAGCATTGACAATTACCAGTTTTGCATCTGCAGTCTGCGCCGTTTTGGGGTTAACTCTAGGGGTTGTGGCTACTTTAGTTGCGGTCGTTGCAGCCATTATGGGAAACCATCAATTTTGTGATGACTCAATCGATAACACCAAATCAGGATTTAGAATTACAGGTTTGGCTTTAGCGAGTTTAGCGGCAAGCATTTTTTTATTCGCGCTGAGTTTGATTCATACACCAATAAATTTTCTAACGCGCACTGTGGCCTCATTGATTTGTGATTACGCAGCACCCATTGTGCAGCCAATATGATTTCAGGGAGATTAGGTTTCTCCCTGTATTCTATCGTTTACATGCGCACATCTTCTTGCCACATTTTGATTGCTTTGGTTACTAAACGAAAGTCCTCATAGCGTGCGTAGCAATTTCCTAAATCATCACATTTATAGGTAAACTGAGCCCCTGGGGGTAATTCACCGCTTTCGGGATTAATTTGAAACTGGCCATTGACGCATTCTAGATGAATTGAACCACCGATGCCTCTTTGCGGATACAAGTCAGCCACAAATTGATTGGCCTCCGGTAGTTTCTTTATCCCCGCTGCAATCGCTACATTTTGACATAGTTCAGGTGTACTTAAATCACAAAGAGAACCGTCTTTATAAGAAAATTTTCCCATCCACAACCCGGGTGCATCAGAGCAATCTGCATTGTTTGCCATAGCCGGTGCGCAAATAAATAATGCTGCGATTAAAGCCATTTTTTTCATATTAACTCCTTGTAAAATAATCGCATTCATCTTAATGGTTCTCATAAAGTTTTGCAAAAGAACTCTAAAAGATGGTGGGATCGGTTGGGATGATGGTTCTATGTGGCGCAGGGAGTGGGGCAGTCCAGTCTGTCCGCTTGGGCAATCATTCTATATAATGTGTTTTTACCTTGCAATAATTCAGGTAGTGTCACTATTAGCTGCTTTGAGTAATAAAGCTTGAAACAACTAGATTTGCGTTATTTTTTAGAATTATTTTTAAGGATAAAAAAATAATTCTTGACAGATAATCACCAGATCACTAGAATGCCAGCCTATTCAGGGGTTATAGCTCAGCTGGGAGAGCGCTTGCATGGCATGCAAGAGGTCGGCGGTTCGATCCCGCCTAGCTCCACCATCAACATCTTGTATGTTGATGGTTATAAACGTTCCGGGTCCCCATCGTCTAGCGGCCTAGGACTCCGCCCTTTCACGGCGGCAACAGGGGTTCGAACCCCCTTGGGGACGCCATTATAGCGTTTATTGAATAAAAAAGATCCAGGTCCCCATCGTCTAGCGGCCTAGGACTCCGCCCTTTCACGGCGGCAACAGGGGTTCGAACCCCCTTGGGGACGCCATTAATATCTTGTATATTAAGATATTAATGCCATTTATTATTCGTATAAATTCCAAATTAAATATAATACTAAAGCATCATACAATAGCTTTTTATCATTAAAGGGAGTAGTTTTAATCCTCGAAGAGCACCTGAGCAGGCACTCTATAATTATCAAAAATTCTCAAAACACAGTGATAGCTGATCATTTCTTATTTAACGCGGCATTATTGGTCAATCCATTTAAACAATCTTCCAAGCTATCAGCAAATTCAATAGGCAAATCCGCTAAAAATTTATTATGCATATTATAAAAATATTTCCAGCTATAATGTTCAATTTGGGGTACTGCAGTATCGATGACAGCAAAAACCATGAATTGCGTTAGTAAATATCCAGCAAGAAGACTAAATAAGCTGAAACTGGATTCGAAGTTTCCTTCTGGTTTAATCTTATTGTACAGGGATATATTCTGTACAGCACCATATCCCACACTGAATAGAAGCAGCAATAGCGCACAAAAAGCAATTAAACCTTTTTTATTAGAGGAGTAGTAGGAGTCATAGTATTTTCTTTTATCCATAACAGCTCGATGACAATGCGCCAAACTTTTTCGAAAAAAACCCGTACCATTGGGTAAGGTCGCGTTGATGAGTATTTTAGATAAATGGTTAAATGCTTTCTTATTCACTAAAGATAGATTACACAAGTCTTTATAAGAGGTTAATTGAAAAGCGATCTCGATTAATGCGCGTAACTCTACATTTGACCTTGAATTTTTAGAGGAAGAAGTCTTCACTATTTTTTTTTCTAAATGAGGTTTTTCGTATAATATAAACATCGTTTTTGCCTATTAATTCGTTGGTTAAATGATATTGCTAGGGGTTTCGAGTGCTTGGAGTCTCAAGCTTCACACTTTTTATTGAATTCGTTTCGTGTTTATAAAATCGGTATTGATGTTCATCATCGATGAGATACGATGCTCCCTTGAGCATATTATTTAATAGCCAGTATATTGCGTAACTTATCATAGCTGTTCCGAGCGTTAATGATAAAGCGACATACTCACGTGATACAGAGTGATGTGGCTCTAATCGATTGAGCAATTCACAAGATGTTTTCAGTAAATAAGTGCCAATCGCGAGGCCTAACAGGGTGGGAGAAAGCTTTACCGGCCGGCTCTGAAAAAAATTATGACACCCGTTTAAACAGCGTATGATTCTTGCCTCTCTCCGTTCGGCTTTGACAATGGTGCGAAACGACTCCGCTTTGGTTTGTTTTTCATTGTTCCTAATGATATGAAATTTCAATTCAGAGATGGTCGAATATGCATTTTTATTTACCAGAGAAAGGGCGGTCAGGTCCTGAGGAGCCTTTAAAAAACGCACCACTAAATCAAGAGGCAAAAGGTTTTTTTTCTTGGTTTTTTTTAATATATTCTTAGGAAGACGCATAATCCCTCATAATACTGATTCAAAATTCCTTACAAGCGCTCAAATATGGTTCTGGTATTAAATCCAAAAAGTCGTTCATGCATGCGGTAAGCATACTCGTCTGTCATATTCGCTAAATAATCACACACAACGCGGTATGCACTCATTTCATCGACAGCCTCTTTAAACAGAAGGCGATTTTTATTATCCAGTAAACTCCCAGGATTGGAGCTTATTGCTTCAAACAAACGCAAGACTACAGTCTGACCGCCATATTCAAACGTGCGGGCTTCCTGTGAATCAATAACGTTTTTATAAATACATGCCATGAGAAATTTCAGGAGCATCGCGGCCTCAGGAACAAGCGCTACATTGTATTTGAGTAAGTTATTTTCGAAATGCTCATGCGCAACTATTACCGTGGTCGAGGTAATAAAATAATTTACGAGCTCACCAATTGTTTGTTTTCGAGTGTATGTATCTGAGTTAAATAATGCACTGATTAAACGTTCGCGATGTGGTGCAAGCGCTGTATGGCTCAGTAACTCTTTAAACTCAGGGGTATCGAGGTGGCTGATGTCTAGAAGTTTCAAATGGATGGCATCTTCCAGGTCATGTACGCCATATGCTATGTCATCTGCTGTGTCCATTATGGAACAGTCGAAGCTATGGAATGCTGATTTACCGACTTTTGTATCTATGGGTGCCACAAGCAGCGATTGGAATAACTCCCTATCCTCGGTGCTAAATGGGGATAAAAGCCAATTGACCTCTTCTTGCTCACAATCGAAATAGGCCTTAGGAGGTAACCAATCATTGATCTTGATTGTTTTATGAATGGATTCATGGACGGGGGGCTGTAATGGGGCCACAACTTTAGCTCGGGGCACAGGATATTTTAATATCCCTAATAAGGCACGCCGCGTGAGATCAAGACCGAAAGGGCCATAACTACTTTCAACTTTTGTTAATAATCTTAATGTTTGTCCATTTCCTTCAAACCCACCATAATTTCTCATCATATAATTGAGTGCGACTTCCCCTCCATGACCAAAAGGGGGATGGCCGATGTCGTGGAGAAGGCAGATTACGGAGATTAAATCATCATTGGGTAATAAACCGACAATAACCGGATGTTGCTCTTGGTTAATACGTAAATTTCGGACAATGCTACGGCCGATTGAGTCAACTTCTAACGAATGGGTCAGGCGGGTGCGATGAAAGTCGCCTTCATCCGTACCGAGAATTTGGGTTTTTCGTTGTAACCTACGAAAAGCAGGGCAATGGATAACTCGGGTACGATCGCGCTCATAGGGGTCACGGTGATCTTGGGTGCCGCGTTGATGATTTTGTCCCGAACGTCGATGAGTCCACATAGATAAAATGGTCTAAACTTAAAGAAACCTAACTTTAAGCCATACGATGTACTTAAACAATACGCTAGCCTAAAGTTTTTTAAAAAGATGGGGATAACAATAAAAGCGCAGCTAGACTGGGAGAATAAGAATGAAAAACGTTAAAGTTGCTCTAACACTGATACTAGGTTTTAGTTTATCTTCCTGTGTGATCACAGAAAATGAAACCAGCGATAATTTATATTATACCCATTATGCCCCGACTGATGAGCAAAACCTGTATTCGGGTAATAATTATAAATTGCCAGATGATCGCAGTAACTATAAATACACGTATGAGTCCTCTAATCAACAAGTTGTCGTTCCCGACTCTTATCATGTTGGACAAGTGCGCTCCCCGGTGCGTTTTCAAGAACGAGATCAGGTATGGGTAAGTAGTCAAAGTCCTAAAGCTTATACCATTGAACTCGCTGAAAGTAATAAACCTGCGCAAGTAGCACGTGTCCTCTATAATGCACCGAAAAATAATCGGATGGCACAAGTAAGATCTCAGCGATTTGGTAAGATTTATTACAAAGGGGTGTATGGCAGTTACAATACAGCCGCTGAGGCACAGCAAGCGATGGAGTCATTACCTGCTGAAATCCGTCAACATGCCGTAGTTAAAAGCTGGAGCAGCATTCAATAAATTAACACGATTTTCTAGTGCTTGCTCAATCTTGGCGAGCACTAAGTAAAGTGCTGAGGCTGACAAGTCCAGGAGTTGTGGTACGTTCAACCTGCAGCTGTTTTAAGATCATCGTATAATTCTGATTCAATTGGTGGAACCATAAAATAAATTGGTTGAATGGTACACTTTCAAAACTTAATTGAATATCACCTGCGCTGGTCTGTTGTAATTGATAATTAAATTTTTTTATTTCACTTTGTTTTAAATTTGTGGTTAATACAGTTAATAATTGGCTCCCATCCAAACTTTCTTTTGTTTTTGGACGCTTGTAATGAGCTTTCACGGTGTTCATCCAGGTGAGGGTTTGAGATTTATCCTGAAGTTGTAATTTTTTATGTTCAAGCTTTTGGGCTAACGGGAGATAGAGTAGGGCATAGTAGACATAAAAAATTAGGAATAAGCCACA
>Ga0097678_1003414_pt1 | contig 10630 bp, 10 predicted proteins | sample ThiBiot_500_plan_2_FD_72847 | JGI IMG/M metagenome (GOLD analysis project Ga0097678, IMG submission 72847) | Wastewater bioreactor microbial communities from Cape Town, South Africa - Thiocy_expt_500_plan - 1398105537976 (version 2) (version 2) ...
TAAAGAATTACTAAACGATTTACTAGCGCAATTAAGAAATGGCAACATAGATTTATTAAAATGCCATGTAAGTGAAATTAAAGAGTTAAACAGCGAGTTTTTGAAAATTTTTTATCTAGATGACGAGCTGAGATATATGCGAGCAGAATTTTGCCTCTCCTTGAGTGATTTTTCAAATGAATTGCTTAAATCAGTCGTTGAAACGGACCACAAAAAAGTACTGGAAATACTTAGAAACAACTCAATGTACTGCCACAACCTGCTGATAATGACAGCAAATAATGTTAAAAAACGGCCACTGGATAATCCGTTATTGCCTAAAGCAAAACGTCAACGGCCAGAAAAAAAATTATCGGTGCCAACAATAAAGAACGTGCAAGAAAAAAAATTAATTCTCATGGGATATAACAACCATTTTGTGAGTTTTTTGACAAAAGATGAGAACAAAATACACTACGAGAACATAATAAAATGGCATCAAGAATTCGTTAATTACTTTAGTCACCAGCAACTAGTCACTCTATCTGAGCATGGAGGTGAAGAGGCATTCTTATTTTTAAAACGATATAGTCTGATACTAAAGGAGTATAACCTGACTGCAAATGAAATCATGGAACTGATCTTAAGCGCTCTAAAAACATCCAATATGGAGCGGTTAATCGAACATCTTTTCCATATGGATAAGTTAGCCCCATTCGGTTTTAATAAGCAGCATTTTTTTTATTTATACTCCAGTGATAACGCCCCTGAAAATCTTAGACAACTTAATGAAATATTATTTCAAATTGAACCCGATGAAATTGCCCTCTTGGCGGCAAAAAGTCCCCCGCAAATTTTTTTGTTAGTTAATCAATATCTTGACTATTTTCTTCAATTATCCCTCCGCCCCAGCCATCTTATTCAACTAGTGGTTCAAGGCAAGTTCGAGAAAATTGATTGGATTTTGAATAACTATGATTGGCTTGTATCGTGTACCACCGTTAATCCTGAAATTTTATGTAATCACGAGATTGCTGCAATAGAGCAGCATCGGTTGATTGAGTCACCGATAGAGGAAAATCCCCCAGAGCCCGTTAATCAGGTCTTATCATCGCCTCTCTCTAGTCTTAAAAACTGGGGATTTACTGAGGAGGAAATCCTGGCCTTGGATCAGTCTAGAGGTTGGATAATAAAAAAACAAATTAGAGAATCCCTCGAATATTTGCCTAAGATATCAGAATTAGGATATTCACAAGAGCAAATCAAAAGATTACTTTTGTTTAAAAGAGAAATAATCAAACGACTTGAAACACTTCGTGAAAATACACCGATTCTGGTCGAGTGTGGTTTTCAACTAAAAGAAATTTTTGATTTTGTTGTATCTAAATCATACCTGCCTGAGATTGCTGCAAGATATTCTAAGGAATTGATAGCCAAAGGATTTACTACATCAGAACTAATTTATTTATTCACTAGAGGATTCAGTCATAAAAAAATCATGGATTCATTTTTGCTTTATTTGCCGAAATTGCTGTCACACGGCCTAACCAAACGTCAGATCATCGGTATGACTTGCTCCACGAGTGGTAAGGCACTTCCTATGCTGGCGCAACATTTTCCCGACATGATTAATATTATGAAAAGAAGTGAGCCGAATCTATCAGAAGAAAAATTAAAAATAAAGCTCACATCAAAACTAAAACGTGATGGCATGCTATTTATTAATTTCTTGATGCGGGATATTACTTCAGGAGATAACTCAGGGGTACTTCTTTTTCCAATTTTGCAAAAAAGTAGGAATTTTTCTTATCCAGAAAAGGATTCTTACCTCTTTCTTTATCCGCGGGAGATTAAGTCAATGAATGACGTGGCTACTCACATTAGCAGTTATCTCAGATTATACGGCTGCGAAAAGCATGTGCAGCAGGTAAAAGAACACTTTGCCTTGGTTCTGGATGTGTCAATTTGGCCTATATTATGGCCGAATCTCCCTGCGCCTACAGAGGTAGTCACAGGAGAAGACTTCTATGATTTTTCTTTAGAAAAAAATAATTATTATCGTGTGAGTGAGGAGGATTCCTCTGCATATATTTTTTGTGACAGTAACACCCGTGCCTTAATCTGTGCCAACCATCTAAATTACTTAAACCTTGAAGTGCAAAAAAGTAATCAAGGTATTGATGAACCATTAGAACATTTTAAAGCGTATGCAACAGATAGTTATGTATTGATTGATAATTACGGTGCATACATCGATGCTGTAGTCTATTTGTTTCCTGAACGATATAAGCATCTCCCAATTAATGTAGATGAGTTGTGTTTGCTTACAGTTGATTTGCCTCCTCAGTTAGCTCCCGAGGTAATAAACGCCCAAAGTTTGGCAGAGGATATGGATACACAGCACATGACTTTTGATTTTGATACGGAACAGTATGAATTTATTGATCAATTAGTGTCTCATCCTGGGAGCTATGGTTTTTTTGGGCAGAGTAGAGAGAAGCAACAGCAAGAAAAAAGCGCAAGCTTGAACCATAACCTCAATTGTTCCTAAATTGAATGCTATTAGACTATACTGGGTACAGAACTTAGGGTGTGGCAATCATTGGAGGCGAGTAACCACCCCTCATTAGCGAGGAGCAGTCCTCTAAGGGGTTGTATCCAGATAGCACTGGTTTGTCCTGATTAACCTCTTCACTCCTTATACAATGAGGGTTTTTGGTATCGTAACCGCTTTTAAAACTCATTAGTAAAATCTTAATAATTCCTAAATATCAATAAGTTAATCGCTTGTTGAAAAATAAAATTTTCATGAAAGCTAATATGCTGCTAAGCAACGGGTGACCATCGTTTAATTTGACTAGTTAACTGCACATTACCAGCCATTTCAGATTGTACTAATAGCGCTGATAACAACGAAGGGCTCCGCTGCAAGATGGGATGACACAAGCCTAGCTGTATAAACGTATGGGCATTGAACAACCCACAGCAGTAAGGACGCTCGACAGAATGGAGCGTGACGTATTTATACACCGTGAACAAAAGCTCGAGGATAGATGGGCTATTGGGATAAAGCTCACCGATAAAGGCAAAGGATATCAAAAAATTCTGCAAGTTGCGTTCAGGAGTTAAATGAGATGGCGCTAAGAGGCATTGATAAACAGGAACGGTCCTTATTAATCCGACTAATGAATGATCTTTTAATCCAAAGTGTAAAATAAACGAGATAATAGAATTAATCATCCTCCTCTCTATTGGATAGATTGAGTACAGATAATTTAGCAAGTGAAGCAGAACCACTTTACAAGAACTGTAAATTTTGATTAAAAAATTCTTTCTAAATTGCAGCTATTTTCATCATAATAAATCTCCTATATGATAGTTTTTTCAGATAAGGATTAACATGTCAAGGAATACTTTATTTACTGTAATTGGTTTTATTATTTGTAATACACTTATCGCAGCAGCGACGAGCTAAGTGGTTTCATTTGGGATGACGCTGATTCTCAATTTAATAACCATGGCTACAGTTACAAAGTTCAGCATTCACATATTACTTTGCAGGGAAAATTGCTTATGGCAAAACATGTTCTTATACCTTGGTTGAGCGCAAATATAGGTTTGGGGAGTGAATCATGCTTTCTCTTTTAGTATTAAGCCATTGTTTTGTGAAGCGGTAACTAATCCTTCCTTTAAATCAAACTATCAAACAACCCTAACTTATGGCTTAGGTGTCGGGATACAAAAGGTTCTAATCAAAAATTGGCAAATGGGGGTCGGATACGAATTTACGGATTGGGGAAAAATACAATTCAAAAGGGCTCCCGGGCAACTTCTCAATCAAGGCTTAGGATTTAACCACTTATACACCAATGGTGTTTTATTTAATTTAAGCTATCTAGCATAAGGATAAGCAAATGAAATTTAAGTATTTGGTTTTACAACTCATCCCTTGTCTATTTATGACAATAAATGCTCATGCGACAACGCCACTATGGAGTCTAACACCCAATCCTGCCTTTCCTCCGCAGGTCTTAATTAGTGCCAATGGCCAAGCTACGGTAAAATATATCGTAAGGAACAATTCTTCAAGACCACATCATCTGAAAATACTGGCTCAACCTGGGGTAACTCAAAATTCGGTCTGCAAACTCCGACCAAGAGGATCTGCAAACTCAAGTTGTATACTACAAATGGAGATTTCTGCTGCTGATATGCCATCCAGCGGAATATCGGGTGGGCCATTGCTTTGTGAAACCGATCCTAATGGCAGTCCAAATCCTCTACAGTGTGAGAAACCCTGTGGAAATAATCAATTATCGGTCAAGTTAGCTCCCGATGCAGCTGTATTAACCATTAGCCCAAATAGCTTATTGCTTACCGTGACTGGATTGACTTTAGATTCAGTGCCTTCAGGACAACCCCGTGTCATTACAATTACCAATACAGGAAATGCACCCGCGAGAAATGTGGCTATCCAAAGTCTATCATTGCCAGTTGATGCATCAATTTCATCGACATGTAACCTTAATTCCCTGCCTGCCGGTCGTTCTTGTCAAATTACCATAACCCCAGGAGCGACTTCAAGCCTGGAAGCATGGGCCAACCTTGTACTACCGGAGTAGAACCCGTTCCTGGAAAAATTTCGGTAGCTGGTGATAATACTAATAACGTTTTTTCCAATGTGATGATTTTAGGATATGGTTGTATTCATCAAGCCGGTTATGTCTATTCTTTATCAGAAACGACCAATCCTTCATAAAGTGTGCGTGGCAAAGTTTTTGCTCTCAATGATTTAGCCTCTCCCTTCGCAGGAATCGTCTGGGATTCTAGCTCTGGGTGCTCGACCATACCTGGGCCTGCAGTATGTTATTCCACTGGTGCGACCAGCATAGTAAATGGTAGCAACCTGGCTTTGCCAAGCCCAGGCGGCAATACCTATTTAATCTATCAAACATTAACAACAACTTATGGACTTAATCCATCCACATATGCAGCGGGACTTTGCTCTAATTACAGCATTCAGGGATATAATGATTGGTATTTACCCTCTATATGCGAAATGGGTTATGATGCTCTATCGAAAGGTAGTGGCTGTGGTACCCAGTTGACGCCTCTAATACAAAATATTATCTCTAATTTAAAAGATAATGGAATTATTCCTTCTGTTGCAGGAACCTATTGGAGCTCCACTAAATATATAAACACGAGTGGAGACCCACAATTCGACTATCTTGACGCTTGGTACATGTTCTATAGCGGATCCACTGGAGAGCAGGATTTTTTTAATAAGTGGATTCCTCAGGGTGTTCGTTGTTCTCGTGAGTTTACGAATTAAAAAAATCTGTTGCTGGCACCAATACAGCAAGTAGCTCATCTTTATATGTCCTACTTGCTGCATTTAGAAGAGTTTGAGCTGAAAGTGATACCGATAATTTATTAATTTCGGCACTTTTCCGAGCAGTATTGAACCTCATCCCAAATTTTTTACCACTTTTTGCGCCACGTGAAAGGCTTTGCGCAGACGATGCATTTTTTTTCGGTAAGTGTTTTTTTATTCCCTTAGACATCCAGCCCTCCATTATTTAAAAACGCTGTTTTTTGGGCTTGGTTCCAATAACTAAAAAAGCGTTTGTATTGCTTATCCTCTGCGAGGATTACGAATGGTTGCGGTTTAATGATTTCAACCTCATAGGATGATGAGAGCTTATCAATCATCTGTTTTATTTGCCTATTGGCAGTGAAAAATGTTTTTATCTTTGCTGGCGCTAAAGACTCTATATGGGCAAAAATATTTCCTTTGGCCGGAACAAGCGGCATTTGGCAAAGCGTTTCATAAATAAAAGCCAAACGCCTCAAAGAATAGGAACGATTTCTAAAATACTCATCATCCCAAATAAATATCGCTAAAGATTGTTTATCAAGATTGTGTAATGCTTTATGCTCTTTATTCAGCGCTTTATCATGCACCCAAATAACCGTTTTATGCATAGCCACCTCTTAATCGTTGAAATAAACCTGCGGAGAGTTCCTGATAGGTTAGGGAGTAATGGAACAGCCAACCGACTTAAGGATAATAGTCTTGCTGAACCATCTTCTGCTATGGTTAATAGACTTAACGTTTGCTAAATAAAGTAGAAGACCTCCATCTTGTATTTAAATGGCTCGTAGCATAAATTTTTCGCAATTTAAATGGTGATGGTGAGGAAGGTCTATCAGTTTCCGCTTAAATTTCCTCTTCGGCCGCCGTCGTAGGAGGCGATTCCACACTGGATTTTTCAGAACTTAAGGCTGGCGTTGGAGAATGCGAGGATATCAACGTTCTCAACACAGCATAGCTGGTGCCATCAGATGCTTCTTTTGTTGCATCAGGGTTTGGAACGGGAGTTGGCGCACCTTCTGGTATAAATGCTATCATGACCCCATCATTGTCTGCTTTTTTATCCTGTCCTTGTACCTTTAATTCAAAACTAGAGCCCTCCGTAAGCTGATAAGGCTTTAATGCAAAGGGAAGTTTTGAGTAAAACCATGTATGGGCGTAATCGATGGGAATTTTTGGTTTAATGATGAGTGGTGCTAAAACATGGCCGTTTGCCTGCAAATCGCTATTAGCATTCGCAAAATAAACAATGCAGGATTTCTTTTCTAAATCGAGTGCCGTTTGCGCACGAAATTGATTCATATTGCCTATATGAAACGCTTTAACTGCTTTGCCAGTCTCATCAAGCTCTAAGCCCAATCCTAAACCCCATGCAAGACGCTCTTTAACTTTCATGTCTACATGTTCAGCAGCAGGGTTTGATTCTCCTGGCTGTCTTTGATAATCTTGAGTTAAACTGATTTGCCTTACAAATGCCTGTTGCATAATAGGACGAGGATCCTGCATCCAGGCAGTCATCGGCTTTGTATAATCACTGGCTGTTGTGTAGAGGCTATAGCGGCATCAGCTTTATCTTCCGAGGCTCCCGGTGGCATAAAACTACTCTTTTTCATATCCAAAGCCAACTCACAAATACATGCTCCTGAGCTAAAACATCCAGTGACTTTCCAGTTTGTTCCTTAATAACTCTTTGTAAATACTCAAGCCCCGTACCTGAGTAGGCTTATTCAGTACCAGGTTTAAAACTTAAAGCAGCACTGGCATCAATCCCTAGCCCGGATGTGTGTGATAGGAGCATCCGTGGCGTAATTGCTTGAGCTCTTTCAATATCTACTTCACTTCATCGCCTGCCATGTTCATGAAATAATTTTTCTAAAGGAAGCACTTCATGTAAAGGTCATCTAGCCCACTTTCGGCATTTTCTCCAGATCTACTTAAAATACCTTTGTCGATAAGTTTTAATACCAGGTAAGTAAAAACAGGCTTGCTCAAAGAGGCTGCACCGAAAACAGTATCATCCTTAACATCCCTCACAATTGAAGTATCACGATACTCCAAGATTACTTCTAACAGAGATTAAAATGACCAACAAAATTAGTATTCAGCAATACACGCCTGACGATGCGCAACAGTTGGCTAATATTTATTATTTCACGATTCATAATATTGCTATTCAAGTTTACTTAGAAGAACATGCTCATGCCTGGGCCCCAGCATCCTCCTTAGAATTAACAGGATGGAAGAAAAAGTGGGAATTTCGCCCCTGGTTGCGCTAATGGACAATACAATAGTTGGTTTTACAGAATTTGAATCAAATGGTCATATTGATTATTTCTATGTTCATCATGAGTATCTAGGATGTGGCATAGGCTCCTCTATAATGGCTGAGGTCTTTAAGAGTTGATCACCTAAATCTAAAGAGAGTGTTTGCTGAGGTGAATATTACCGAGAAACCATTTTTTGAATCCAAAGGATTTAACGTTGTTAAACAACAAATGGTGGAAATTGAGGAGTCGAACTTACGAACTTTATTATGGAGAAGGTCCGACCGTAAATTTTTACAGAATTCGTCGATGCTCTATAAGCATTCATAAGAGAAGGCCTAATGATAATATAAGAATCAAATATCGATAAAATTTTTACAAATAAGTATTTTATGCCAAACTACATGCGACTGACCTTGAAATCCGAACGACTTCAGTTACTCCCTGCATCACTCAAATACCCAGAAGATTTATGCAAATAATTTACGGCCGAAATTACAGAGCATATGTGGCTCAGCGCTCCAAAAGCAGAAGAGGAAATTATTTGTCCGATACTGAGGCTGTATTAAAATCAGCTCATTATTAATAACAATACTGGATAGCACTGATTTTAAGATTGGTGATAGAGTTAATAAAATAAACCACTCGGCTTTGTTTTTAAATAAATCGAATTGATAACAAAGTAATCACATGTTAAAATGACGCTTTATTTTCCACAGAGAGACAAATACATGAGTATTTTTTTTAAAATAACGGCGCCAAATGGAGAAGTTAGTTATCTTTTTGGAGTATTGCACAAAGGCGATACAGAGGATGTCACTCTTCCTTTAGAAGTTAAGAAGGCTTTTGAACAAGCAACGACTTGTGTTTTTGAAGTAGATACCGTTAGCTTAATGAATGATCCTATAATTACAAGCGAGTTAACTTTAGAATGGCAAAATGCTCAAACTCCATATTTATCTCGAATTCCTCAAGATTATATCTACAGCATTAGAAGAAACTATATAAAAACATTAGATAAACAGATGAAAGAAAGTCCAGGGTTGTCCTTTCTATTAGATAAGATCACGGAAAACCTGGTAAAGCTCCCACCAATACAATTTGTTCAGGAAATGATGGCTAGAGACGCGGAGCCAGTTGATAGCGCAAAATTGATTAATGGATTAGATATACTCTTGATGAAATATGCCACATTGAAAAACAAAAAAACAGTTTACTTAGAATCCCACGAAGAGCAACTATCTGCCGGATATGGATATAAACTTAATATCCTAGAGCAAATTGTATTGTACCGTTTTATAGAATCAGAACTTGCAAAAGGCAGAAAATTTTCTAGTTTGAAGGAACTAGAGCATGCATATCATCAACAAGATATTCAGAAGTTACAAGATATGTTTCGCGTTTTTCCCGACACAATGGATGTTCCTGTACCGGTTCGTCGATATTTTGATGAACTTAGCGTCAGTAGAGATATCATCATGGCTGAAAGAATGAAGCCTAGTCTAGACAATGGAAATGCGTTCGTAGCCGTTGGTGCGTGCCACTTAAAAGGGATAACCGATAAATTAAAAATGGAAGGTTATACCATTGAGTCTGTATCTTTGGGAAAACGGCATTATCCTATAGAAGGCTCTATAGAGGATGGAGAAAAAGTCGCTGCATTTAGAAAAATATATACGGCCCTGTTTTCTGCGCAAACAAGTTTCTTCAAAAAGCGAGGTTTTGTACCTACCGATGATAGGGTGGTGTCTTTACAAGAAATTCAAGATTACATGAGTACAAATAAAAATACACGCACTCACAAAGCATGGGAATTAGCTGAAAAACATTATAAAAATATATCCTCGGCCAACTGTGAGCTGCTAAAAAGTATTTGCCAAGAAGGTTATGCTAGAAGCAGTAGTTTCTTAGGATTATTTAGGCGAACAAAAATTAATCTAAATGATGCTCAAAGTGTAGCGGAGGCCTCTCCTGAAACCAGAACGGGTGCCGTCCGAGCAATATTAAATGGACCACCAATTTAGCTATCGAACTCGTGCGCCAAGGAAGGCGTGTTGATTTTTATTATACAAAGTGTTTGCAACGTCTGGATTGAGGCAAGGGTCTTAGTGCGTGATGTGATAAACTACCCCACTTCTTCCTATTCCGAGGCATTCCGGTACACCAATAAACAGGAATAACGGCAATGAACATTCATTCACGCTTTATGCCGTATCCACACAGCGGGTCGTGCCCTGAGTCTTTCGCTCACCTCTGCTTTCGCGCAATGTAAATACAAACCGATCTTTATGAATCCAACTGTTTCCTGTATAGTGCAAGTAATGATTGGCGCTGCTTATCTGCTACCAATAGTAAATTATTAAGTTTCTCTGTTTGGTCATCAGTTAAATTTTTAATCAGCGATCGCCATAAGTGAGTATCCATTCTACTACGAATTTCAGCAATAAAACGTTCTACCGTTGTTATTCCGGGCAATAACACTTTATTGTTTATAAGCCATAACATTGTTTGCTCAAATAGTAATCCTGGCCTATCTGTTCCAGTCCAAAATAAAGCATACAACCACCGATCTAGCTTAAAACGAATACCTTTCTCATTAAACTCTTTAATCCATAACGTACTCTTATTTCAGCAGTATGCCGCCATCGTTGTTCACTTTGTTGGTAGCGTTGAAGGCAATTCTGAATATCATTTACATTAATTTGTGTGGCTATGCGCTCAATGATTTTATCAGGAATTTCGGTCAAATCACTGTAAAAAGTGCCGACAAACCTTGCTGTAGTTAACTGAAGCGCATAACCCAATCTGCCAAACTGGCCTCGTTTATTTCCTATCCATTCTAAGTCCTTATCATCGGGGGAAAAATAATTAGTAATAAATTCTGGCGTTAGATCATTAGGATACCTGCCATAGTTTTCAAGATGAGCAGGAGAAAGATAATCAACCGGCATAAAATCTCAATATAAAGCGTGTTGCAAAACTTCTAAGATTTGCAACAAATGACATCAGA
>Ga0097678_1003425_pt1 | contig 10583 bp, 8 predicted proteins | sample ThiBiot_500_plan_2_FD_72847 | JGI IMG/M metagenome (GOLD analysis project Ga0097678, IMG submission 72847) | Wastewater bioreactor microbial communities from Cape Town, South Africa - Thiocy_expt_500_plan - 1398105537976 (version 2) (version 2) ...
TTCAGTATGAGACCATTCTTATTTTTTATTCATTTCTTGTTTTTGAACAATTCAACTTTTCATACTCATTTTTTTTAAAAAAAAAATTAGAATTCCTCAGTATTGCATTAAAGCATGTCTGATTGCAATTTCAACCAACCAAGTAACTCACTTGTCTTCTGATTTTAAGCATCTATGTTAGGATTCTAATAGAATTGTAATGAAGAAGAAAAAAAATAAAAAATAAAAAAGAAATCCAAGAATACAAGAAATTTTTAATTTATTACAATTAACTGATTACAAAAACAAAACAAAAAATGAAAATGAAAAGAAAAGAAAAAACTAGATCAGCCAACAACAATCAGAAAAAAAGACTTCTAATTCTTTTCTTCTTCAGGAACCAAATCCAAAAAAATTTGTTGCTCGGACTGTGAAAGATTCCCTTGTTTTTGAATCCAAGATTTGGCTTTTTGAAGGATTAGAACAGAAAGATGTTGTTTTGAAGCCAAATGTTTTTCCAAACAAGAAATAGCAAGTAATGTAATTAAACAATCATCCAAAACATAGATTTCAATATTTGGAAGTTTTGATTTAAGTAGAACTTTCCCTTCTTCAAATTTTGATTCAAATAAATCTTCTTGAATATTGAATATTTGACAAAGTTTTTCTTTTGATTTAAAACTCCAGGATCCATCAAAGTTTTGGTGTTTAATAATTTCATTGAATTTTTCTTTTGGAGTTAATGTCTTGAAAAAATTAATGGATGTATCCTTTTTGTCCGAATTTAAAGGAGGGGTTATTGCTCTTTTTAAATTTTGGTTGACAGGTGTGTAAAAATTGGAAGGCGAAGTGGGTATATAAGAGGGTGAAGTTGGCGAATAAGAAGGTGAAGTGGGTGAATAATTTGGTGGAGGAGATGGACGACGCATGCGAGTTGGAGAAAAAGACCTGGTCCTTTTTGGTTTTTGCTTTGGTGTTCTTGACCTTGACCTTGATCTTGATCTTGACCTTGAGCTTGACCTTGAGCTTGATATAGACATTGAATCAGAGCTTGAAACTGAAAGGGACCTTGACCTTGATCTTGATCTTGATCTTCCCCATGCACCAGGAGAACAAGAACGACTTCTTGGGGACCAAGAACCATCAAAAACTGGAGAGTGAGATGGGCTTATAGCAGCGAAATTTGGAGAGTAATTTAAAGCGTCATCATCTTCATCATCTTCATCATCCTCGTCTTCGAATAAAAATGAACTTCGAGTTCTTGGCCTTCCTCTTTCTTCTTCTTCTTCTTCTTCCTCCTCTTCTTCTGCTTCTGCTTTTTCTTCTTTTTCATCAATATTCATCTCATTTGGTTGATTTTCAAGATTAATTTCAAGAGATGTAAAAGGTGAAACAATTTCATATTGTTTTGTGAAAGGAGATAACTCATGTGAAGTAAAATCTTGAATTGATGAGAACTTACCCTCAAAGTTAGGATATGTAAAATGGAAAATACTATTCTTTTGTTCATAATCTCTAACTAAGGCTCTCGTTGAAAGTTGATGAAGAATTAGAGAATTACTTTGATTTTTAAGAATTGAAGAAGGAGTAAGTAAAGGAATTGTAAATGTTAAATCTTTTCCTTCTTGATTTGCTTCAATCTTCACTTCTAAAGGGTTAACATGATCAAATTTTGAAAGATATTCACTTGGGAAAAGGGCATAAATGAGAAGGGTTTGTCCATCAAAAATTGGAGGGGGTATGTAAGGAGTTTTGAAGATTTTCATTTGATGATTCTTTGGTCTTTGATGAGGTAAAGGTCTTCCATTTACTTTCAAAAAATCTTCAATATCTGCTTTAATAGGAAAACAAGGGAAAAGATCATTTGGGGTTAACGTTTGATGACAAACAGGACAAAATTGAGATTGTTTCAACCAAGATGTAATTGATTTTCGATCAAAAAGATGACCACATCTTGTATTTGTTGGATCCTCCATAATATCTTGAGTAATAGAACAAAAAAATCGAGTTGGAATTTTTTCCTCGAATACCTTCTCTTCATTTTGTTTTTGAAGATTTTCCTCTTCAGTAAACTTTTCGAATCCCCAGGTGATATTAATATTATTCATCGCAAGCTTTAATGCTTGTTTCATTTGTTGAATAGTGGATTTTTCCATTTCTTCTTGATTTCTTAAAAATACAGCACTTCCTCTTGCAGCTCTAGCCATTCCTTTTACAAATTGTTTTTCAGCATCTTCTCCGATTCCAAAAGTAAAAACTCTAGTTGTTGATGAATTTTCACGAAGTAAATCACAAACTACATTTCTTCCTTCTGTTACCATTCCATCTGTTAAAATGAATAATTGTCTAAATGTTTGGATATTTAATTTTTAGAATTTTGGGAGAGGAATTTGAAAAAAAAAAATAAAAAAAGAAAAAAAGAAAAGAAAAAGAAAAGAGAAAAGAAAAAAAGAAAAAAGAAAAAAAGAAAAAAGAAAAAAGAAAAGAGAAAAGAGGAAAAATAAAAAGAAAATAGAAAAATACCTTGGGCATGAAGGATCAGATGGTTGATTAAATATATGATTTAGACAAGGAACAATAGATGTACCTCCAAAATCAGCTTTCATTTTTTCTACATATTCAAGAGAAGTCTTGAAAGTATTTTCATTGAATTGAACACTTTCTGGAAAAAGAAGTTCAAAATTTGATCCAAAGCTAACAATATTAAATTTTGTTGATTGTGGAAGAGAATGGATCATTATTTTCATTGCTTCAACTAAAGAACTTATTTTTGAACCTGACATAGAACCTAAAATATTATAAGGTTAAAAAAAAAAAAGAAAAAGAATGAGAAACTTTAAAAAAAAGAAAAAGAAAAAGAAAAAGAAAAAAGAATAATAAAGAAAAGAAACCGCTTCTGTCAACAATAAAAATGATTTCAAATTTTTGTTCAGAATGAGTTTGAACTGAAAACTGAGGATTTAATACAAGTAATGAAGCACAATAATTATTATCTTTATCCTCAATTAACCAAGCTCTTGGATCATAAAATTTTTCAATTGAAACACTAAATGAGAAATCTTTTTCAAGTTTTGGTATTGATAAATGAATTGATGCGGATGTCGAATTGGGTCCATGACTTAATTTCCATTGTTCTGAATAAGGAGAGTTAATCATAAGAATTTTAGAACTCATTTCCATTTCAGTTTCAATTGTAACCAAAGAATTTTCATCATAACTCTCTGAAAAAATATATGGGACATTAAAATAAATTGATCTCGTTTCAAAGACTGATTTTAGTTCAATGACATATTTCATTTCAATAACAACTTTTTCTTCAACACATGAAGTTCCAAAATTAACTTGAAATTTATCTCTTTGACTTTTGTTCTTTGCTTTTCCACGTCGATTCCTTTTATTTTGAGCTTTCTCTTTCTTTTCTTCTTCCTTTGTTTTTACTTGAGTTCCACCAAAATAACAATCATCAACATAAATTTTTGAAGAGATCACAGAGCCTTGAGTATCATCAATTGGAAAAGCAAACTCTAATGATTTCTTTTCTTTCCCTTCATTTTGTATAACAAACATCTGTTGGATATTAACAACAGCAGTGAGATCTAACATCTCAATAGCAATCCTTGCAAATTTTAAAGGAATCAAATCATTTCCATACCATAATCCATAACTTCCTTTCTTCTTCCCCATTGTTTAGAGATATATCTAGTATTTGTTTGTTTATATTTAATAAAAAGAATGTAGTTTTTTGAGTGATTTTTGATTAAGTTAAAACAATTAATTGTGAGTAAGTTTGGTATTCTAATTAAGATGGTTTGAATGATATGTTAGTTAGTTAAGTTATCTTCAAATATTCATTGAACTATTCAGACCAGCCATACCTATTGTTTGACCAAGTTTTTCATTCCTAATTCTTATTTTTTCTCATCAAAAATCAAAATTTTTCGTCTTTCGATTGAATTTTTTTCAAAAATATCACTACAAATATCAATTCCAAATGTAAATAATATATGATCTATTGGATGAAATAGATGATTTTGGAGGTTTGAATGATTAAATGAGGATGGATTTTGAAATGAAGGATAAGAAATTTTTTTTTTTTTTTTTTTGTTTGTTTATGATTTTCCCCACGTAATCGAATTTTTCTTTTCGAAAATTTTCGTGACTCACCCTTTTTTTTTTCCCTTTTCCTTTTCCTTTTTTTCATCCATCCAACTTTTATTGATGTTGATTCCTTTCCTTTTGTTCAAAACCAAAACCAATCCTTTTCAATAAATCAAATAAAACATCCAAAAAGGATTGCAATTGAGATGTTTAGATCTCACAAACGCTACTCCAATAATTCATTTCATCTTATTATTAGACGGATGGATGAATAGATGGATGGATGCAAAATAAGAGATTTTTAATAACCGTTTGTTGGATTGTTTCCATCGAATCTAGATAGTAATCCTTCAAGACATTGATCATCCAAGAGTCATCCGATGTTTTATCTCAAAGCTTAAGATAGTATTGAAGCTCTAATAGTTATTTATTTCATCAAAATCTCGAAACTTTTGTTGAAATTTTCAAAGTTATAAAATAAAAGTAGAATTTATGAGATTTTAGATTCTTTTATAAATCTTTTAAAGTCCTCTATGTTTGCATCTCTAAACAAATTCAAAGTGTTTAGAACTCAACATCTTTGTTTGAGAAGATGTAAAAGAGAGTATTGTGTTTGTTTTCAAGTTCGTTAAGGGGTCAAAAATTGTTATTTTTTCACTTTTTGCTTTGGGAGGTGTCCTTATTTTGTCTATCTTGTTGAAAACATTGAGAAGCTTTAATAACAGCAATCACAAAACAAATTGATTTCATCTAAAGGGTAACTTTTATTCACTTGATGCATCTTTTCTTTAAATTCAATTATTTTCATTATTTATTCATTATTTTTTTTTAATTTTTTAATTTTTTGATATCAAAACAAAACAAATAAACAAAAACAAATAATAGATTAACGAGCTGGAACCTAATTTATCATTGAATCATGTTCAAAACAACAACAATATCATCATCACCATCATCAGAGAAAGAGTTAGAAATAGACCTTGAATGTGCATTGTGTAAGGATATCTATCGAGAACCAAAAACTCTTGGATGTCTTCATTCATTTTGTTTGAAATGTTTGGAAATATTTGTTGAGAGGAATCATTCTAATATTTGTCTAACTTGTCCAATATGTAGAACACCTTTTCAAAATCAACAAAAACAACGGTTATCAAAATTACAAACAGATCCATATCTTTTAAATGCTCTCTATGTTCATAATTCGTTAAAAAATTCAAAACCTCAAAATGATAATCAAAAATTCTTCTGTGTGGATGAAGAAAACGAAGCAACTTCTTATTGTTTAGATTGTGAAGAACATTTTTGTGAGGCATGTATGAAAGGCCATCGAGGAGGAAAACTTACAAAAAGTCATCATCTTATCACAATTGAAGAGATGAAGAGCCAAGCTCAAATCAAATTAATTATAAAATCAAATAATCAAATTCATTGTCAAACTCATCAACAAGAAGAAATGAAATTATTTTGTGATGATTGTGAATTAACAATTTGTTCATTATGTGTTGCACAACATCCTTCTCATAAGATATTAACAATATCAGATGTTATTGGAAACGAAAAACAATATTTAATGAATTCAATCAACCAAGTTAGTTTCTTTTCTCTTGTATCAAGATTCTCTTGACTTTTTTTCTTTTTTTAAAGGAAATAATAAAATAAAATAAAATAAAAATAGGTTAGACCTAGAGAAAAAGAATTAAGAGAAGAAATAAATAAATGTGAAGAAATGATTCAACAATTAGAATTTAATTCAGCCACTACTCAAACTCAAATTAATCAACTTTTTAATAAGATTCGAAAAAAATTAGATGAAAAAGAACAAGAATTATTCAATCAATTAGTTGAAATTGAGAAATATAAAAGGAAAGGATTAGAACTTCAAAAAGAGGAATTGGAATTTGCAATTGAAAGTCTTTTAGGATCTTGTCAAATGATTGAACATTCATTATCTTTGTCCACTCAAAATGATTCAAAATTATTAGCAATGAAAAACTTGTATCATTCAAGATTGAATTACTTATCAACTAACATTTGGAAATTTGAGTTGGATTATAATCTATCGATTGACTTTTTAAATTTTGTCAAAGAAGAACAATCAATTTATTCAAGTATTTCAAATATTGGAGTTGTAGATTCAAACGAAATCTCAGCTGAAAAATGTTTGATTCCAAGAAATGAAAAAAAAAGAATTGTAAGAGATGAAGAGTTTAGCTTTGAGATTATCAGTTATTCGAAAGAAGAAAACGAAATGAGAATAGGAGGATATGAAAAGAAATTTATAATTAAAATTCAAAGAGAATTAAATGATGGAATTAATGAGAATAATGAAAATAATGAAAATTTTGAGAATTTTGAGAATTTTGTATGGAAAATTGAAGATTTAAGGAATGGAAGATATGAATTGAAAATGAAATTGAAAGATGAAGGAAAATATTTAATATTTGTTCAATATGATGGAATTAATATTAACTCTTCACCTTTTCAAATTCAAATTTATCCAAAACCAAGAAATTATAGTGAAATAAACCAACCAAAATTAACATTTGGATCACAAGGAATTGGAAATGGCCAATTCAGTCATCCATATGGAATAACAACTGATTCAAAAGGAAACATTCTTGTTAGTGATTTTTCGAATCATAGAATTCAAATATTCAATACAGAAGGAAAATTTATTTCAACCTTTGGAAATGGAAATAATAAATTTAATTATCCAATTGGAATAACAATGAACCCAAAAGGAAATATTATAGTTTGTGATAATCATAAAGTTCAAGTCTTTGATCCTGAAGGAAAATTCATTTCAACTTTTGGATCATATGGAAATGGATATGGTCAATTTTATAATCCATCTGGCATAACTATTAATTCCAATGGAAATATTTATATTTGTGATAATAGTAATAATAGAATTCAAATCTTTGATGCTCAAGGAAAATTTATTTCAACATTTGGATCCACTGGAAGTGGGAATGGTCAATTTAGTGGTCCAAGAGGTATTGAGACTAATTCAAAAGGAAATGTTATTGTAAGTGATTGTAGTAATAGAATTCAAATATTTGATTCAGAAGGAAACTTTATTTCAGTGTTTGGATCAAATGGAAATCGAAATGGTCAATTTAATTATCCAGAAGGAATTTGTGTTGATGCAAATGATAATATCCTTGTTTGTGATTCTAGGAATCATAGAATTCAAATATTTAATTCAGAAGGAAAATATATCTCACAATTCAAAGCAAATAGTCCAATAGATATTTTAATTGATCATAAGACACAGAATTTCATCATTTGTGGAGATGATCACAAAGTTTCAATTTATTGATTTGGAATATTAATAAAACCAGAAAAAAAAAAAAAAAAAAAATATAGAAAATTAAAATCCTTTTTTTTGTTTTGTTTTTTATAATATACAATTCACATCTTTTCAGCCTGAAGAACAAGATCAAATATATGTTGATTTGGATGCTTTGAAGTGGCTTCACATTTTTCACAATAATCCACACCAATACAATTGACACAATGGAACCGAATCCCAATGATGATTTGCTGACAGTTAGCACACTTATTCCATTCTCCATGATTTACTCCTTGTGCTTTTGTAGGTGCTTCATTAACATGTTGATTTAGTTGAGGTGCATTGGGAATTTCTGGAGTATAAGGTTTGGCTGAGTCCCAATTAAAGCCTTTTCCACATCCACTTTGAGTGTTTCCTCCATGGGCATCCTGTCCACAAACCTGAAAAAAGAATAATTAGTATGAAAAGTAAGAAAACATCGAAAAAATTTGAAAAAAAAAAAAAAGAAATTAAAAAATACCATTGATGAACACCCAGAGACTCTCTCAACAACTCTATTACAATTTGGACATCTTCTACATGTTGCACCTTTTTTTTGTTCATCCTGAGCTAAGATATCAAAATTCTTCTTTGCAATAACTTGATCTTCTTCAAGCTTTTTCTTCATGACTTCATATTCCTTAACTTTATTTTTAAAATCAACTTCTTGTTGTTTGAGTTTCATTTGATATTGTTGTCGACCTGATGTCTTCCAAGTATCCCAAACATGTTTAACTTTTTTATATTCTTCACAATTTTTGCTATAATGGTAGGTCTCATTGCAAAGAGTACACCAATGAGAATTACATTTTTTACATTCAAAGTGTTCAGATTCTGAAGGATTATTTAAAGCGATTGTATTTGAGCACTTGCAATTGAAAAATCCAGGGGCATTAATTGCTTGTTTAAATAAAAGGTCCGAGTATTTTTCTTTTAATCCACGATCAATATGTCCAACTTCATGCTCTTTTAAAATATATTTGCATCCAGGACAAGTAACAGTACTTGATCCACTTAATCTTGCCTGAATATGACCCTTCATACAATCAAAACAAAATCGATGATTATCTGGACAGTCAACAAAATACATTTCAGAAGCTTTAAATGTTTCAGCACAAACGCAATCATATTGTGGTTCTTCAAGTTTCTCATAATCATCAAGAGTAATTATTGATTTACGTGCTTTTGAGTGGTCATTTTTTGGTTGAGAGCGTTCAAATGGTGGTGGAGGAGAGTTAAAACTATCATAGTTATCTATTTTCGGCGCACTTGGAGAATTTGGAGAATTTGAAGAAGATGAAGAAGAAACATCTGGAGGGAATCTTGGTGGTGAAGAGGAATATGGAGGTGGTTCATCTACAAGAAATCAAAAAGATAATTCATTTTAATTCAATCTAATATCATCAAAATTTTAAAATTTTTAATTAATTACCTCTTTTGTCTTTAGCCAACCAAGATTCAATATGAATACCATCAAATAGATAGCTTACGGCTTCATCAACACTTCTTGTATGTCTTAATACACAAGCAATCACAGAGTCTTCATATTTATTTCCAATAATTGATTTCACCTGTTCTATATCAGTCATGATTCTAACAATTCTATTCTAATATTTATTTATTATTTGAGTTAAGGTTCATTTTAATTGATTCATTTTTGCAATTCCTATTCAAATTTTAAATTGTTTTCCAAATTTATTTCACAAATAACCAAATTATTGCTTGGTATTGAGTGTTTGTGTCTTAATTTAATATAGTTGCTTATTCCAATAATATAATCAGAAGAAAAATGAATGAAATTTATAAAATAAGGTTTGTAAATACTATAAGAATAAGAAAAATCACAAACTCATTACCTATTATTTTAAATTTTTTAAAAAAAAATTGAAAATGAAATGAACATATAAAAACAATACCAAAAAAATTACTATTTTCTTATATTCAATTATCTCCAAAGTCAAAATGAGCTCTCTTGAATATGAACCTAGCTTTTATAAAGTTTTATAATTCTTTAAACAACAACTATGAAACAACAACTATGAAACAGCTATACATATATATGAAAGGGGTAGGAAAAAAACCTGAACTAATTGCAAACTAAATCAACTTAATTGAAACTATATGAAGTGATGAACAATAAAAGGGTCTAATTGCTCTTAAAAGAATCAATATATTGTTGAATATTGTTGAATATTGAATGAATGTTATGAATGTTATAAGTATGAGTATGATTGAGGTATTGAAGAATCAGAAAAAAAAAAGGTTTGTCAGGCTTTTATAGGGCAAAAAAAGGGCAAAGGAAAAACAAAACAAAACAAACAAAACAAGAAAAACATGACTCATTCGATTTGTTTTTTTTTTTTTGCTGCAAAGCAAAGTTTGGTTCTCTTGCTCAGTTCGAACTAGAATCACACCTACTAAGAGAAACAGCAATCATAATAATAAAAGGAGAAAATTTTCTAATAGTTTCCTTAGACTTCAACTTGTGAGCAAAAAAAACTCAATTGATTTTTTAGAATGTTAGAAGGAAAGTAAAGCGAGTTTCTCAAATCTTGATCACCAACCGATGAACAGCCTGGGAGGGTTTTGATAATTTGTGTGTTTCAATTTCAAGTTGAAAATTAGAATTGATCACAAGAAAAGATGTTTAGTGACAGTAAACATCAAAGTGATTAATAAAAACTTGAATTTCTCTCAGAAAGTTTAGATCGACAAACAAAATAAATCAAAAAGATAAAGATAAAAATTAAAAAGAAATAAAAAAAAAAAATACTTGACAAACTTTTCAATACAGTCTATACTCTCATTTATTTATCAAGTTTTTGCTTTTTGTTTTTTGGTTTTGTATTATATTTCTGATTTTTGTTGTTCTTCTTCTCTTTTTTTGCTTTCCTCTCCTTCTTCTCTTTCTTCTTTCCTGACTTTTCCTTCTTTGGTTTTTTATTTTCCTTCTTTTTCTTCTTTTTATCTTTTTTATCTTTTTTATCTTTTGGAGTTACAGCTAGTCCTTCAATTTCAGGTCTATTAGAAGGAATTTAATTTAATTTAATTTGTGAACTAAATGAAATGAATTCAATAATAAAAAGAAATTTTACAAATCCATTTCAAAAAATTTAGCAAGAGTTTTTGCAGTTGTTATTGTTGGTGCATTTGTAACGAGTTTTTCTAGAGA
>Ga0097678_1003428_pt1 | contig 10571 bp, 9 predicted proteins | sample ThiBiot_500_plan_2_FD_72847 | JGI IMG/M metagenome (GOLD analysis project Ga0097678, IMG submission 72847) | Wastewater bioreactor microbial communities from Cape Town, South Africa - Thiocy_expt_500_plan - 1398105537976 (version 2) (version 2) ...
GCCGAAATGGCCGAGCTGCCCAGCAGCGTGCGCGACATCACCGACCCGCTGGACGCCGTGGGCAACACCACCAAGGCCGTGACCAAAGGCTACGCCATCGGCTCCGCCGGCCTGGCCGCACTGGTGCTGTTTGCCGACTACACCCACAAGCTGGAAACCTATGGCCGGGCGGTGAGCTTCGACCTGTCAGACCCGATGGTCATCGTCGGCCTGTTCATCGGCGGGCTGATTCCGTACCTGTTTGGCGCCATGGCCATGGAAGCGGTGGGCCGCGCCGCAGGCGCCGTGGTGGTGGAGGTACGCCGCCAGTTCAGCACCATCAAGGGGATCATGGACGGCACGGGCAAGCCCGAATACGGCAAGGCCGTGGACATGCTGACCACCGCCGCCATCAAGGAAATGGTGATCCCCAGCCTGCTGCCCGTGGTGGTGCCGATTGGGGTGGGCTTGCTGCTGGGCCCGAAGGCGCTGGGGGGCCTGCTGATGGGCACCATCGTCACGGGCCTGTTTGTGGCCATCAGCATGTGCACCGGCGGCGGCGCCTGGGACAACGCCAAGAAGTACATCGAAGACGGCCACCACGGCGGCAAGGGCTCCGAGGCGCACAAGGCCGCCGTGACTGGCGACACCGTGGGCGATCCCTACAAGGACACGGCTGGCCCGGCCATCAACCCGCTGATCAAGATCATCAACATCGTGGCGCTGCTCATCGTGCCGCTGGTGGTCAAGTTCCATGGCGGGTGAATCCACGCCACCGCTAGCAGAAAGGGGCCTCGGGCCCCTTTTTGACGCGTAACATTGCTCCCATTGCAGCAGTTTCCGGTCCTCCGTCCTACTGAAGATGGCCTTGACACACAACACCCCGTCCGCCACGGCCCCGACCGGCAGCCTCGTTGCCCCCCAGCAGCGCATCGTCCAGATCGCGCTGACCCAGGCCCGGCCTGTGGTGGAACGCGTGATAGAGACCACACGCATGTCCCTGCAAGCGCGCCTGGACAGTGCCCGCACCCCCGGCGAGCACCACGCCATGCAGGAGGCCCGCCAGCAACTGGTGCGACTGGCCTCGGTGATGGCCGAGCGTTACCCCGATGCACTGCGCAAGGCCTTGGACGAGGACACCGCGCAAGGCGACGACAAGCCCACGCGCTCCCTGTTCACCGTGAACTTTGACGACCTCGAACTGATGGACGAGGCGCAGATCAACGACAGCGTGGAGCGCGCCCGCGCGCGGCAGGTGCTGATCTCTGCGGTGGAGGGGCCGCTGGCCGACCTGGACGCACTGGTGTGCGCCGCCCAAGGCCTGCCCAGGGTGCAGCCCGAGCACAACCCGCTGCGCCCCGACGTCTTCTTGCAGGCCCTGCAGTCCGTGGTGTCTCAGATGCAGGTCACGCCCCAGGTGCGCCACGACTGGATGGGGCTGATGGCCCAGGCACTGGGTACCGAGCTGCGCAGCCTGTACCTGGCGCAGATCGACCAGCTCAAGCAAAGCGGGGTGAAGCCAGTGGGCTATGCCATGCGGCAGGCCACGGGCGAGGTGGTCTATGTGGCGCCGGCCGAGGCCGGGGTGTCACCCGGCTTCGCCGCCGATAACGATTTGTACGTGGCGTCGTCCACCAGCGCGGGCGACCCGCTGCTGACGCTGGACCGCCTGCGCCGCCTGCTGCTGGGCGAGTTCAATGACGCAGCCGCCCCTGCAGGAACACATGCCCGGCCAACGACAGCCAGGAATCGTTTGCAGACCGGTTTGCGCGGGAGTTTGAAGACCCGGCACAAGGCTTGCCGCACATCGACCCACCGGCCACTGACTTTGCGATGACGGTGCCTGCAGCGTTTGAGGCGCTGCAAGAGATGAACCAGGTGGGCCAGATGATGGAGCGCCTGGGCACGCCACGCACGCCCGCCGCGCCTGGCGCAGACGGCCACTCCGCCGCCGCGCAGCGGGCGCAGGTGCAGGGCCTGGGCCAGGCCTTGAGCATGGAGGTGGTGGCGCTGATGGTGGACAACATTGCGCGCGACACGCGGCTGCTGTGGCCGGTGCAACAGTTCATCCGCGCGCTGGAGCCGGCGCTGATGCAGCTGGCACTGTCCGACCCGCGCTTCTTCAGCCACAAGGAGCACGCCGCACGCCGCCTGCTGCAAGACATCACCGACCGCAGTCAAGCCTTCAACAGCCCCGAAGCCCCGGGTTTCCAGAGCTTCATGCGGTCGCTCATGCACATTGCGGGGCCGCTGGCCACCGCCACCATCGACAGTGCCGACGACTTTGAACAGGTGCTGCAGCAGCTGCACGCCAAGTGGGCCGAGAAGGACCAGGCGCTCAGGCAGGAGCGCCAGCGCGCGATCGAGGCCCTGCAGCACGCCGAGCAGCGCCACCTGCTGGCCGCACAGATATCCCGCGAGCTGTGGTTGTTGCCCAGCATGGGCAAGGTGCCCGATGCGATCTCCCGCTTTCTGCTGGGCCCCTGGGCCCAGGTCATGGCCGAGGCCCGGCTCTCAGCCAAACCCGGCACCACAGACCCGGGCCGCTATCAGGAGCTGGTGGAGGCGCTGATCTGGAGCGTGCAACCCGAGCTGACGCGCGCCAACACCGGTCAGCTCGCCCGCCTGCTGCCCAAACTGCTGCCCAAATTGCGCGAGGGCCTGGCATCCATCGACTACCCTGCCGACCGCACAGAGGCTGTCTTCGAGTTGCTGATGCAACTGCACCAGCAGGCCTTCACCCCCGGGCCCAGGGTTGCGGCGTTAGCCCCTGCTGCGCCGACCAGTGCAGCACCGATGGCAACGCCCGCTGCAGAGCCAGCACAACCAGCCCCCCTCGACGACGACGATCCCTGGGTGGCACCCTCCGAGGCCCGGGAGTCCGGCTATATCGATATCTCGCAATCCCCCGAGAGCGAAGGCGCAGACACTGCACCCGAGGAAACACCCAGCAACGCTGCGCCCCTGCAGCTGCCCGCATCCACCATCACCGTGGGCACATGGGTCAACCTGCAGGTGGCGGGCCAGTGGGAGCGCACGCAACTCTCCTGGATCGGCTCGCACGGCAACCTGTTCCTGTTCACCAGCGCCTCGGGCCGTACCCAGTCAATGACCCTGCGGCTGCTGGACCGATTGCTGCAACAAGGCGCCCTGCAGGTTCTGGCCCAGCAGACCGTGGTGGACAACGCTCTGAACGCTGTGGCCCAGACCGCCATGCAAAACAGCGTGGAAAGCCGGCACTGAACGCCGCTTGCACAACAGGAGTGGTCAAACACCGCAGACGGTGATAACCTGTTTTCAATACTCCAAGGCTTTGCAGAATTCAGGGGAATTTGTCAGGGCCTTAGCCCGCTTTGGCGGGCTTTTTTCATGGATTTCCGCTTTGGCGGGCTTTTTTCTGTGCATCCCGCTTTGGCGGTTTTTGGGGGCACTTCGCTGCGAGGCTCGCTGCGGCTCAATGAGCGTTTGCAGCCGGCAGGGTGAGCGTCGCCCGCAAACCGCCAAGGCCTGCAGGCTCCAGATCCAGCCGCCCGCCATACAACGCCGCCAGATCCTGCACGATAGCCAGACCCAGCCCCGTGCCGGGCACGGTTTCGTCCAGGCGCACGCCGCGTTCCAGCGCTTGGGCACGCTGCGCGGCATTAATGCCAGGGCCGTCGTCCTCCACCGCAACCACCAGTTGAGGCTGCGCAGGTTCAGATCCGGCGGGCAGCAGCTGCGCCTGCAAGCGCACTGCGGACCGAGCCCACTTGCAGGCGTTGTCCAGCAGGTTGCCCAACATTTCCTGCAGGTCCTGCGATTCGCCCGCAAAGAACAGCGACACAGGAGGCTGTACAACGCTGATGTCCAGCGCCCGGTCCGCATGCACCTTGTTCATCACGCGCACCAGGCCCTCCACCACCGGCTGCAGCGCGGTGCGCTGCCCAGGCAAGTGCGCAGACGCCGCCACCCGCGACCGCGCCAGGTGCCAGTCGATGTGCCTGCGTGCCACCACCACCTGCTCGCGCACCAGCGCCGCCAGCTCCGGGCCATGGGTGGGTGTTTGCGCACGGGCCGCGTTGTCCAGCACCGTAAGGGGTGTCTTGAGCGCATGGGCCAGGTTGCCCGCCTGGGTGCGTGCGCGCTCCACCACCTCGCCATGACGGCGCAGCACGGCATTGAAGTCGTCGACCAGTGGCTGCACTTCGGCAGGGAAGCTGCCTTGCAATTGCGAAGCCCGAGCCTCTTGCACGTCTTGCACCGCACGCTGCAGGGCCTGCAGGGGCTTGAGCCCCAATGCCACCTGCGCCCAGGCGGCGGCGGCCAGCAGCACCAGCAGCACCGCCAGCGACAGCGCCAGCACCCCCGTAAACCGGGCGGTGGCCGCCTGCGTGGCGTGCAGGTCGGCGGCCACCATCAAGCGCCAGCGCGCTGCATGCACGCCCTCTGCGTCTGCGCGCACCGTGCGCTCCAGCACCAGCAAAGGCGCGCCCTGCGGCCCTGCCATCTCGTGCACATGCACGGCGCCATCGGCCAACGCATCCACCTGCAGCGCCAGGCTGGTGTCCCACAACGAGCGCGAGCGCAACACCCCTGCCCGCTCCCGCCCGTCGGGCGCCATGGCATCCACCTGCCAATACAGGCCAGAGTAAGGCTTGAGCCAGCGCGGGTCCGACAGTGCTTCGGCCGCAATCACCGGCTGCCCCTGGGCATCAAACTCCAACCGCGCCGTGATCTGGTCCAGCTGCAGCTGCAGCGCGGCTTGAAACTGCTGCTGTACATGCTCGCGGAACAACCCGCTTAGCACCAGCCCAGCCAGCACCATGGCCACGGCCACCCCCGCCAGCGTCACTGCCAGCAGCCGCACCCGCAGCGACCGGGACCAGTGCACTGACGGTGCGGGTGGCGCACCAGGCACGTTCATGGCGGCACCAAGCGGTAGCCCATGCCACGCACGGTCTCGATGCGGGCCGAAGCCGCCGGGTCCGCCGACGAACCTGCAGAGGGCAACATCTTTTTGCGCAAGCGCCCCACAAACACCTCGATGGTGTTCGAGTCCCGGTCAAAGTCCTGCGCGTAGATGTGTTCGGTCAGTTCCGCACGCGAGACCAGTACGCCGGGACGGTGCATCAGGTAGTCGAGCACCTTGTATTCATGGGCTGTCAGCGTCACCGGCTGGCCCGCGCAAGTCACGCGGCCGCTGCGGGTGTCCAGCGACCAGTCTCCGCACTGCAGCACGGCCGATGCCTGCCCGCTGGCGCGGCGGATGAGTGCGCGCAGGCGCGCCAGCAGTTCTTCGAGGTGAAAGGGCTTGGTCAGGTAATCGTCGGCACCGGCGTCGATGCCCGCGACTTTTTCGTGCCAGTTGTCGCGCGCGGTGAGGATCAGCACTGGCATGTTGCCCCCCGCAGCCCGCCAGCGCTTGAGCACTGTGAGCCCGTCCACCACCGGCAGGCCCAGGTCCAGCACCACGGCATCCACCGCCTCGGTCTCACCCAGAAATTGCGCGTCGCGTCCGTTGTCGGCCTCGTCCACGGTGTAGCCCGCGCCTTGCAGCGCCGTGCGCAACTGGGCGCGCAGCAGGGTGTCGTCTTCTACCAGCAGGATGCGCATGGAGGTGTTGGGGTCGGAAGGGTGTCAGCGATTGTCCCGGCTTCTCAGCTGATCTTCGCGCGATTCTCGCGACCGCACACGCAGCACCTCGGCCGTGCGCGCGTCGAGCTTGACCTTGGTCAACTGCCCGGCAGGCGTCAGCAGCTTGATCTCGTAAATCCAGCGCTCGCGCTCCTGTTCCAGCTCCACTTCCAGCACCTGCCCCGGCACCTCGCGCTGCAGGCGCTCCAGCACCGTGGGCAGCGGCAGCATCTGGCCCGCCTGCACAGCCTGCCGCGCCCGGTCATGGTCGTCCTTGCCGCTGGCCGAGGCAGGGGGCACTGCCAGCGCGGCAGCGCACAACACACAAGCCGCCAGGCGCCACCGCTTCACGGGGCTGTGCGCAGAAGCAGGTTGGAGAGAGAAAAACATGGCCGCATTGTCCCGCGCGAAATCTGAACAGCCGATGAACAGACCTTTCACGCGCCGTTCAGGCAGGGATTTCAACAATGGCCGCACAAGATAAAACCCACGAGGACCCTGGCATGACTTCCCTTCGCACACTGACCTTGGCCGCGCTCTGCGCACTGGCAGCCGCTGGCACGAGCCAAGCCGCCGACACCACAGCCGCCCAACAGCTTGCCCACTGGAGCGAGCAGGCCGGCAGCCCCGGCAACGCCGACAAGGGCAAAGTGTTCTTCAACACGCGCCATGGCGGCGAGTGGTCTTGCGCATCCTGCCACGGCACACCGCCCACCGCGCAGGGCAAACATGCCAGCACCGGGAAGCCGATTGCGCCCCTGGCCCCAGCCTTCAACCCCAAGGCCTTTACCGACACCGCCAAGGTGGACAAGTGGTTCCGCCGCAACTGCAACGACGTGCTGAGCCGTGACTGCACCGCGGTGGAAAAGGCCGACGTGCTGGCCTACCTCAACGCCCTCAAGCCCTGAGAACGTCATGAAAAAGCCAGTCCCACTACACCCTGCGGCCCTGGCCGCCGCTGCGTGCGCACTCGCCCTGCTGTCCCTCACCAGCGCCCACGCAGACAGCGGGCGTGCCATGCCCCGCAATGTGCCCAACGCCTACACGCAGGAATGCGCCGCCTGCCACACTGCCTACCCGCCCGGCCTGCTACCCGCAGCGTCGTGGAACCGCGTGATGACGGGCCTGGGCAAGCACTACGGCACCGACGCATCGCTGGACGCGGCCACCGTGCGCCAGCTCAACCAGTGGTTGCAAGACCACGCCGGCACCTACAAGCGCGTGAACGAAGAGCCCCCCGAGGACCGCATCACCCGCTCGGCCTGGTTTGAACGCAAGCACCGAAAGATCGAACCCGCCGCCTGGAAGCTCGCCAGCGTGAAAAGCGCCGCCAACTGTGCGGCCTGCCACACGGGCGCAGACCAGGGGCAGTTTGACGAACACAACCTGCGCATGCCTGCAGGGCTGGATGCCCGTTCCCGCCGCGCCTGGAACGACTGAGAACGGTGAATCTGAACTGCGCCCTATCAAGGAAAACACGATGACCAACACCCCCACCCTCCATCCCGCCAACGCCTCGGCACAACCCGCGCCCGCCAAGGCCCCCAGCCGCCGGGTGACCGATGCGCCCACCCGCATGTTCCACTGGCTGTTTGCACTGTGCTTTGCCGGGGCCTACGCCACGGCCGACGGCGAACACTGGCGGCTGCTGCACGTCACGCTGGGCTACACCATGGCGGGGCTGCTGGGCTTTCGCTTGCTGTACGGCCTCTTCGGGCCCCGCACCTCGGGCCTGGTCCTGCTGTGGCGCAAGCTGGCGGGGGCGCCCGCATGGCTGCGCGCCCTGCCCCAGGCGTCTTCCGTCACGCAAATCAACTGGCGCCAGGGCCAGAACCTGCTGATGGCGCTGGTCATTGTGTTGCTGCTGGCGCTGGTGGTGCCCCTCACGCTCAGTGGCTACGCCACGTACAACGACTGGGGCGCCGCGCTGGGTGGCAACTGGATGGGAGAAGCGATGGAAGAAGTGCACGAGTTCTTCGGCAACGCTCTGTTGTTTGTGGTGTTGGCCCACATCGCGCTGATTGCCGGCTTGAGCGTGCTGCGCCGCAAGAACCAGGCCCTGCCCATGCTCACGGGCCGGTTGGAGGGCAAGGGTCCCGACCTGGTTCCGAGGAACCGCACCTGGCTCGCCGCCCTGCTGCTGATCGCAACCCTGGCCTTTGGCGCCTGGCAGTGGCAGCAGTCGCCCAGCGGATGGGTGGCCAACGGCACATCGACCGAACGCCAGCGGCACCACGATGACGACTGACGCCCAACCCCATGACGAAGGAACTACGCCATGAAAATCTACATGTGTGCCGTTTGCGGCTGGATCTACGACGAGGCTGCAGGCCTGCCTGACCATGGGATCGCGCCCGGCACCCGCTGGGCCGACGTGCCCAACGACTGGCGCTGCCCCGAATGCAATGTTGGCAAGGCAGACTTTGTGATGTGTGAGGTGTGAAGAAGGCAGGTGAGATGCGGCGCACTGCGCTCCGTCAGGGCGGCTAACACCAGCGCGCGGTATAACTGTGACACCGCTGCGACCCTCCTTGCAACGCAGCGTCACGCCCCACATGCCCACTACTGACTCCTCCACTGGCCTCGACCCGGCCCTAGCCGCCCAGCGCCTGCGTGAAGAAGGCCCCAACGAACTGGGCATCAGCCAACGCCGCACCCTGCGCGACATGGCCTGGGACGTGGTCACCGAGCCCATGTTCCTGCTGTTGCTGGGCGCAGGTGCCATCTACCTCGCCATGGGCGATGCGCATGAGGCGCTGATCCTGCTGGGCTTTGTGGTGATCATCATGGCGATCACGGTGCTGCAGGAGCGCCGCACCGACAACGCGCTGAACGCCCTGCGCGACCTCTCCAGCCCCCGCGCGCTGGCGTTGCGCGGCGGTACCTTGGTGCGCATTGCAGGCCGCGACGTGGTGCGCGAAGACCTGCTGATGATTGCCGAGGGCGACTGCATCCCCGCCGACGGCACGCTGCTGCAAGCCCACGAACTGGCCGCTAACGAATCGATGCTGACCGGCGAGTCCGAGCCCGTGGCCAAACAACCGGCGGACAAGGTGTTTGCAGGCACGCTGGTGGTCAGCGGCCAGGGCCTGCTGCAGGTGACCGCCGTGGGCCGCCACACGGAGCTGGGCCGCATTGGCCAATCGCTCGACACCATTGCCCTGCAGGCTTCGCCGCTGCGCGAAGAAATGGCGCGGCTCACACGCAAGCTGGTGGCCATCGGCCTGTCGCTGTGCGCGCTGCTGGTGGCCCTGTTCTGGGCGCTGCGGGGCGACTGGCTGCAGGCCGTGCTGGCGGGCATCACGCTGGCCATGGGGGTGCTGCCGCAAGAGCTGCCAGTGATCATGATCATCTTCCTGGCCCTGGCCGCGCGGCGGCTGGCGGCACAGCAGGTGCTCACGCGGCGACTCAATGCCATTGAGACGCTGGGCCAGACCACCGTGCTGTGCGTGGACAAGACCGGCACCCTGACGCAAAACCGCATGGCCGTGGCAGCGCTCTGCATTGCGGGGCAGGAGCTGGATGTGCAGAACCTGCCAGCCGCAGCGGATGGCAGCGCGCTGCCCGATGCCTTCCACGAGCTGCTCGAATACGCCGTGCTGGCCAGCGAGATCGAGCCGCATGACCCCATGGAGCAGGCCTTTCACCGCATGGCGGCAGACCACCTGGTGGGAACCGAGCACCTGCACCCCGCATGGGCGCTGGCGCGCGAATACGAGCTGTCCCCCCAGCTGCTGGCCATGAGCCACCTGTGGCGCGACGGCACCTCGGCGCACGACACCGTGGCCACCAAAGGCGCACCCGAAGCCGTGGCCGACCTTTGCCACCTGCCCGACGCCGAGCGCGCGGCCGTCAGTGCCCAGGCCGCACGCCTGGCCGACCGGGGCCTGCGGGTGCTGGGCGTGGCCAAGGCCCGGCACCGCATACAAGACACCTGGCCCGACGCCCAGCACGACTTTGACTTTGAATGGCTGGGCCTGGTGGCCCTGGCCGACCCGCTGCGCCCCGAGGTGCCTCAGGCCGTTGCGCAGTGCCGCCAGGCGGGCATTCGCGTGGTGATGATCACCGGCGACCATCCCCGCACCGCGCGCGCCATTGCCGCCCAGGCGGGCATCGCCAACGACCATGTGATCACCGGCGACGAGCTGGCCCACATGCCGTCCCAGGCGCTGGCCGACCAGGTCCGGCAGGTCAGCGTGTTTGCCCGCATCAAGCCGCACCAGAAGCTCGCGCTGGTCGAAGCCCTCAAGGCCCAGGGCGAGGTGGTGGCCATGACCGGTGACGGCGTGAACGACGCCCCTGCCCTCAAAGCCGCCCACATCGGCATCGCCATGGGCCAGCGCGGCACCGATGTGGCGCGCGAGGCCGCTGCCCTGGTGCTGTTGCACGACGACTTCGCCGCCATCGTGCTGGCGATTCACCGGGGGCGGCAGACCTTTGCCAACCTGCGCCAGGCCATGGTCTACACGCTGGCGGTGCACGTGCCCATCATCGGGCTGGCGCTGCTGCCGGTGCTGTTCGGGCTGCCGCTGGTGCTGGCGCCGCTGCACATCGCGTTTCTGGAACTGGTCATCGACCCGGCCTGCTCCATCGTGTTCGAGGCCGAAGAAGGCGCGGCCGACCTCATGCAGCAGCCGCCCCGCGCGGCCAACGAGCCACTGCTGTCCGCCCGCCACATCCTGCTGAGCGTGCTGCAGGGCAGCGTGGTGACGGCCGCCGTGGTGGGCCTGTATGCCTGGCTGCTGAGCCAGCCCGCACATGCCGCCACCGCCAGCACGGCCGCGTTTGTGGTGCTGGTGGCCGCCAATGCCGCACTAATCCTGCCCAGCCGCAGCAGCCAGACAAGCTGGCGCAGCCTGTGGGCAGGCCTCACCCCGGTCAGCCTGTGGGTGGCAGGCGGCACGCTGGCCGCGCTGGCGGCCATTACCACCGTGCCGTGGCTGGCCAACGCTTTCCGGTTTGTGCCGCTGTCGCCCCTG
>Ga0097678_1003429_pt1 | contig 10569 bp, 5 predicted proteins | sample ThiBiot_500_plan_2_FD_72847 | JGI IMG/M metagenome (GOLD analysis project Ga0097678, IMG submission 72847) | Wastewater bioreactor microbial communities from Cape Town, South Africa - Thiocy_expt_500_plan - 1398105537976 (version 2) (version 2) ...
ACCAATGACAGGACACACCATTCGTATCACCTTTGAGGATAAAGGATTTCGAAATTTGGAGTAAAATGATTAAAAGGATTAATTACCAGTCTTAAAACAACTGAGCTCTATTTGAGGCTTTAAGTCACACGAAATCCAAATGGGAAAGTAGAATTACATGTAAAGGGAGCCGAAAAACTCGTCTCGTTTATTCTTAATAAAGACGACCAGTGTATTGACGTAATCTCAAGTCTATCTGGGTCTGCTTAAGCTTCCTGCCTGTAAGGACCAGCAACTACATTCTTGGCACACGAAAAACCACGCGATTTGCAACACATCACTTACACGCTAGACGAATGAACGCCAGCGCTATTGTTAGACCTTATTTTGCCGTTTTGTAGTTGGGAGAGTTCTCTTTTGGCTGGACCAGACGTGTAGTGTGTAATGAACAGTGTTAGTTGTCGCTGGTGAGAAAGACATTTATTTCGTTGTTCGCGTTACAATTTATATTTTGTGGCACGTGATCGCCACGTAATTGTTTTAACTGTTCTTAGTAATTCCATAACGAATTCCCATTCGTTACATCGTGTGCAGTTCATTATTATCGGTTTCTACCTACACTTACGTATTTTGGGGGTACTGCGCACTGCGACAACCCTGAAATTACGCGGTAAGCGATTTATTCCGTTTTGGCCGATATCTGTAATTTTTTGGAACTTTTTTTAAATTAAGTCCCTTCCAGGGGTATTTATTTGTTTTGGAGACAAAATTCGCTTGATGTGGATATTTGCTATCTATTTAATCTTTTGTTCTCTTTCGTATTTGAGGTGGGGAATTTGAGGGGGAAATTAATCCTTGAACTGTATCTTCAATTCAGATTTGATAGTACTTTCGACTCATTGGGGTATGAGTCAGAATTGTTGTTGTAAGATCTATCAATACCAATGGCAGTTTTATTTAAAAGTTGTTACAAGTTTACAAATAAATTTGTGGAACGATGGGCCATCAAGAGAAGGTGGGTAATCAATATCAGGGGCTGACTGAACGTTACTTTGATCAATTGACCAACAGTCATCTTCATAGAAACATTAGTGACAATAAATAACAATTTAGTCTCACCAGAAGGTATCTCGTGCAAAGACACCAAGGTTGCCATTTTGTGCAGTCGAGGTTCTTGTTGAACAATAATCTTCCAATCTTCAAACTCTACTCGTCTTGACAGTCCTTGTATTTTGTTTTGAAATTCAAAAAAGCTTGTAGCTAATGATTCTGAAGGACAAGACAACGTCAGTGAAGATACAAGATCAAAGAAGTTCTCGGAGCTAATAAGGTTGGGGTTAACCAGGTGATAATTTAATGCTGTGTTTCGTCTTCCCAAAGAAACAATGCATTTTGCAACTGGTTTGGAAAAAGTTAGTTAGTAGTAACAGTGCAACAATTTGGCATTACCGTAGTCAACAGGAGTAAAACTAAATTTTGCATCGGTCCGTGGAGCCTTTCCGATCAACAAACAAGCGTACATCACGTGATACAACCAATCATTAGAATTAAAGCTTCCGTTACTAGCCCAAGTAACCATTCCTAACAACTTGCCGTTAATTTAATAGCAAAGGGAAATAGAAAAATAATATCGATTATCTACCAGGTCTAAAAATATTCAACGCATAGCCACGGCTTCGCGCTTGGCAAAGGAGTCTTTCTGCCACCTAATACTCATTAGAATTACTATTAAAAGGGCGTTCTCATACCCATTTTGTTAGTCCATATCCACCCAGGGAAGACAAGAAAGGAATGTCGGTACAATCGTACTCTGTGATTTTCTGATGATGGAATTGCTCTTTTGAGAATACACTCAAAGAGGATACAATATTGAGCAACTTTGGTCTATCTACAGCTGCAAAGTTTAGCAGTTCCAAAATTCCCATCACATTCGCCTGACGCAACTGATGATAAGGTAGTAGATGGTTTACAAAGGCTCCAAGGTGATAGATTGTATCTACGGTACTGGCCAACGCCCAGTATTCTGAGTCACATAAACCGAACTTGGGCTCCTCCAAATTAGCCACAATGACATCGACTCGTGCCAAATTAGGAACATCAAGATCATAAGCTTGGAAAACTTCGACCATTCTCTTCAATCCCTCCTGAGGATCTCTTGCTCGCACAGCGCAAAAAATTTTGGTTGCTGCTGTGGTGTTTCGAAGGATTTCATGTAGAACGAATGCTCCGACGAATCCAGTTGCACCGGTAATTAAAATACAATTGTTTTGAAAATCGTACTCTTCCGTTGTACGGATTCTGGGGACGAGATGCTCTGGTAGCATGCTGTCGCGCAAAGCCAACTCCTCCTACGACAACAACAACAAAAAAAAAATTTAAAAATTGTTTTAGTCTTGCGATGCATGCAGCTTCTTCTTACCTCGGATATTAACAATTCTGGTTGAACGCTGCATGATTTGATCAATGATGCTATACCAGCTGGGGTTGGTAAACGAAGGATTGTATGTAAATGTACTCCTTTTCCAAAGTTTTGCTTTAGTAATTGTGTTAACTGCAACACTTGAATACTCGTTCCTCCGCAACTAAAAAAATTAGATTCTCTTCCAACATTTTCTACCTTCACGTGCAAAAGAGAAGCGAAGAGAATTGCAATTTGCTTTTCGATATTATCCTTTGGAGGTTCTTGCCAATCAGAAGGTTCATAGAAAGCGTAAAGGCCTTCCAGAGTTGCATTGGTAGCAATAGGAAGTAATCGATAGTTAATTTTACCGTTCGCTGTAAGGGGAAAATTCTTCAAACAAAAAATTCGGGACGGCACCATGTATATTGGTAACGATCTTCTTAGTTTGGTGTACAATTCCCCGAGGAGCTCTGTCGGATTCGTTACTGAAATTTCAGTTGTAACATACGCCATTAAGTAATCCACGTTGTCGACCGTTTTAATATCCACACAGGCGTTGATAACTTGCGTACTGGACAACATAATGGACTCGATCTCTTCACGCTCTATTCTGTAGCCGCGAAGTTTAATTTGCTTATCTTTGCGACCAACGTACTGCATAACTCCATCGGCAGAGTATTTGGCCATATCTCCGCTGGCATACAGTATTCGTTGAGAATTAAATGGGTCGGTTACGAAGCTATCATTTTGGTTTGAAGTGTATCCAAGTGCCAAACAATCCCCTCCAATAAATATTTCACCTGTCACTCCAACTGGAACAATGTTTCTGTGGCGGTCTAATATTGCGATGGATGTATTGGTGATTGGTTTGCCAATTGGAATTAAGCCATCTGTTTCAAAAAGTAAATATGAGAGAACGAACCTTTCGATAATTATAATATGAGGGCTTACGCTTGTGCTCTGTAACCGCGCTGTCCTGTGCTGTTCCGCAATCAAAATAGGAACAAAGAATGCATGCTTCAGTAGGTCCGTACCAATTGAAGACGCGTGTGTGCGGTGCTAATTTTTGTATTCTGTTCACCAGCGAAGCAAGTAGTGGTTCTCCTCCGACACCCATAAGCTTAAGTGATGATAACTTTGCTAGGTGATTCGAGTGTTGAGTAAGGTATTCAACTAGAAGGACTAGTTGTGAAGGAACAAGATTAACCATGTTGACGTTGTACTTGCTGATTTGGTCCACTATGTACTGAGGGTCTTTGTTTCCAAAGTTTTGAGATAGAATCAGCCTGTTGCCTGATGACAAAGCAGCGAATACATCTTGCAAACTAGCGTCAAAACTAAAGTCGAATAGGTGAAGAAAGGAATAATCATCGGGGAATTCGAAAGTAGATAATTTCCAATGAATGAAATTAGCTAGCGCTTTGTGAGGTACAACCACACCTTTGGGCTTTCCAGTCGATCCAGAGGTAAATATCATATAGCAAGGGTCTTGCTGGTCTAGAATCGGAAGAGAAACACCGCTTTGCTGTTCTGCTTGGGTATCTATCTGAATTTCGTCTACATTTGGTATGTTTATCCATTGCTCTAAGCTCGAGGCAGTAGATTGATGAAATAAGATAACGCCCACTTTTGCTTCGTTGATTATTGCCTTGGTTCTGTCAACTGGAATCTCCAAGTTGAGCGGCAAGTAAACGCATCCTGCTGTCATGATGCCAAGCATTGAAATTACAAATTCTGCAGATCGCTGCATGTATACTCCTACTACAGTTCCTTTCGGATAATGTTGAAGGGAATTCGCTACTCTCATAACCTTTGAGAGTAGTAGACCATAAGAAATGATTTCATTCTCGAAAACTATAGCTGTGCCCTGCGGATTCTTTTGTGCTGCTTGAAAAATAGAGTATACTGGAGGTACGAATTTAGTTTTGATGATGGGGCCTGTCGTTAGCTCATCCCCCATTACTTGGTCTACTAAGCTAATTTTCAAAACTGGTGTGCTTTCGGGAACTCTAATCAATTCGTTGAGTACTAAAAATAAATGTCTCTCCAACTGCTTCGCTGTAGCTTCGTCATAAGCTTCAGTGTTGTACTTGATATTACATAGTTTATCTCCTCCTCCCATATCAATGATCCATACAGCAAGTTGAGCAAGTCCAGCTTGCATGTACTCTGGATAAAGTCGCTCGTGAAATTGCAGCCGCTTTCCTCGATATTTGGGGAGCATAGGAATGTGATAGTAGTTGATTTCAACATTAAATAATGGATTGTTGTTCCAGGGTGGTATTGTCGCCGATAAAGTTTCATCTGTGAATATATCCTGGATGAGCAACGCAGCAGGATAATCTTCATGCTTCTTAGCGGCGTCAACACCTTTTTTGATGTCATTGACATACGCCTGCAGAGTAGTCCTAGGGCTAACTTGAATTGGCACTGGCATGGCGTTCGAAAGGAATGCCGTCAAATCCAAGTTCCAGGCATTGCGGCAATGAAAAGCAGTTCCCACGTTAATCAAATCTTGCTGTGAATACCGCATTATAACTATGCTCCAGGCAGCCAGTAACAAGTGAAACTTGGAGCATCCAAGAAACTTTGCTTTATTCCCAAGACTAATCCAGAATTCGTTACTGATTGCTGTTATAATCTCCTTTCCTTGAAACGACGGCGCGTTTGAGTGAGGATAGGTTCTCATCATGTCCAATGAGAATGAAAAATTATTCGACTTTATCAGCTCTTTCCAGTACTGCTTGTTTAAACTGTCCTGTTTTGCGACACAACGTTGCATGGAGTTGTAGTGTCTAATACCACTCAATTCTTGTTCTCTAATAAGATATGCTCTATGCGCAAAGTATTTACTATCATCTGAATCGTAGAATTGTAAAAATTGAATCGTCAACATGAAGCCACTAAAGCCATCTGCTGCAACGTGGTGAATTATTCCTTGTGCAATAATAAACGGTGTGTCTTCAATAGGAATAAGGTGAACACGCGCCAAGTTACCGTTGAATATATCGAATGGTGTTTTTGTGTTTGAAGTGATCACTGATTGGACATCAACTTGCTTTACTTTCTGGTGAATAACTAATTGTTTAGCTGCAATAGAATGTATCTCTTCTCTCTCGAGAGGAATTGCTTCAATGCTCTCACCATCAATAACATATCGCATTGCTAGAGCTGGGTGCGTATATAGAGCCAATTCAAGAGCAAAAACTGCCCGTTCTCTGTCTATACCTTCAGTTTTTACTTTGATAACGTCAGTAAGATTGTAGACAGAAGATTGAGGATTATTATACTGATGAAGCGCGATAAGTTGTTGATTGGGTCCTATTTTAATAGCATTTTTCACTGAAAAAAAAAAAAAAGTAGAGTTAAAACTTGGTTGTAACAATAGAGTGGTGTACATACAAGTCGACTTGTTGGTAGGCAGCACTGAATTTAATTCAATGACGCGTCTTGAAGAGAACCCGTTTTGCAGCACCTTAAGTGAAGTGCCATGGGGACTTGTTTCAGAAAGTAAGTATTGAGCTGTTGCTAGAACTGCTGCAACATTGATGGGTACAAGCTTCAGAAACTCCAGTATATAACCCATTAAGTTCCCAGTAGTTCGTACACTGAATCCCCAATCATTTTGCAACATTGTTTTGTCGGCTAATTCTCCAGTGAAGCAGGAAACTAGTGGAATTTTAAGACAAGAAAGATCGAAGGGATTTGATACTCCAAGAGTATTCTTGGCGTAGTAGCTGATGCGCCAAATGATCTTTGGTAACACCTCTTCCATGATAAGGTTGGATTTTGATAAAGGAACCGGATCCGTAGCGTGCCATCGGAATTCTGCTTCGGACACTGGCAGGAATCGATAATTTGCTACTTCAAGTGTCTCTATTGCTCTCTTTAACTGTTCAATCTCTTCACTATCCCCGTGGACAATTATTTTGTAGTTTTCGAGGATTGCAAGCACCGACACTCGCAAACAGTGCTTGGATATTAAATAAGCCGCTTGATACTTCGAAATTCCTTCCAAAGTGAAGAAACCGCTGGTAGGAGATCGTAGACCGAGAGCTAACAAAAAAAAGTTTAGTCGAATATGACGTGTAAGAATCCATTTACCTTTGATGACAGCAGAAATCTCCGCAATTGTAATAAGACATAGTTTCAAGTTCTTTTCGAGATCTTCAATGCACTCTGATGCGGAGATCGAGTATGCAGCAAAAATACCAGAAAGGGAAAGTCCGGTAATTCCGCAATACTGCAACCTCAAATTTTCAGCGCTAGTTCCCATTTCATGGTCAGTTAACTGGGAGACGTAACCTAAGTATTCAGCAGACAATCGACCATCTAAGCTGTCGGTTGATAGATAATCTGCATATTCAGTAAGTAAGAAGCCACTTGATTGTTAACCGGTATTACCTAACTCCAAGTTCGCGTTGACCTCATTTAAAGAGTCCACAAGGTAGGTTGGAAGATCTTCTTGAGCAGAAACGAAGACTTCGTAATCACTAACAAAACGAGATACAGATGGACAAACAGTTTGTAAGAACTTTGATTTCGTTACCGAACCTCCCTTAACCAAACTGCAGTCTGTCGGATCCGTACCACAATTTAAGCTTGTTACGAGACAAAACATCTTTAGCTCCGAAAAATTGGTGAAGATACCGTTTGGCGCTTTTTAAACTCCTTCTGTGACCATTGGTGAAATTCCACTAAGGATGACGTTTAAAAATTGACCATTGGTGAAATTTCACTAAGGATGACGTTTAAAGATTGTGTCCCATTGGTGAAATTCCACTAAGGATGCCGTTTAAAGATTGTGACCCATTGGTGAAATTCTACTGAGGACTTCCTTAAAGATTCTGATTGTTCTGAAATTGTAACAAAATTTCCCTGGCAGTTAGGGCGTCACTACTTGTTAATTTTATTGTCGGATCCAAATTTTCCACAAACAGTATTCTGCACGAATGGTCGATTCATTTATAAGAGAAATTACCCTGCTCACAAGCTACGCGCACTACATCTGGCCATTACACAGGAGATGGCTGGGAAGCTTTTTATCTGCGCGATGTAAAAGATGCATACTGAGCGAGAAAGCCACCACACTCACTGACGACTTGTGTGAACATTGCCAAGAGCATCCGAGGAAGGCTGTTAGCAACGCGGATCGATCTACACTTCTTGAAGAGTTGTCTCGACTTTTGGAGGAAACAAGCGGCGGTGGAACTCGTAAATACGATGCAATAGTACTATTCAGCGGTGGAAAAGATAGCGTTTGGTTAGTTCATCGCTTACTTAAGGACTATCCAAAACTTCGACTATTGGCCCTAACTATAGACAACACTTTCATGAGTCCTGTAGCAAAGAGTAATATCGCCTACTCAATCTCCCAACTGAATGTAGATCATGTTACGTATCGCCCACCGTCGCATATAATGGACAAAATGTTTCGTTACGCTTTTTTGAATCTAAATGACAAAGGATGCTCTGGAACAGTAGACCAGTTTGACGGTGACTTTATAATGGACTGCGCAAGAAGTTTTGCTGCTGAAATGAATATTCCTTTGGTCATTGCAGGTCTTTCTCCTGTTCAAGTGGAGAAGATTTTTAACCAGTATCATTATGAAACCTCAAGAGAGAAAGAAGCCGCCACTCGAACTCATGTCGCTGGATTAGCGCTTGCCGATATTTTTTCTGCAGAAGAGCTTCTGTATTGGTGGGATGGCACTAAATATCAAGAAGATAGAAGACCTCGAGTAATTTTCCCTCTTTACTGCTGGGATTATGACGAAGAAGCTATAAAGAAACAAGTTACTACTTTGGGATTACTTCCTAAGGGAGCAGATAGCCCGCTATTGACGAACAATTTGTTGATCCCATTGATGGGTGTGGTTGATGTCGCAAAGTATGGCTACAGTAGCTTCGAACCTGAGTTTGCCGAACTAGTTCGAGAAGGCAAAGCGGAGAGAAAATTCTGGCTTTCCATATTCGAAATGACCGAGTATTGCGGAAAAACAGGATATTTCGTAAACAAATCCATAAATCACATCTTGGAGCGTTTGGTGCTGACAAAGGCTGATCTAGGACTGAAGGAATAATTTGTTCACCAGAATTCTAGCTAATAGTAAATGTTTTTTATAATCAACGTCCGCTTGTTTAAATAAAGTACAGCAAAAAAAAAAAAAGGCAAATTTAGGATAAACTGTTACGGCATTGTTTACTTTTTTACCTAGGAACCCTCTCTTTTTCGCTTGAGAGATAATTAACACCTTCGTATTTCCAAATCGATAGTCCACAAGTCAAACTAAAATTGGCCAAAGTAATGATATCATCAATATAATAGTCTAGAAATAACACTGTCAAATCTTCGATGAGAGGGAAATTGACAACTGAATGTCTTCCTCATGAATTCTCTAAATATTGTCGTTGTGAGGTCGTCTTTTAGTAAAAAGGTTTTAATCCAAATAAATAATTATGGAATTGTTTTGGAATGCTGAGTTTAACTTTAATTAGCATGAGAGTGTACTCTATTTGTCTAAATTTAATTTTGTGTGCATTGCAGGACCAGCCACTTGCCTATAGTCAATAACGTCGCTGGCCGGGATGATAGGTGGCCAAAAAAACTAAACGATAATATTTAAAATTTAAAACTAGTTTCGTTAATATAATTTAATCCCTTTTATATTGTAACGATCATTTTAATTACCTGTTAACAAAAAAATAAATTTATGCTCAAGATTCGAATCTTCCCTCAAAAGTTGTTTTATCTCGTCTGAAAAAACAGTATTGATGATAGAATAGAGCTCTCTCGTCATGCACACGGCTCTGCTAAACGTGCAGCGCTTGCAGGGACGTGTGTTCCGCACGCAGCAGCAACCGCTGATAGATTTTTTTTCAACTCCTCACTTCGCTCTCGCGCTTGGCGGTTTGGCACCTATACTGCTCATCTCATCTTCCACTTTGAGATCTGCTTGGGGTGACATTTGCCGTGCGATGTGCCAATCGGAGTCGCGTATTTCCAAAAGCAAACAAACATTTTGAAATACCACAGACTGAAAAAATGCTGGGCAACTCGCCAATGATGGTCTAAGTGATGGATCTGTGGCGAAATCAAATCACTTGCAATTGCCGACACGGAGCCTGCCTATGACCATTTCAGAATTACACTCAAATGATGATGCATTGAGCGAATTGCTCGTTCTTGGAAGAAAATCAACTTTAATGATCATGTTTAACCGCTTCGCCGATTTGAAGAGACTGTAGAGGGTAGAGGTCGATTAACCATGGAAATTGCCAAATTTACAGCTAATGCCATGCATTGTGGATTTTCCCGAAAATATAGCTCTCTTATAACCGTAATTCTTGGAGATGAAATGCAACCCATCTTTAGCATAACAACTTATCCAGGTGCTAATAATATACACAATAGTTTCTACGTCGCTGGTGAGTTCCAGAGCCCTGTTGAAGTTCCACATCCACATAACAAAATTTTCTTTTCTCTTCGCAGGAAAAATACAACATGGTATACTTATTGCATAGCGAAAGCGAGTGCATGTGCGGGCGTTCTTAGAGTAAAATATAAGAATTGAAAATGTAAACAAACTCTTAAAAAGCATTACATGCAGAATGCTTTTTAAACAACTGGTTTCCAAAAGGACTTTTCCCCTGTGTTGGGTCATTCGATTGTACTTCTCTTTCAATTCAAGTCCATTAAATTTGCCATTCTACTACTAATTTGTTTAAGCCGCTCGATACTATCAATAACCTTCAAAATGCTCATGTTTATTTACCATTGTTTCAACCATTATTTCAAACCCATGGACTTGCATTTCTTGGTGTATGCCAATGACAGCATGCCCTTAAGATGAGATAACATACAAGATCCACCTGAAACGTGGAGTCGTGATACATTGCTCTCATTTCTGCACTTTTAGCAAATTCGGGCGAGACTACAACAGCAAGAGCATTGAACAAGGATGTTTGTGACTTTGTTATCGAATAGGAAAAAGCCATATCTTCGACACGAAGAGTAAGTTCATTTTGTTTGTCAGTTGTGCTAATATTGGAGACATTTTGGCTGACTTCTAGTTGCCGTTTGTGCCTTTTGTGGGGAGTAAATCCTTCACCCCCGTTTCAGGCGTTGTGGTTACTCTGAATCAATTGTTGTTGAAAGCGATGTGTGAGGTACTAACACCTTACCAATT
>Ga0097678_1003434_pt1 | contig 10561 bp, 8 predicted proteins | sample ThiBiot_500_plan_2_FD_72847 | JGI IMG/M metagenome (GOLD analysis project Ga0097678, IMG submission 72847) | Wastewater bioreactor microbial communities from Cape Town, South Africa - Thiocy_expt_500_plan - 1398105537976 (version 2) (version 2) ...
AATATTTATTAATTAAGATACTTTGATATAGCCTAGAAAAAAACACAAGTATAAAAATGTATATTAGCTTAATACATTTTAAATATTTCTCGATTAATTTTCTTAGGACCCATATTTAGGATAATTTACGACGCCAAACGGATATATAAATTCATGTACATTCTTAATACATTTTAAATATTTGTGATACCAAATTGTCTGATCTCGTGACAAGGAATTTACGACGGCAAATAAATAAATAAATTCATGTACATTCTTAATACATTTTAAATATTTGTGATACCAAATTTTCTAAACTCGAAACAATGAATTTACGACAATATATAAATTCATGTATGTGCTTAATATATTTTAAATATTTCTCGATTAAAATACTCTAAATACATTTAGTTACATATCGAACTGTATATTATTAACATGTACTAGATACTACATGACAATTTAAGTTAAACAAAAGAATAGATTAACTGCCTAGATTTTTTTGAATACTTTGCCCTACTTCTGATAGTATATTATTAACATATCTTAGATATTAGATGTGAATTTAAGTAAAACAAAGAATAGACCAACTATAAATTGCTCGGTTTCTCAATCCCTGATATCTGGCATTATAACATAACATCACCATGATCGATATTGTTAGTTTATTTAGGTTTTTACTATATTGGGTAGCTACCATAACAGACGAACCGACCTAATTTTTTTAGGCTGCTACCTTTAAAGTACCTACTACGTAGGTACTTTAAAGGTAACTACTATATTAGTTGGCGGACGCCACCCCGCCCCGCTGTAGTGTACTGTAGTGTAAACTACAGTATATAAGCCCGTCATTTAGCTAAATTGTTATTAAAAAACGAAGACACACCACCCTCTGGCTAGCTCTAATGGTTATTCAAACACGTAGCATGGTCCGATCAGTGATCGGTCAGAGCGCACACCATAACACTGGTCACACTATGGGTGTTTCACATTCAAAGTTAAAAACTAAATCCAGTCGATCAAAGTCAGTGATCACCAAGGTAGCTCGATCTGTAACATTTGGTCTTGATAAGTCTACTGTGGTAACTGGTCCTGAACCTATTCGTTTAAGACGTTATTACTTCAAACACGCAAGTATATCCAGAATGTATCCAACAGCTGGTCGTGTTGATCGTGTAAAGTTCACCTACAAGGGATTGTCTGAAAGCGACAAAGTCCGAGTAAAGAATATCGTTGAAGATGAGGACACAACTAAAAAGCTTGGAGAGTACAATGGGATTGACATTACAGTTGGGGACCTACAACAACTCAGAAATGGTCAGGTCAGTAATTCCATTATGGATTCGTATTTAGCTGCTTATGCAGAGAAGATTAACAATCCCAACATTCACTGCATGGATCTCCAGTTCTTTACCAACATTATAACAAGACAACATGGAAATATCCAACACCTACAAGTACTAGAAAAATCGTTGGTAGTTATCCCAATTGAAAGAAACAACCATTGGGTGTTAGTAGTTATGGACTTCGAACGTAGTAGATTTGAGTATTACGATCCACTTGGTGGCCAAACTAACCAGTACGTGGATTATATCAAAGACTATTTCGCAACAACAAGTCTAAAGTATGTCACTGACTGGCAAGTTATTTATCCAAGTGTTAATGAACAAAAAACTGGTGTCGATTGTGGTGTGTTTGTTGCCCAGTGGATAAGATGCAGATATCAAAATATTGACCTAGGTGTTGTTGTGCAAGAGAGAATTAAGGCCTACAGAAAACATATGTTGGTTGATATTCTTAACTTCTTAAATAAATAGGTATATTTTACTTGCATATTACTTTGACTAAACTTGTCTTATAAGTTACAAAATAAAAATATTATTAATATTATAAACATTTACCAAATAGAAACGTCTAAACTCAAAACATGAATTTACGACGGCAAATAAATGGATAAATTCATGTAGATAGTTAATACATTTTAAATATTTATTAATTAAGATACTCTGATATATCCTAGAAAAAAACACAAGTATAAAAATGTATACTAACTTAATACATTTTAAATATTTCTCGATTAATTTTCTTAGGACATATTTAGGCTAATTTACGACGCCAAACAACTATATAAATTCATGTACGTTCTTAATATATTTTAAATATTTCTCGATTAAAAATTCTTTAAATTCATGCAGAGGAATTTACGACGCCAAACGGATATATAAATTCATGTATGTGCTTAATATATTTTAAATATTTGTGATACCAAATTGTCTGAACTCGTGACGAGGAATTTACGACGGCAAATAAATGGGTAATTTCATGTACATTCTTAATACATTTTAAATATTTGTCGAATCAAATATCTAATTCTATTAAGTCATATAGCCGGTTTAACTTAGTGCAATCTTAATTTTTGAAAATTTCAAATTAAAGTTCTTAAGTGATCTTATTGATACTCTAGTTTGATTTATCTAGCGAAAAATGTTATTTTTCTTCCAAAGTACATAGGTTCAAGTATACAGGAGGGTTGATTTTTTTAAGTTACAAGTAAGAGAATGGAGAACTTTATTTTTCAATTTGTTTTTTTTACCAAGTCAAAGAAGAAATTTTTTTTTTGCTAAGTTAAAAAAAAAGAAAATTTTTTACAAAGTTAAAAAAGAAAAATTGGCGAAAAAAAAAGTTAAAGACTAAATAAAAGAAAGACTAAAAAATAAAAAATGTACCTGCAATAAAGAGGAACATAAAAATTTTCAAACTGATCAAATTTGAAAATGGTTTTGAAGAAGAATAACTTAAAGTGATCAAGTTCAAGTTAAACCTCATTCAAATGTCTTGCTTAGAATGCAAGAGCACTGCGCTACAGTTTGACCCATAGCCCAACACTATCTTCAACCAATCGACAAGAAATCCTGTCTCTCGAGGGTACGGAAGTGCTTAAGCACGAATTATGGTAACACCATAACTCTTCATCTGTGGTCTTCAGAAAACACACGTTTAAACTTGCTACCTATTGTCATTAACACCAAGTTGTGTGATAAACCATGTAACATGCAGCACCTGGATAGCCAGTAGATACACTATACAACGGTAGATCACTTTTGTTCTTTGGAGAACAAGTTTATGTAGGCTATAATTCTTTTGGAATCCAAAACCTGACATACCATACCATTAACTGTCAGATCAATTTCTGACTTAGAGGCGTTCAGCCATTAATTGACAGACGTAGACACTCATAACGGTCAAATCATACCAACGATTGCACCAGAGGTTTGATAAAACAGTTCCTCTCGTACTGAGTTTTATATTCTGTTGAGGTACAAAGGCCCTAATGGACCACTACTTGTCAGTAGGGTAAAACTAACCTGTCTCACGACGGTCTAAACCCAGCTCACGTTCCCTGTTAGTGGGTGAACAATCCAACGCTTTGTGAATTCTGCTTCACAATGATAGGAAGAGCCGACATCGAAGGATCAAAAAGCGACGTCGCTATGAACGCTTGGCCGCCACAAGCCAGTTATCCCTATGGTAATTTTTCTGACACCTCTAGCTTCAAACTTTGAAAGAGTATAAAACCGAAGTCTTACTTTTCACTAAAGGATCGCTAGGACACGCTTTCACGGCTAATATTTGTACTGAAAATATTTGTCAAGCAAAGCTATTGGCCTTGTCCGCTACGAAAGGTTTCTGACCTTTCTGTGCTTGCCTTTGTACACCTGCGTTATCTTTTAACAGTTGTGCCGCCCCAGCCAAACTCCCTACCTGAATCTGTTCCATATTGATACAGGAGCTTACCATAAACCCGGAGGAAAATGGCTTCGTCTAGAATAATACAAGAATACAAAAGTAAACTTGTACTTCGCTCTTTTATACGGTGAGTGAAATAACAGTAAAAGGCAGTGGTATTTCATTGTCGAGTTGCCCCTCCCACCTATGCTACATCCTTTTCGTTATTCCACAAAATCAGACTAGAGTCAAACTCAACAGGGTCTTCTTTCCCCGCTGACAAACCTAAGCCCGTTCCCTTAGCTGTAGGTTCGCTAGAAAGTAGATAGGGACAGTAGGAATCTCGTTGTTCCATTCATGCGCGTCACAAATTAAATGACGAGGCATTTGGCTACCTTAAGAGAGTCATAGTTACTCCCGCCGTTGACCCGTGCTTGATCGAATCTCTTCACTTTGACATTCAGAGCACTGGGCAGAAGTCACAAAGAGCCTGAACCCGTCTCGAGCCTAATCTCTTTGCTTTGTTTTAATTAAACAGTCGGATTCCTCCGGAATCTATCGGTTCTCGTTCGACAGCTTATTGTGGCTTGTTCGACATGACCCAGAACACCAAATCACATCTGCGTAAAGTCGTCCCCTAACCAGTACAAGAGCATGACGCTTCCTCCCTTTCCCCGAAAGTACTAGAGAGTCCCTGCCTTCTTTTGCACATAACCTTGACCGAGACCAAGGCGGCTAGGTTCTTACAATACCCAAACCACACTGTCACAAGAGCCAACCTTTGTACCGAGGGTACAAATCCATTTTGCCGACTTCCCTTACCTACATTAATCTAATTGGCCAGAGGCTGTTAACCTCGGGAACCTGATGCGGATTCTGGTACGGATCAGAGTATAGAAAGAGGAAGTAAACTTCACGAAAACGCCCCATTCGATTTTCTTTGATGCACAGGAGAATACTACACAGAACAAAAAGTGTCTGCCCTACCAATCCTCGTATAACCACTTCACTACTGAACGTATTTTCATGGTCACAGTTTACTCGCAATAAACTAGCGAAAGCCAGTAATGTCGAGCCAGAATTGTAAAGGAGAAAAGAGAACTCTTCCGAGACCCCCTGCACATGTCTCAAATAGCGACGCGACTTTACAGTCTCAAAACACCTAACCCAAAAGGACTAGGCTCCTTTCTATACCCCAGAGTTCAGGAATATTAACCTGATTCCCTTTCTGGTCTATCATAACTACCCAATAAGGGTATATACTAGGGTTTCCCCAAACCATTAGGACCGACTAACCCTTGTCTGATCGCCACACACAAGGAAACCTTTCCCGCTACGACCTTCAAAGCTTTACTGTCTTCACCATAAAGTCAGTTCTTTGGAATGCCATATTGATAAAGTAAACTCTATCTCGTTAGAATAGCTGCTACTACTACCAAGATCTGCACTAACGGACGCTCCACTCTTAATTACTAGATAGAGTTTCAAAGCAACCGTCACGCCTTCCTACTCATTGTTCTTTATATCGCAACCTAGAACAATGGCATGGGAGAAGCTATTTACTATGGCGCCATCAATTTTCAGGGCTGATTCATTCGGCAGGTAAGTTGTTACACACTTCTTAGATGATTTCGACTTCCATGACCACATTCCTGCTGTCTTTATGAATCAACGCCTTTTATGGTTTCCACTATGTAAATATTTGGCGCTTTTCCCATTTGCTAACGGTTCAACCCACTTTGCCTGTTCTGCTTACCAAAACACGGCCCACTTAGAGCCCTTATTTGTTATAAGTGTTCGAAATTCCGATGTAACACTTATTTCTTGCCTATTTAAAGTTTGAGAATAGGTTGAAGTCTATTAAACTCCAAGACCTCTAATCATTAGCTTTACCTGACATAACTAATATAGGTTCTAGCTATCCTGAGGGATATTTCGGAAGGAACCAGCTACTAGATGGTTCGATGAGTCTTTCGCCCCTATACTCAAGTCTGACAAGCGATTTGCACGTCAGCACCGTTCGAGACCCTCCATCAGAGTTTCCTCTGACTTCAGCCAATTCAAGTATAGATCACCATCTTTCGGGTCAAAGCATATATACTCTAACTCAATTCCACTTAACAATCGACATGCTCATGTTAATACTGGATTGGTCAGTATATCATATTACTATTAATACTAGCTTACTTTCGTTACGCATACACCATTACAATGGCTTCTGCTTGCACATACGCTTTACTCCTTGGTCCGTGTTTCAAGACGGGTCGGTTTCAGCCGTCATTGAGGATCAGCATTGAGAACAAAAACTCTTGAATTAGATATACTACTATAAACTAACTAACCCTACCACACCCTAACAAGCAGAGCTTATCAGGAATGAGGATAGGGTGTTGCCAGTAATACGGCGACATATCCTTAAGTTGGTTGTCCATCAGTTGAACATTCTACAAGTAGAATGATGCTGATCGAACTAGATAAGTACAACAATCCAAAGACTGCCTTGAGTATCTAGTCTCCTATAACGCGCTGATCACGCTTAATTCTTCATAATTTCAGACGCTTTTTCACCCACTTAACAGTGTACTTTTCAACTTTCCTTTACAGTACTTGTTCGCTATTGGTCTCTTGTATTAGTATTTAGCCTTGGAAGAAGTTTATCTCCCGTATCCAGATTGTACTTTTAAACAATCCTATTCTTGGGTAATCTTCGCAGTTGAATATGGAGTCATACGACACATGTACGATAAACAGGGCTATCACCTTGTATTGCATCCCTAAGGAACGTGCTTTCTAAACACAATTTTGTACATGCCACATCCAGGAAGACCACCTACACCCCACATCTCATATCAGCCTAAACCAACACGATTTAAGGATGGGCTTTTCCCTCTTCGTTCGCCATTACTGGGGGAATCCCTTTTGGTTTCTTTTCCTCCGCTTAATAATATGCTTAAATCCAGCGGGTAACCTTTCACATATGAGGCCAGACATACAAATTTGTTAAACGCGTATATCAAAAATGATATTCGCATAATGAATTCAATAGTACATAAATTACCATTAAACCAAAAGTATATTAGGCTGACACTCATACGTAAATGCCTTGCGATAACACGAGTGATATGCAAGGCGCGGCCTGCGTTCAAAGATTCGATGATTCACTGTTAGTTGCGATTCACATTACGTTTCGCCTTTCACTGCGTTCTTCATCGATACAAGAGCCAAGTCGTCCATTATGAAGACTTGAAAATTTTGGCTCATTCCTAAATAAATAGGAAATTACCAACCACATAAATAAAATAAATTATTATGCGAATGTGTTTGTTGCAGAAACACTAAAGGTTAAGTATAAATACTTGGCAACATAATATCATAAATGATATTACCATACAAAAACCCACAAAAATGATCCCTACGCAGGTTCACCTACGAAGACCTTGTTACGACTTCTCCTTCCTACAAACAAAAAGGTTCAGTTAATTTCCCCAAGCCAAAGCTCAAGTCCGTCAAATTCACCTTTTTGTTCCATCGGTAGGAGCGACGGGCGGTGTGTACAAAAGGCAGGGACGTAATCAATGCGATATAATGAATCGCGATTACTAGGAATTCCTCGTTCAAGATGGAATTCCAAACAGCTATCCCTGTCACGTTAATGTTTGAAAAGATTTCCCACTCCTTTAAGGAGAAGGCCAGTGAACACCGAAGTATTCACATTGTACTGACTTGTTAGTATTAACAGTGTAGTACGCGTGCTGCCCAGGGCATCTAAGGGCATCACAGACCTGTTATTGCCTTAAACTTCCTTACTCTAATATAAACGAAGTATTGTCCCTCTAAGAAGCAGGAACTACACCCGAAGATGCAGTTCCATATTATAGGTTTCAAGAAATGGCTCATACGAACCACTCCATAGAAACTGACTAGCCGTAAAGCTAGCCTATAGCCTAGTTAGTAGGTTAAGGTCTCGTTCGTTAACTGAATTAACAAGACAAATCACTCCACGAACTAAGAACGGCCATGCACCACCATCCAGAGAATCAAGAAAAGACTTTCAACCTGTCAATCATACCTCTGTCCTGTCCTGGTGAGTTTTCCCGCGTTGAGTCGAATTAAGCCGCAAACTCCACTCCTGGTGGTGCCTTTCCGTCAATTCCTTTAAGTTTCGGCCTTGCGACTATACTCCCCCCAGAACCCAAAGACTTTAGGTTTCCCTTGGATTCTGAGAGGATCTTAAATGGTTTCACTACCAATCTCTTGTTGGTATCGTTTATAGTTAGGACTACGACGGTATCTAATCATCTTCGATCCCCTAACTTTCGTCCCTGATCGAAAGAAGTGTATTGGACAATAACAGCTTTCGCATCAGAAAGTCATATGCTGGTATCTAAATTTCACCTCTAGCACCATAGTACTTGAGCCCTCTCCCTGCTTCACATTACAAGCGCCAGTGAACAACGTTCCTCCATTGCTGAAGGGCATTATTCACGGCTCCAAGACAATCCCATGCTAAATCATTCAAGCAAAACTGAGGATAAATCCCCATTAACAATGCCTGCTTTGAGCACTCTGATTTGTTTACAGTTGTACCATAAGGCCTTTACCAATGGCGAACCATTGGCAAGGATCGGACTACAGGTAAAAACCCACACATGAACACCCACGGACAAAGTCTATGGGGACACATGCCGCGGATATCAACCTCATTCCATGCAACCCCGTTATAACACGGAACTACATAAGAACGGGCTAACACCGAATCAAAACCTATAGTCCTTAGGTCAACTACGAGCGTTTTAACTACAACAGTATTAATATACGCTACTAGAGCTGGAATTACCGCGGGTGCTGGCACCAGACTTTTCCTCTAGTCGTTACTCTAATAGAATTTTAATCTAAAACCATTCCAAACTATTAGATAGTACCTTTCCACCAAATGGTGTAAAGTTGTTATTTCTTGTCACTACCTCCTCGAATTGAGATTGGGTAATTTTCGCGCCTGCTGCCGTCCTTAGATGTAGTAGCCATTTCTCAGGCTCCCTCTCCGGAATCAGACACTGATCCCCCGTATCCGTAATCGCCGTGTTTTACCCTTACTGAAACAACTTCAGCTGATAGATAAGAAACACCTCTTCCTGGCCACTAGTAAAAGCTACCCTACAGAGCCTTATTAAAACACTGTTTGACAAACTTTGTGTGCTTGCGCACTCCTAATGGTCGACGCTCCGGCCACTAACAGGCAAGCCTATTAGTAAACCAAGAGTTACAGTAGCGCGGTTTCCTCACAATCGTGAGACATATACGCTAATGCCAGTCAGCTTGCACTGACTCGTCACTCAAGTATTATCGCTGCATTTGACAAAGTTATCCTTGTAAATTGGCTTGCACCAAACGTACCAGTGGCTAAGTGTATAACTGTTATAATGAGCTGTCCACAGATTAACAATGAGCAAACTGCCGAAGCAGTAAAGCCTATGCCGATCTTACATGTGCATGGCTTAGTCTTTGAGACAAGCATATATTACTGGCAGGATCAACCAGGTATCAAAAATCGAACATGAAATCAAGCCATATAGGTGACTTTCGGCGAATATTAAAATAATATTCCCAATATTAAAAATTTTAGATATCCCCTCAATAATTAGATATTGCTACCTAATTATTCTGGTATTCATATTCCTAAATAATTAATATTGCTACTAATTATTTAGGGCGTTACTACCTAGTTTATTTAATATCTTTCATGAACGTTCGAAAAAGACACTCTGATATTAACATCTATTATAAACAATTTCTTTTCAGAAGCTTGTTTAAAAAAGTTAACATTAAAGACACTTCCAACGACCGATGTAGAATTGTAGCGATATGCTACCTACGTCCTGAAAAATGTTTTTGCAAGCAAAATGGGCCATTTTTCATTCTCCAAGGGAGAAGGTCATTTTTATTTTCTTCGGTTATTACAATTGAACAGAAAAAATTCAGGAACCACTCAAAAGTAAGATTCCCATACATTTGCAACAGCCAGTCTCTATTGTAAGATAGTTAGCACTCTCTTTCGAGAAGCCTCTAGACTGCGGGATTAGCCTGCTTTCACAGTACTACTCTACCAAAGCATTATACTGCATAACAGTATAGGACTTTTGGATTCGCCTTACAATATAGGTTTAACCCACCCGTATTTCTCTAACCACATGGAATAGGTCCACAGAAAAATACGTCCACGGCCGCGACCGTTTCATCTCCCACATAAGCGACACCTCCCCGTAGGGATACAATCAAGCAAAGTAGAGATTGGCAAAAAAGTAACGATTGCAAATATTAGATTTTTTTCAATTCTGTAAAAATTGAAGCGGAACACACCCCGACCTCTTTCGAGGATTTCGATGTACAGTTAATTCAAACAATACACCGGGAACAAAATAAGGTAATTACTACCACACTATGCTTCCTAACTTTTACTGCCTAAATAAATCTAGGCAATTAGTTAGGCTTGACCTAAATATTTTCTGACTTAAATAAATTATTTCATATTGATTTTGGTCATTTATGACTGACTTTTAGTCTGGGCTGGAGTTCCTACATAGTGGTCTATTCTGGACCACTATAGCCGAAAATAAAATAGTTAGTTTTTCGATCGCGTCGAAAAAAACCGAACTTCTGTAAATGAAAGTCTGATATAAATATATGTATTTATTCCTAATGTTATAATTAATAATCGTATTTTCAGTCTTTGAATACAAATATTAAAAATCTCAAACATAAATATTAATTATTTCAGCTAGTTGTAATAAATAATTATGTCTAAACAGGATACTTGCGGAGAAAATTATCAAAAAATTAATCGGGAAATATTTAAAAT
>Ga0097678_1003446_pt1 | contig 10522 bp, 10 predicted proteins | sample ThiBiot_500_plan_2_FD_72847 | JGI IMG/M metagenome (GOLD analysis project Ga0097678, IMG submission 72847) | Wastewater bioreactor microbial communities from Cape Town, South Africa - Thiocy_expt_500_plan - 1398105537976 (version 2) (version 2) ...
AATAACATCTGCCCACAGTTCGCTTTGCGTCAACATACTTGCGTTGCCAATGATGTAGAATGCATTGCGAGCACGTGACAAGGCCACACAGACTCGATTGGCACTCTTCAAGAAGCCAATGTTGTTCTGTTTGTTGCTGCGCACGAGCGACAAGATGATAATGTCGTTCTCTTCGCCTTGAAAGTTGTCAACTGTTGACACTCTGATCGATCCGCAAGCTGCAAAAATTTGATAAATGAAGATGCATTAAATACTCTGAATTAAGTTACCTTGATTATATTGATCATATTCACGAAGCTTCTCCTTGATGCCAAACAATTGCTGCAGGTACATGGTCAGCACGGTAATCTTCTCGGGCCAATATCCTTGTTGCACGAGGTACAGACACAGGCTTGCTACTAACTGCACCTCGTGATCATTGTACTTGCTTGTCGATTGGGCCGCTCTCCTCTCTAATACTTTGTGGTCCAGGAAAAAGAGGTTCCTTTCCATGCCAAGGACTTCTTGAGGACGTGTTAAGACCATCGGATGGTCAGTAAGATGTGGGTAGAGTTTGCTAATCAGGTGAGAGATCTCGGGTCTCATTCGACGCTGTGTGGACAAGCGCTTGTATGGCAGGTCGTTCTTAGTCATGCGTTCAAACAGCGACACATCTAGATTGTATCTCTTCGATAATAAGTACTTATTATTTAAAATTTATGCCAGAGCAACACAAGCAGGTTGAATCACACAAAACAAACTTTTTGTTTTTCGCAAACACGGATCTATTCTTGCAAACTGTCGCAATCAGCTACATAATCAACGTTTATAATGATTCACGAAAAGCATTGATAGCATCCATTGGTACACCTCCTACGCTCACTGGGTGGGTACTAATATATTGACTTTTCTTCTTAAAACTTGATAATTACGTGATGATAAGAGTCTAGTTTGACCATTTGTTATTACATAAAAATTAGAAACCAAATAAAATTTAAACAAAATTCGTGAAATTTTTACACTCTATTATTATCAATTTATATTGTTTTACCGGGAGGTAAGTAATTAAAGTAGCTACTACCGGGGCATCGTTCCAATGACGAGAGAATGTCACGCATTAATATTTTACTAATTTTTGCATTCTGAAAATGCTGAATTCTGGCAGAAAAGGGAATCCCAATCAATTCTACTGAATAAGACATTTTACTCTAAAACTCCAGCGTAGCCTAATTGTTGTCCAATACAGCTCAACTCCATTATATAATTTCTTCATATATAATAGAATTTATAATACACTTATTATATATACAAAAATCCTTTTGCATAATTGATCTTTAACATGGAATATTAATTTTGCCACGTTGCCATCCACGAGAATGGATGTGAATGTACTCAAACTCTTGCTCGCACGCAGCAGAAGCAGGCAATGTAACATGTCTGAGATAAGCTCTCGAGAAGAGGGTTATTTTATCTTATGGTACTTGCGAGAGAATACAAAGTGTGTACGTTGAAGAGATGAACATCTTTTTCTCCAAACCTGCCTTGGGCGACCCTATCAGACTGATTTGGAACCAAGTGAAAGAGATGCAGTATCCGTTCATTGATTGCATAAGTCATCAAAGGTTCAACGTTATCCAGCTATTCGGAATCGATCAATTTCTGCTCATCGACAATGATGATAGCGCTCATTGGAAGTTGTTTCGTAAAGTACAAGCAGAACAACTGCTCAATCGAACAACTGGAGTGTTTCATTTTCTGGAAGTTGGGCTTTTAACCTACGCTAATCCTTGCGATCATGAAGAAGAAACAAAAACTGATCAATGGGGCAAATCGCTTGGCTATCAATAACAAGTCGATTCCTTCTCGCTCGTTTAGTTGTGTGAGTTCGGAAATTGATCAAACAACGTTTCTTATGGATTTTAATAATGCTGTTATTAAAAGCAAAAGAATGGTACTTGGGTTTAGGTTGCTACTTACTTTCTAACGTAAAATATTTATTTCAATACAATAGTAGAAGAGTTACTGAAAATTTTGGTGGGATGGCCATGGGCAGGAACATGTACAGTTCCAGTTTCTGAGAGTTGCATCGTTTCTGGATCAAATACCACGATGCACATGAGTAAAGGTTGTGGAGCAGTGTATCCTTTGAAGATTATTCGTTTGCAGAAGATGTACAAGTTTGTGTACCATTTGAACACCATCTTTGTAAAGTACTTTGTGTTTGCTCTAAATGGTACCAAAATTACAGACTTATTCCCAGCATTCGTCGCTTCATCGATTGCCTTCTCCATCCAGGGGCCTATATTATCATAAGGAGGGTTGACAAAATTTGATTTTTTCCATTCAATCTGTAGGCCAATTCGGTTTTGGTTGTGGATCTAAAGGACAGGGTGACCAAAATCAAAATTGTACTCTCCGTTCAATGATTCGTACAAATCAGTCGGCGTTTGTACTGAGGTCGTGGTTTTGTTATGAAAGCCTCACTTTCTAGATATTTTGAGTTTTTGTGACTACGTTTGGATGAGAAAAAGGTGATACCCCTGATGAGAGCAGATGAATTTACAAGAATAATAGAATGTAGAATTATTATTAGAGTAAGCCAATGCGAGCACGGAGTAAAAGGATGGCGCACTAGATTTGACGAATCCCAAAATAGATTCCCAAAAAATCATTTTTGTTTGCGTGCTACCATCAAAAAATCTTGCTTACTATTTATTTTAAACCAAACACTAAAACTACAACCACAACTACAAAAAAACTCTCGTTTGCTTAACTGGCTCAAAGGTAGTCCATATGAAGTATTCACTATTTGTTATTTTGGTTTGGGTATCCTTAACATATACTGCGTTGGCCAATGAAATAAAAGACGAAAACCCGAGCAACTTGGTGCTGAGCTTAGATTGCGAAGGTAAAGACACCCCGTGAATTTTATTTTTTTTCTCGTATTGATCGCTTGACTTAATTCATAGGTCAATTGTATTTCCCTTTCTTGGAGGCGCACTTTAACTTTTCCGAACGTAAGTAGGACCTAAACGTAAGGGCCGGTTAAGGGTATCAACTTTATTAGGGGTGCTGGCAATCTTTTGGGATTTGAAAGATCACTTGATTGATTTCAGTCCCTGCTACTATGGAAAACATGCATGCAACACTAAACTTGTTTACAAGCTCGAAAACGAAGAAATATACACAATACAAATGCATTTTGAGAGTTGCCCAATGAAAACCAGACCTGCTATCTTGATTAAGTGCGCGGGGGATGCGTGTTCGAAATTATACAGGCCTTGTGCGGTAAGTAGAAATAAGGTGTTTAAGAAATTATTCTAATCACACCCAGTCCCATCGCGATTGCAGCTCAAATCTGCAATGTATAACCTACGGCCCGTTATTACCAGATTCTTATGTCCTCCAGTTAATGTCTGACGTCTTTTCGTAAGGAGCATTATGATACGTATTTGATGTAATCCCTCACATACACTTACAGGCGAATTTCGTACCCACAACATCGCCCGAATAATGAATGGACCATTTGTGATACTCACTATCGTACAGCTAGGGTTCAGATCAATCAGCACGTTACAGATAGAGTTACACTATTCACTAAGAGAGAAAAGCAATTTGAGAGCAAAGATGTAATTGATAACTCTGTTAGCAACGTGTCACTGCTTAAAGCAACATGTGATGGCAGAATAGATTTGTTTGGCCGGCGACACTTTGTAGGAATCGTACCTAGAGTTGTCCAAACTCTATCAATGATTCCGACAGGAATCCTTAAGCAAGCCTTGGACGCAAATGTTATAATGCTGAATTATTTCTGGTCTGCATATGTACCCCTTGGGAAATATTATCTTAATTTTGTAAAGTTCCTCGAATCGGATATAAGTCTTGTGGACAAGAATGCTGGAAAGTACGTTTATACATATTTCAAGTTCCATTACTTATTATTCACTTTATAAACATTTATAGCAGGTGGCTTATCCGTCATCGATTATTTGGCGAAACCATAACGATTGAAATCAATCCGTGTGCAGCGAAAGATGATAACGTGTTTTTGGACGTTAAAGCGACTAGTGGTATTCAGTCTTTACTTTCATTTAAATCGTGTTCGCATCACACCGAATGCGCCTCTGCTGTATGCCTTCCTGCCCATCGTATTGCTAAAGCTCAGGAAAAAGCAACGCCACGCTTTATAAAGAGATTACTTGAAATAGAAGCGCATGATAGGATATGTTTTCCCTTGTAGGATTGAAACTATAATACTGATAATTGTCTGTTACTGATATTTCATAGGTTGCAAAGCAACGTCACAAATCCATTCGATAACGACATTTTCATTGCGGTACGAACTGGTTTTAACATTTGTCACTAGTATTAATAGAATAGATTATAGGAGTTGATGAACATCTTCAACACAGATATATTTCCACAAATTCACCCCGAGAAGACACATCCAGCTCAAGAAGTGGTCAATCAGTACATGCAGACAAACAAATCTGGTTCCTCATTCTGGTACTGGATATTTTTGATATTCTTCCTTGTGGCTTGTTGCGGCGGTTGCGCACGTCAGGATACGCAACAGCAACAACAGCAACAACAACGGCAATGACAACAACAGCAACAACGACAGCATTCCGCAAATCAAATTAAAAAAATTAGTCGTAGTATTTTCAATTGCTCTCAATATGACCAGTCAAATAAATCATACGCAAACCCAAAATAGATTCCAAAAATTTAATCTTTGTTCACTAACATCATTTTGGTCGTCAGGTGATAATTAAAATTGGCGAGTCTAGCCATCATTAAATGCTCTTCAAAGAAAATGGCGTTATCCATGCTGAAACCCTCTCACAAGTTGCGTAATACTTACCATATGGACAAGAGGTGCAAATCTCCACTATGGGCTTGGAGTCCCGATGTGCATCATCCAGCAAGAGCATCCATTATGTATCAATAGAAAAGGATAGAAACAAGAAATTGGGTTTTTGAATGCATTTTGCTGGATCCGATCAAAGTGGTGCGTGATCCTGCTAACTCATTTAATTTTTGACCAAAAACACTTCCTTTCGATTTTAGATGGTCAATTACCTGTAGGGATATGTTTGTGTTTCAACTGAGAGATGGGAATATGGACAATTATTGTGTTTTTCATTTTACGCATCTGTGCATTATGATCGTTAGTTTTGATAGAATAGGACATTTTCGGGTGATTAAAAAACGAACAAAAATGGGTACAAACACATTTGAAGTAACAAAGACGAGTATATATTTTCTTACTAAATATCTATAATGGTAGGGCGCTTTCATTACCTTACGATCAGGTTAATATTGCAACATATACGGCAGCCTCCATGAATTGAGTTAGAACCTTAACAGTGGACATCTATCTGAATAGGAGTGTTGTTTCACGAAAGAAATGTACGTTATAGAATGATCACCGGTTCGAGATATTGCTTTTTATTTTGAAAGAAAAAAGCAAAAATGAATCTCTGAGATAACATTGTAGTTTTCACAACTTTTCATAGTTGCTATGTTGTTTTGACACTTGAAATAAAAGGCAATACTTACGTTTCAAATCTTTTCACTTTCGACTCAAGCATTTATATTTGTGCGTGGATACTAAAGTAAGAATAAGTGATTGATAATATATTTCATAAACGGTTGAAAAGCGGTAATAACATCTTTTGGAGTCAAGTATTTTCTTTGCTGAAAAGTTTTCCACAATGTTTCAACTCATAACCTATTATGCATTGATCATCTCCACCAATATATAACTCTGTGATGTTCATGAGACTTGCCATCACAAGTGACATCTTTTTACTTAAACGAATTAGATTTGATAAATTCATGCAGTCCAATTGTAATTAATTAATATTAAGTAGTCCAGTGGGGTATCGTTCCAATAATCAGATGAAAAACATAGTTTCGCTTCCATTGGTTTATTACGGATGAGGTTAGAGAGTGTGTATTATTATTATTTTGCTAATTTTAAAATTCAATTCTATTAATAAAAAGACATTTTGCGCGCAAAAGCTCCGGCGAAGCCTAACTTTTGTCCAATATAGCTCAACTCCATTATTAGATAATATCTTCATATGTATTATAGAATTTATAATACAAATAAATTTTCTCTGCAGGGAGATTTATTTTGCAGTAGCCCCTCCGGATTTCGTCAACAAGAGAAGCACAGTAACAAGAAATACAACTGTAGTATTTGAATATTCATAATGTAAAATAACGGACATCCCTTCGCAATGCATCACATGCGCAGGGCCCTTTCATGGCTACGAACTTCCTCCTAAAATCTGATTCGTTGAAATTAAGGAAGCTACCGCTATTCTGACAGATCTGTCCAGACAACGAGGAGCAGTCGAAACATTCTCAGAATTAAAGCCGAAAAATTCCCGAAAATATACCACCCCAAGACAAGCATACTGTCAGGCTTGAATACGACAACATTCGTAGACGTAATTATTCTTAGGTGTACACAATAGGTGCGAAGCAAATTAAGTAGAAAAGGGTGGTGTTATCAGCGAAGGGGCCATTCAAAATGCTTTTTAAAACCCCTTATAACATTATTTTGTAATGCCTTTCAAACCATTTTATTATTACGAAGTCCATACCATGGGGTAAAATTGACCATTGAGGGACTCTCTAACTGTAATCGTCATACTGTGTCTATTAAATCGACGGCCAACCTTTGAAAAACGCTTGGAGATGTACATCTCAAGAACAAAGAGCACCACAGCACTTCAAAATCTAAGCAAAAAAGAGTTTTTAAAAATATATTTATGGTCTGTTTATTGATTAGTGCATAGTGAGCAAGTCAAAAAAGTTTACACTGATTAAAACGAAATAATTAATGTATTCATTGGTCGTAATAAGAAACTTGGTTAGGGAGTGTATTGGACATGTTTTCTATATTCTCGTCGTGGTAGACAATTCGATAGCCGTAGTCGCTTGGAATAGTTAGTAAAATAACGATTTTGTTCGCGCTATCAACCTGAAGGGCACAAGGGTCGATATCTTCTGATATTGGTTTTTTGCATGTAGTTAGTTGAATCCGACCTCCATCAATTATAGCCCGTGTTAGGACAAGATTTCTATCGTCAGTGATGTACACTACATGAGCTCCTCCATAATAGCTATTCGCGCATGCAATGTTGACAGAATACAAAGGTTCGGATTGCCAACATACTCTTCCAGAACGACCACTTATACAGACCACTCTAGGATGGTCGTTGTGATTTGTTCGTATAGCAAAATAAACACTTTCAGTACTTGGAAGAAGTTGTGATGTAAAGTGAATATCAGGAGATTGGTACACATGTCGCAGTTGGATGGTGTGATGCTAAAAGACACCAAATAATTAATTATTATTTTCATGGAAGGTTGTTGACCTTACCTCATTGATGAACTGGTAGGAGTACTTTAAAACCGCCTTGTTAGTATAAACCAAAAATTCAGTCTTGGTTGGCCTCGGAGTACCAACAGTGGTGAGTTGTACTTTTTGTATATTTTCCATATCGAAAGGTTTAAATCCCAAAGGAGTATCCAGATTATTAGGATCGATAACGTAGATTCCTTTAAGAGTACCAAGGATCAAAGTGGAAGTGTTCACTAAGATAGCAGCCTGACATTGAGCCCAAGCCTCAGCACATTCGTCCTCGAGTTTGTTTTCTTTTATGTTCCATTTGAAAATCTGATCGAACGAGCACGCCAAAACATGGTTTCCTCCGAATGGAATTGCCGTGTGAACAACAGAGCTGATAGGAATTCTCTGATAGTTCAGTAGTTCTGGGGTCTTGATAACCAAACTATCAGACAATCCATAAAACTCCCAATCTTGATGCTTCACAAATGTGAGAGGTTTTGCGTTAAAAAGATAGCCAACATTGGGAGGAATGGCATTCGGTTTGGATTGATGTTGTAAGTGAGCAATAACATATTGGCAGGATATATCTCCATCTCTAAATGATTCATATCCACCAATATCCACAGAGCACAACAATAACATCCTTTCGTAAGCTTTTACTTGTACTTGCTTTGGAATAGCAAATTGAAATGTTTTGTGTCTTTTTCTTTGATTGGTAATATCTCCATCTAAAATGATTAATGTCATAATGTCCATAGTCAAATTGTTAGTGCGAGTTCCAATCATAAATTGGTTTGAAAACACGATTGATGAGCCTTTCTGTCTGTATATACTGTCTCTGGGAATTGGGCCCATCAATGCAAGAGGTCTATCCTCGTTAAGAGTAAGAACAAAAGTACCTGATGAAGTTTCTAATAATGCTTTGTCCCCAAGTGAGTGAAGGCTGACAACGGTCGTATTATTCAACTGGTGGGGAAAAGGGATGTATTGAGTATAGTCAGTGTTCAATGTAATTTCAATATGCCTGCTTGGATTTGATATCAAAACTGACTTATTTCCTACTTGACAGCACAAAGCTTCTTTGTAAGAATAGTTCTTAGTCTCTACGTCGATCAATCCATTATATACTAGTAATTCTTCATTCCTAAAGTAATGATGGACATTCAGTTATTTGGTGTCGCCAATAATTTAAAACTGATGAACACAACTAACCTTATTTTCTTCAGTTCGTAGATACGTTTCAAGTCGTTAAATTGTAGACTGAATCCTTTGCTATTAAAAAAAACAACTCTTATAAATAACAAAGTAAAGCAGACAATTAACCAATAAATGTACCTTGTAACGTCGGATAGAGAATAATGGCTTCTCGAATTGTTGCTTCGTAAAGGATGGTAATAGTTATTTTGGCTTCTGTACAATAGGAGGTTCGTCTCAGATCGGATTAATCTGTCTTCAGCTTCCACAGTGAACGCAGCTGTTATGTCGAATTGATAATTATGGTCCATTTTGTATCCAATTATTGTTGGTGTCCAAGAAAATCTATAGCGATCATCAAACCCATAACAGATCCAAATTTCATTTGGACCTATTCCAGTTACGACTGAATATATAGACCACTTTTCTCCATCTTTACGGTAGTGCAGCTGAGTCGTATTTGGAAGTGCGACAAATCTGTTCTCTTCTAGAATAAAGAAACTGACAGAAGTCGTCGACACTATTGCAACCACGCATTCGTTGACGAGATGCACACTCTTTAGGTCGAGATTCGTTGGCAGTTTGTAAGGTTCTGCTACTTGTTGAATAGTAAATTGTGTGGTGGGGGTTGCTTCACTGAACAGAAAGGCATTTAACCAAAGAGAACCTTCGACGTCTTTGTCCACCGTAACTATTTTGTCAACACCGGGCAATGCAGAAAGTCTAAGTATCGTTCTTTCAGTTGACCGCAATTGGGGGAGCTCTGTGATATTGACAACATTCTGCCCATTCAATGTACACCAGTATACATTTTCTATTGATTGTCCATAATTGATAAGCAGGAAGGCATTATTGTTCACCTTTCGAAGATAGCCTTTTGTTGTTGTACTGAAGAACTTCTCTTCACTCTTTACGGTAATACATTGATCAGAATTTGTCAAAATGATGAACAATTCTCCATTTTCTAATAACCCAACCAATGTGTTTGAACCCATCTTTAGAGTTGACAGTATGCGGTGATGAGTACGGTAGATGTGCGTTACTAACATATATTGGGAATTGATGCATGCTAGGTATTTGTTGCCAACGTGCACATAATCAAACTCTCCAATCTTTGATCTTACTTCATCGGGAATTGGTCCATACTGAACTATTGTGTCTAAAGATAGCTTTGTACAATCATATAAAGAACCGAAGCGCTGCAAATTGGTGGAGGAAACATCCAATAGCTGGTCGTGTTGGTTTAGACTAGGCATTAGCAAGGATACGGACGTCAATAGTTCTCCATCTGTCCATCTATCATCGGCGTACTCTACAAATAGCAAAGATGAAACGATTATAATGCTGCGATAGAAAGATTACTTTGGAATCAATAATTACCTGTCAAGTAATGGAATATGAAAGCAAACTCTGCCGGATCTAAGCGAGTTGCATCTTTTCTGACCTTCTTAAACAAATTGATGTAGTTATTTCTAGAGGCCGCTTTCTCAATTGGACTGAACGCTGCAACCTGCTGTACGTCTGTTGTCGCTATTTTCTGTTGCTTGTACATCGTAACCATGTTAACTACTTGTTCCTCGTCACTTCGTTTTCGCTTCTTTTCAGCAGACAGTTGGCTATCTAAGTACTCGTTTACTTGACCTGTAAAGGAGAATTTGTGTTAGGACAGTCTTTCACCTGATGAACAAAAAGTAAATTCTAAACTTACGGAAAGCTTTCGTAAATTGATTTGCGTCGATATTGCGCCTTGCTTCGCTATTATTTTTCGAGTTTGAATAGAGCGCAAATGAGAGAAATCTTCTTTCACCATTCCAATTGACGACAAAAACGAAAATGTTCGTTGTAGTAAAAAGTCTGCTGGAAGACTTTAAGACGCTAGTAGATGAAGTGTGATTGAAGCAAAAGGAGTGTGGGCCACTTGGAATACCAATTAGCATCCTGCCTTTTTTGTTAAGAACGAAGACTGTTTGAATGGGAAGA
>Ga0097678_1003460_pt1 | contig 10485 bp, 13 predicted proteins | sample ThiBiot_500_plan_2_FD_72847 | JGI IMG/M metagenome (GOLD analysis project Ga0097678, IMG submission 72847) | Wastewater bioreactor microbial communities from Cape Town, South Africa - Thiocy_expt_500_plan - 1398105537976 (version 2) (version 2) ...
GAACTACTTTGCCATTCGCCATATTTACAGAATAGAGCACTGAATCCAGCACGCTGTTGCTCGACGGACCATTGGCGGAGACAAAGATTTGCTGAGCTTGCGCAGAATAAGTGAGCGCTAACAAGATAATTACAAACGCGTTGTTTCTCATTTGAAGCGACTTCAAGAACAATAAATGGGCAAAGCATCTTTATTTGAGTACCTTTGCCCTGGATACACTTTATTAACTGTTGTAACAAGGGAAATTTATATTGACAAACAACTTATAACGGTCAAAAAAACTGGTCTCGTTTCAATTAATTTTGTAGATCAATAATTCAGAACAGCACAAACTCGATTATTTTGCCTGTAGTTATTTTAACAATACCTATTTCTAATATATTTAACACGGAAAGTGAGTTTTGTTTGCTTTGTGGTCGTTGGAAGGCGAGAGTGTCTAAAACCCTCCCCCCCCAAGCTCTATTATTCGTTCTTTGCCTCTCCAACACATAACATATTATCAGTAACGATATTTGTGATAGCGTACTATTGCCAAAGTAGTACCGCAAGTGTAGCTATTCTTTATTAATCAGAATTCTGTTCGAGAACAAACAACGGTTGCAATCTAAATCATAATTTCCAATTTTAACCAAACATAGACAACGATGAGCGGTGTATACAAGACAGAAGCTTGGCTGAAAAAATATGGTTGGACCAAGTAAGTCAAATCTCGAGCAAAAAATTAGTTCTTATTTCCGTAAATGAGATTAAATATTAATTATGTAATAGAGATAAAGGTCTAGGCAAGCAAGAGAATGGTATCAAAGATTTTATTAAACTGGATAAAAAGGATGACACAGTGGGCGTAAGTAAAACAACAATGTAATGAATTTTTAACCGGAATCTAGTAGTTTATATTTTGGTTATTAAATATATTTAATTTAATGGAAATAATGAGAGTTTAGATCTAGATCGCAGTAATTAATAATAATTTATTTAAGCTTGGAGGCGAGAGTTATGCAATTAGAGACTTCAACTGGTGGGATAATATCTACAACAAAGCGGCCCAAAAGCTGAAAATCGAATCGACTGCTGATGTAATTGTTATTTATTTTCGATCGCGATCTGTTGCAACAGAATCTAATCCCAAAACTAGGGCAAATCAGTTGTTCATGTTGAGCAACAAAAAATAGAAGTTATACAAGAGAAGAAATATGGAGTATTTGTTAAATCAAAGTAAGCATTTTCAAGTTAGATGCAGTACAGTACTAAACTGCCAACAGAGAACCAGACAATTTTTCATCAAATATTCGCGAAGATGAGCTGATTAACGTGTGTGAAGGACGTCAATTAAAAGCAAAACAGACAGGCAAGCTCGCTCGACTCGAGGAGCAAGAACAGCGAGTGATCAGCTCCAACACTTTGCGCATCTCAAAACGGCGCGGCCAAGAGGACAGTAATGATGCGAATGATAGTAACACAAAGCACAATGAGACTAAGAAAGCTCCTTATGGCTCTAATTATCGGCCTTTGGTTTTACCTGAAAAGATTATTCAAACTGGCGACAAAGTTCAGCCTCCAATTGATAATAATAAGCAAATTGAGAATGAAGTTACTGAAAGTAAAAAGTCGAAAAAGAATAAGAAGAGAAAACTAAGCGAAATTGAATCCAAGGAGGATCTTCCTTCAACTCAAAATAATAAGGCAGAGACTAAGAAGCAACAAAACAACAATAAGCTTGCTTCAAATAATGGCTTCTTCTTTTTTAATTACGACAATGAAAATGAAAAGTTGAACAATGAGACCGCGCGAATTTCGCAGCCAGTGAGCATTGTAGAGTTATATAGTGATGGTACTGAGCGCAAGAGTAAATCTGCTAAAAGAAAAGCGAAGAAACAACGAACAAAGTAAAAGTCGACCAGGTAATGACTTTATTGTAATAAATAGCGGTATTAATATGAAGATAATTGCAATTAGATTGATATGTTAAAAGTCCTATAAGATATTTAATTACGAAGCCTTTACTTTAGTTTCAATTACAAAATCTTTGTTGATTGACTGCCCTGCATACATAAATACCGCTCATATCAAAATCTTGGTATAGTTAAATTTAGATTTGTGGACTCCATTTAATTGGGGTAGCGAGATTCACTTGTTGTACTAATTAGTACAATTTGTATAATAATATATGGTTGATTACTGCCGCACGTGCGAATCTGCTCTAACCGACATTGCTTAATATGGTCCATCGTGTGGTATAAATTAAATTTAGCTAGCAATTACAGGTAAATTATTATGTTGAATTCAAAATGAAGAACAGATCTGCGCTTGTAATTAGCTTGTTAATGGCAATAATCTGGCAACTTGCATACACCCAAGGTAATGAGTAACAACGGTTTATCCAATTAATAGTACAATATTTCTAACCGTTCTTCCAAAGATCTGTCTCGATTGAAACGAGTTGTTGCGAACGGATTCGGTCAAGAAGTTGAAACTCGCATGAATTCTGCCACTGGAACAGCTTATATGATCAACGTTGACGAGGCCGAGCTGAGAAAACGAGCTTTGGGTGCGTCATATATTAACCGTCAATTCTTTATTTATTGAAAATTGCGTGTAGATCAAGTACTTGACCCACTCGATTCTTTGCGCAACTTTCTTCAACGAACTCCACAACTTGGCATTATTAATACAGATGAAGAGTTGGAGTTAATGGCCAAGATGAATGACTTTCAGATCCCCGGTCTATTTCAGTGGAGTTTTCAGCAGGCACGTACTGACCGAGTATTGGCGTAAATGAATTTCTAATTGGTTGAACAAAGGTATATAAAGGTCTGAAGGTGTACGGTAGTGCACTACGAGTTACATTCAACGAGCACCATGATGTAGTGTCTGTCACCAGTACAATCGTACCGGAGCTGCACTTGGATGTGGTGCCAACTCTCACTCAAGATACTGCTGCAAGTATCGCTCGTTCATCTCTCAACTCCAACATGTAAGTACCGCATACTATTCATGCATAAGTCCGAAACTACATTACAGCTTATATTTCCTCCTAAGGACGTATGATGCCAGCCAAATTGAACTCGTCGTGTACCGCACAAGTCTTACGCAGGGCAAAGCAGGCACTAATCACGTCGCGTATCACGTGATCACTATCTGCACAGAACACTTGGACGTGCATCATATATTTGTGGATGCACACACTAGTGCAGTGATCGACTCTTTCACTGGCGTGCACAACGCACTGAGTCGGTACGTGACGAATTATGGATCGAAGAAGTGGATCTATACCGAGGGACAGGGTACCACGGGTAACATTGAGATAGACACATTAGTCACAATCTCGGGTCAGTTGTACACTGTGATGCAGAACGTCGGGGGATACGATTCGTGGGATTTGCGAGGTACGTCATGTGACAACGACATCTCGTTCAGTGAATGACCTCACACATCTGACGACAGGCGCACCATTCAAAATGTACACCAACACGCGGTCAGGAGCTCTGTCTGGGTGGCAGTGTCCTAATGCAGCCTTTGTCGGTCAATATGGCGCTTCATTTTATTGTCCCGGACTCGGCAATGGTATCGATGTTGTAGCACACGAGTGGGGCCACGTAAGTGTTCGGAGCAGGCCCAATGACACTGGTTGACACATCTCTGCTCAGGGGTACATCTCGGGCCTTGCTGACTTGCAGTATCAATATCAGAGTGGTGCGCTGAACGAAGGCTACGCAGACATCATCGGTGAGTCAATTCAATTGTTTATGAACCAACCTGTTGCTTTTGCACCAAGAACGTCGCGCAGCTGTTCGCTGCCAAATGACAACAGACGCTGGGTCATTGGAGATCAAGTCTCAAATGTACTTTCCTCGCGCAACTCCGCAGGACAATATATAGGTATAAGAGTTGATGACCCCATGTGTTGATGACTGATGGAACGTTTTAGGCATACGTGACATGTACAATCCGAACTGCTATGGTGATCCTGCGTCAGTGGATGACAATTACATGTGGTGCTCGTCTACTGATAACGGAGGGGTACATACCAACTCCGGCATTCCCAATCAAGCCTATGCGCTATTTGTTGACGGTGGCACGTTAAACGGCCAATCAGTGGTGGGTGTGGGACTGATCAAGGCCTTTCATATTTACGTGCGTGGTCTTTCTAAACACGTGCCCACGAGTACTTTTGCACAACACGCAAGCTTTTTGATCAAAGCTTGTCAAGAGCTCTCTAACAACAACGTAAACTTGCGAGATCCGTTAAGTGGAGATCTTTCAGGACAAGTTGTCACCTCGTCCAATTGCGCAATCCTAGTGCAAGTGCTCAGCGCTACTGGCTTGGCATCGGGCAAGTTCTGTGGATCTCAAGCACCGGTCACACCATTGCCAGTGTTCACCCCCACTGCTGCACCTGTTACACCCCCAGTACCCGCACCTATTCGAGTTCCTGTTTCACCACCTGTTCATGCACCAGTACCTACACCGGTCTCAGCACCAGTCTCTGTGCCTGTGTCCGCCCCTGTCCGAGCCCCAGCATCAACTCCTACAAGCTCGCCTACCTCTATCCCTGGCAGAACCCCTCAAGTTCTGCGTGGTCCTTTCCCAGCAATAGTACCGCAAGATGGTGGATACGTCTTCTGGAACACAAAAGGTTTTAATACTGGCACTGACGATGTGTGGTGTCACATTGACGGGTTGCACCCCTACAAAGGTCAACTGACAGTTAATCAATGGACAGAATTCGCTGTGTGCTCCACCCCACATTTCGACTCAACTCAATCTTTCAACATTTCAGTTTCAAGTGATGGTGTGGTCTACAACAGTCCATCCACAGTCAGAGTCTATGGTAGGCACCACGCTCACATGGAGTTTATTCTGACACTTTTCTTTGCAGCGAACACAGTGCGTGTTCTTGAAGTAACACCAGCAGCAGGGTCGTTGGAAGGTGGTAATGAGATCACGATCAAAGGCTCTGGATTCGCGCAATTCACTGGATGCAACCCCGAGATCACCTACGCTACGAGTCCTGACTGCTTGGTTTGCATATTCGGTGACAATGAGCGAATCATGGCAGCTACATTAATTGACAGCAACACAGTCTCTTGTACAGTGCCCTCGTGGTACTCGCTTGCGGCCGACAATACTACAGTACAAGTTTATGTCTCGGTTAATTATTGGAACTTAATTGGACCACTCGCATACCAGTTCACAGGAGGTAATGACCACCAAAAAAAAAAAAAAAAGGTTCATATTAATCTCCTTAACAGAAATCACTCCCTACATATCGGCGTTACCTCCTGTTCGTGTTAAACCCGTTCAACAAGGTTCTGTCGTTTCAGCTACCATCATATCAACGACTCCTGCCGCGCTTACTGCAACTGTAGCCGTTTTGTTGTATATTTTGTAATTATTCTAGAAGTTGTAATTAGATCTAGGTTGATTTTTCAGGTAAAATAAATAATTATGATGGCCAAAAGATTCTCGGAGTTGCATGACATTGTTCATGAAGCACGCTTGTTTCCGGCAATTTTCATCAAATTTTCACCCAGTTTTCATTCAAATTTCTTTGACCTTGCAGGTTTATTTGACCGCTTGACGAGGTAATTCTTTATATTCCTCTACATTTGTTTAAAGCCACACATCATGGGTAAAGACTTTTATGAAGTATTGGGAGTTTTGAAAACTGCCACTCAAGAAGAGATCAAGGTAAGATAGTAATTTAGTTAAAAAAAACACAGCGGCATTGACTTTTCAAACAAAAAAGAAAGCTTATAAGAAAGCAGCATTAAAGTACCATCCTGATCGTAATCCTAACAATAAGAAAGAAGCGGAAGAAAAATTTAAGGTGAGTTAAAGTTCAGATCGTTTCCATAAAATCTATCTGACACTTCTGTAGGCTATTGCCGAGGCTTATGAGGTACTCACAGACGAAAAAAAGCGAAAAATATATGATAAATACGGTGAGGAAGGTTTGAAAGCAGGAATTGACCCTGATCAAGCTGCGGGCAATTTCGGAGGATTTGGTGGTACCCCAGGCGGCGGTTCACGAACATACTACTATGCCCCTTCAGATCCTCGAGAATTGTTCGAGAAGATATTCGGTTCACGGGACCCGTTCGGCACATACGGACGGGGTGGTGGATCAAGCTTCAGCGGATTTGGAACACCTTTTGGCACTTCAAAATTTGGGGGTTTTGACAGCGATGAAGAGCCAATGGACTACAATTACACATCTGCTCGCGGCCCTGGAACAGGTTTTGGTGGATTTGGCTCGTCATTCAATAGAGCTCCCGCCAGACCTCCATCAATGAAATACAAAGTGCCTTGTTCGCTAGAAGAATTATATAATGGTTGCGCGAAACATATGAAGATAAAAAAACACTTGGTGGACGCGAGTGGCAAGAGCGTTCCCGTTGACAAGACGTTTGAAATTCAGATCAAGCCAGGTATCAAACCAGGCACCAAATACACTTTCGCAGAAGAAGGGGACGAGACTCCGAACGGACCAGCTCGCGACGTGGTGTTTGTGATTGAAGAGACACCGCACCAGTACTTCCGTCGCGAGGGCAACAACTTGCTGTACACTGCAGATATCAACCTTTCGCAGGCCCTCGGTGGCTGTCAATTAAACATTCCCACACTCGACGGTCGTCGCATTCAAGTGCCGATCAGAGAAGTCGTGCATCCTCAATTCACCAAAGTTGTGCCTAGAGAAGGGTTCCCGAGCTCAAAGAACTCAAGCGATCGCGGAGATTTGATTGTCAACTTCAATGTTTCATATCCCATTCACCTCAACGACTCGCAGCGACAACAAGTCAAACAAGCGCTGTATGGTGCAACCTACAGTAATTAAATCATGATTTTGTAAATAAAAAGGCAAAAAATAATACTTGTACAATAAAGCCCAAAAAAAAAAAAATTAGTTTATTCACACGAAATATTTACATTGTAACGCGGTTGTATTTACAAATATGATTGCTTTAAATGGTCTACTTATCTTGCGACAGGTCCATTAGCTCTTCATCGCGTTGAATTTGAGCCATCAAGTGGTCGATAGTTTGCGCAAACTGTTGCTGTGAACTGACGACATTTGAGCCGTGCAGCAGTGACTCGATGTTGATCTTGGGATATTTGATTTTCTTCTTGTCCATCTGCCGCTCACTCCACAACAGCAGCTTGAGCACATACATTAACTTCGGTTCTGAACGAGTTGCGGTCAGTGCGTGTTCTAAGAAAGGCACAAAGGTGAGTGCTAGTCTCGTACTGACCTTTGTTCAGATTTTGTGATTGTAAAATTGCGGCATTGACTTCGCTGGCAGTGTTCATGCGTCGCGAGTCATTGACAAGGTCCTGGTCGGGCAGTAGTGACTTGTCTTCGAAGGCCAGCACGGACATGACGCGCTCAAGCTCGGCGAGGTAGGTAGGCTAGTTGGCACGTCAGCTGCACTATTACACAGTATTCATGCGACAGTTCAACTTACATTTTGTCGTCCTCTTGCCGCCAGTTCTTGTTGCGCGAATTGAAGTGCGCCCATGATTTGACCTTGACTAATTCTAACAACTTGAAATCAGATCGAAGCGCACGCAATGTTCGGCTTACAATTCAACGAGCTTCTGTAGTTGCAAGTGGAAGTATAACTCGTCATTAGTGTCTAATATCTCCGCATCGAGATCATTTAGCAATTCAATGCTTGCATCGATGTTGCCTTGTTCGATAGCAGATCTTATCGCCATGCGCTCATCAAGTGAGGACAAATCAGCTTTGGCTGCGACAACAAAGCAATTAATTAACGTAATTGAGACCGAATATTTGCTTTACATTTACTTACGTTCTGTTCCAGATTCCCTAGCAAATTTTTCTGCAGCTTCTTTGTGCCCAGAAATGATTAAATAGTCCATAACAATATTATTCATAGTGCTAATTGTGCAGAGGTTAAATAAAGCACCAATAGTAGAAGCATTATTATTAATTTCCGATGGTCATGTTTAGTTGCACGTAATTTGGAAGATACTTCATTGTTTGTAAATAATAATATTATTTTAATAATTTAATTCCACTTAATTATGCACCACTTACGTTTTATTCAATTTGGTACTGTAGATCGCCTTCTCCCACTCTTCTGCGACTCTGAACCTATGTTCTGCCATTAAGATCGTATTATATGACTATTAACTATATAAAGATCACAAAAGGAGGAGTGTTGGTGTTGGTCTCTTCGGGAATTTACTATAAGCTTTTTAGATCCAAGCAACACAAGAACCGTTAATTTGATAAAATGTTGTATATTATCCTTGGCATAGTGGCCTTATTATTGGTGCATGCTTGGGTTATGAGCACTAAGCCGCACAAAATTAACTGGGCCGCATCTCACGTAGTCATCACAGGAGGTTCGTCTGGCATTGGTTTGTGCACGGCTCTCATGGCCGTCAAGCGCGGGGCTCATGTCACGATATTAGCACGCAACGTAGAGAAGCTCAAGGCTGCTCAAAAAACTCTCGAATCTGCTCGTGTCAACGGCGTAAGTGGCCATTACTGTTGTTAATAATAGAAATACATATACAATTATTAACGCAATTATTATCGCGATAATACTTGGGTTTTCAAAAATTGACTGATATTTTGTTCCTTCAACACTTATTCAAGAGTAATATGATTTGTAGGACCAAAAAATATTGGCCCTATCAACAGACGTGGCTGATCTCGAAGCTGTTAAGAAAACGATTGAGAGCGCTGTTGCAGCAAATAATGGCAGGATGGATCTGCTCATTGCTTGCGCAGGAGAAACTAGACCCGAGCGATTTGATGAAGTAATACTACTAAGAAGTTTTATTTTTATCTTGTTATTAATTCTATCTAAGGTGGATCCTAAATATTTCAAGAGACTGATGGAAATCAATTATCTGGGCGCTGTGTACTCGATCTTAGCCGTGCTTCCATTCATGAAATCTCAAAAACGAGGACGGTACGGTCTAGTATCATATGCGCTGTTGTTTTCCAAGTAAGCGTACTGACGGATTCGATCAAAATTCAGAGTGGTCGTCGTGGGTTCTTTACTGAGCATCACCGGTTTCCCTGGATACTCGCCATACACTCCAACTAAATACGCCTTGAAGGGACTCTTAGATGGGCTCGATATGGAGTACAGACCGTTCAACATCTACTTCCAGCTCGCAATACCCGCAGATGTAGACACGCCGATGTACGTCGAGGTAAGCACGAGTGCGGAGATACCACATTACACGCGTTGACAATCTGGTCGTTAGGAGAATCGTATTAAGCCCGAAGAAACCAAGTTGTTGTCCGATCCGCCTACTTCGCCTGAATCTGTTGCCACGTACGGCGTGAAATTTAATTCAATGCGCACTCATAACGCTCATGTCGCACAGGAACATCATGAATGCAGTGGACAACTACACGTACATGATAAGCACGGGTCTGCAAGGCGCGCTCTTGAAGCTGACGGTAGGAGGTCTGTCGCCCGGATCATTTTCCGAGATTTTGTTGCAGATCTGCTTTGGCGGCGTGTTGCGTGCAGCTACCGTCGTGTTCTTGAAGTATTATTATTATGTCGTAGCCAAAGTGCGACGAAAAGAGAAGGCACTATAAATAACCAGTTTTTTTTTTTTCATATCTCGTGCAGATAGAATTGACTAACCACCGCAAGTGAAAGGTAGTTTTTATGAGACAAATTGTTGGAGATATTCGCATTGCAACTCGTTCTCTACCGTGTAGACGTCACTTAGATCGATTTTCCATCCAACAACCACCCAGAACTACTGATTCGAGTATAAAAGAAATTCAAATTTAAATAGTACGACGCGCATATCGGGTAGATGTGCTATAAGCTATCTCGCTTGTCACATCTAAATCCGAACATGACTCGACGGAGTTTGCAGACAAGATATGTTTAACTGAAAAACTACCTGATATGGATTTCCAATCACAACTCGAACCTTCCTCCAACTTCTGTTCACTTCCGCCACATTCTCGAAGCTGATAGAGTGAAATTTCATTGTCAGTACACATTGGCCGAACCGCTCTATTTAACACCCATTCAAGTCGGTTATGATAGTCGTAAATTAATTAACAACAAAACACAATATGTCTGGTTTATATCCCCTCTCGGAGCTCGTTCAAATCGAACCGGATCTCAACAAATTGCCACAGGAGTATTCTCGCCCTGCATCTGATGAACAAATAGAGAAGACAAAGAAGTCGCTCGAATCCAAGCTCCATCAAGTAACTGTAGTCAATACCGCTAGCGAGGCTGTTGCTTTTTTGAAGGACCATATCCCTGCTGGTGCGTCAGTCTACAACGCCGGATCTACCACTCTCGTAAGTCGAGTGACCACTTTATTCAATATACACTCCTCTGATGATTGTACAGAGTGAGATTGGTTTTCTAGACGTTCTCAAGACGGAGACCAAGTGGAAGAATTTGCATGCAGACATTTTGGCAGAGACGGATCAGGCTAAGGCCGCCGAACTCCGTCGTCACG
>Ga0097678_1003464_pt1 | contig 10479 bp, 6 predicted proteins | sample ThiBiot_500_plan_2_FD_72847 | JGI IMG/M metagenome (GOLD analysis project Ga0097678, IMG submission 72847) | Wastewater bioreactor microbial communities from Cape Town, South Africa - Thiocy_expt_500_plan - 1398105537976 (version 2) (version 2) ...
TTATTTATTTTTCTTAATTTGAAGGTTCTAGATGATTGTTTATTTCGTCTACAAAACTATCTACAAAATCTGAGCTTGAGTGAATAATGGATTCCCGAACATCATCTAATTTTTTTAGACAATTCAAAATATAGGAAGCACTTTTATCATATCTCTTTTTTATAACGCCACCAAAATTTGTCAAAGTAGAATAGACGGTATAACTCCCAAAAGTTAAATCTGCCACAACTCCTAAGGTTGAAAAACCATATTTAACAGGATTTAAGAAAGTATCTTTTAAATTATCTGATATAACATAAAATCCTCCTGCTGAAGCAGCTGTTCCTAATAATAAAGAAGTTCCTATAAAAGCTATTCTGGTTTTAGGATGAAAGGTGCTAAAATAATCAGAGGAGGGGATTTTAAATTTGCGCAAATAAATTTTATCAAATACACTTCCTGAAGCTTGCATAATGACATGACTGCTAAGGAAAAAAACGGGTAAAACTGAAACGCCTGATAATAAAAACATTGCAGGTTGATTATCGATTAATAAATTATAACCATTGTAAGCTAAAACCATATTAAAACTTGCACTCGCTATAGGAAAAATTAGGGCAAGATATTGAAAAATTTTTCTTGGAATACCTTTTCCGTAATATTGAGGCAAGGTTTGCTGCGTAATATTTTGTTCAAACCCTGTAGATAAATAAGAGTAAATTTCTTTAGGGGTACTGCAATTTTTAAGGGCTTCTAAAGTATCTGTGGTTCCATTTTCACGACATTTATCCAGAAAATAAGCTTTAGATAAATCTACTAGCTCCATGCTTTTATCTTTATTTATCTCTTCTTTTTTGCATAGATTATTAATTTTAAGTTTCAATGAAGAAAACAGCTTATAAAATCCTAATGTACGAGGGATAGTGTCATAGACAAAGCTTATAATTGCCAATTCTTTTATCGTATTATATTTATAAGTTTTATAAACGTCCGGAGTGCTTGAAAGGGCTCCTAAAATAAAAGAAAACAAACCTATTCCCACTCCTTTTACAAATTTTATATTACAAGTATTTGAGTTAGAATGGTGTGCTCTGGAATCTTGAACAATTTTTTGTGCATCATCGAGAAGTTCCCAGATCATCCATGCTGTTATTCCTTCTATTGTTAAAAACTGAGCTCCTGCTAAGGCATAACCTAATAAAGAAGATCCATAATATTCTCCCGTTTTCAAAGATATAGCTACTTGCGGTATACAGGGGCCAATTCCTCCAAAAATGCTAGTTACATACTTAAAAGCTAAAAATTTAGATATGTTTGTTTCAGCATCTTCTTTAAAAGCAAAAACATAAGAATCAGAAAAAGGAGAGATTTCATTCCTTAAAATTTGATCTTCTGTTTTTTCACTTACTGCTTTACTAATTTCGATTAAAGGAGATTCTGAAGTATCCGATATTTCATCAATTGAAATTATAGAAGCAACCTGAGAATTAGAGATCGATTGAATTTCTTCCTCTTTTTGAAAATCTGAGCATAATCCAAGAGAAAAAAAGTTGTTTGTTAAAATTAAAAACAGAATAAACTGTAAGTTAATTTTGTTTAAATTAATATTTATAATATTTCTCATTATATAATTTTATAATAAATTGAAAAACAACAGCATTTATTCTTAATATACCTTTAGTCATTTCTCAGGTTAATGAAACTAAAAGTTTATTATGATAATTTTTATAAGAAGAAATACATTAATAATTTTTTATAAATCATGTAGAATTATAAATTTATTATATATATAATAAGTTCGCAAAACTGATGAGAGTACCATTAATAAATCAAAAGCGTATATCTGTTGAAAGCGGACTGCAGTAGTTTTCCACTTTCTGCTTGATTAGGTAATTTACAGTCTGCTTACTTAGACTCATTCAATAAATAAAATTTTTCTTAATTAAATTTAAATTAAAAATTATATAAGAAAATAAACATAAATAAAAGGATAAATTTTAATATTTATTAACTATGGAAAATATTTTGATTTCAGCTATCAAATTAACTTAAACTTATAGTTGATAAACTTTAAAATTGAGTATTAGAGTTTTTGGAGAAACTAAATGGATGAGCTAGTTAAAATACTCGCCAATAAAAAACATGATATAGTTTTTGAATCTCGCACAAAAGAATTTTCTGAAGTCAAAAAAAGGATAGAACAAGGATTTGTATTTATTAAATTTCTTGAAACAAAAGGTGAGACAGAATTGGGAATTAATGTAGATCACGACCTTACTAATTTTAATAAAGCAGAATCTGGACTTGACGAAGACATAGTAAATTTAGTTGGAACTTGCGAGCTTAATTTCACAAAGGTTCGTTTTAAGGGAGAAATTGACTTAAAAACACGAAGCGGCAAAGGATCTCTTGAAATATTGAGATAAGATTCAATTGAAGTATAACCCCTAAAATATAGGAGCTTGAGTTGGCAAAATTAACAGAAACTGATTCTGAGGAAAAGGACAATAATGAGATGTTTTATGTTGTAAAAAATCATGAAGAACAATACTCAATATGGCCAAGTTATAAAAAAATACCAAACGGCTGGCATTCTGTTGGTGAATCAATGATAAAATCAGAATGCCTCTCTTATATTGAACAAAATTGGACAGATATGCGTCCTTTAAGTTTAAGAAAAAAAATGATGGAAATTAATCAGTAAGATTAACTAAAAATTCAGTACTAAAAAATTAATAAAGAGTTTTTTAGGAATTTAAAGACAAAGAGAGAAAGAATGAAACCTACAGTTGGTATTATTGGAGGGTCAGGCCCCCTCGCAACTCTTGATATTGAACAAAAAATCCTAAAAGAAACCCAAAACATCAGAGGCGTATTTATAGATCAAGATTATTATAATCTTGTGGTATTGAATTATTGTAGTACTCCTGATAGGAATGATTCTTTTTTTTCAAGAAAATCAGATTCACTCATTCAATATACAAACTGTCTTTTGTCAATAGCAAAACTAGGTGTTGATTTTATACTTGTGGCCTGCAATACAGCCCATATGTATCTTCCTTTTTTAGAAAAGAAGACGACAATTCCAATTTTAAATATGATTGAGCAAACGCTTATTTATATTAAAAAAAATTTTCCCCAACTTTCTAAAATAGGTCTTATTTCAACACAAGCAACAAAAGAGAAAAGACTCTATCACGAACTATTTCAAAGAGATTCTATCGAAATAATAGACGTTAAACCAGATACTCAAGATCTAATTATGAAGGCTATATATCTTATTAAAGCAGGGGTAGATCTAAACTCTGAAGATTTTTTAATAAACAATAATAACTTTCATAGAATAGGTTTTCAACAGGACATAGAATATAAATCTCATTCGCATAAAAAGATATTTGCTGAGCCAACCCTTCCTAACCCAAAATTTATAATAGAAACTGCAATTCAAGAGCTTAAAAGAAAAGGATGCACACATATTATTTTTGGATGTACAGAGCTACCTTTAGTTATTCCTTATCTCAAAAAAGACCCTAAAATTTGTTTTATAGACCCTAATAATATCATTGCTAAAGCATCTGTTGAACTTTTAATGAAGTTAGAAAACCAAATAGAAGCAGATAATGAAAATTATATAACTAAAAGAAAGTATGTTTAAAAATGTGTGGAATTGCAGGTATTTTAGGGAATAATGTTGCAGAATCTGAATTAAAAAAATTATTAGATCCTATTGTGCATCGAGGAGAAAGAAAATACAGATACGAAGTTCTATCTACTCCCGATATAGCTTTAGGAATGCATCGCTTAGGAATTGTTGATGAAGCTTTGGGGAAACAGCCTTTTCAAAATGTGGATCAGCAGGTAACTCTTATCTTCAATGGAGAAATATATAATCATCATAAACTTAGAAATTTTTTATCGGTTGAATACCCATTCCATTCTGAATCTGATGGAGAAGCTATATTAAATGCTTATTTAAAATGGGGGATAAAGTTTGTAAATAAACTAGATGGTAAATTTGCTATTGCTTTATACGATAGCCGAAAAAAGCAACTGATCTTAGCTAGAGATCCTATGGGAGTCAAACCTCTCTATTATGCCCATAAAGATGGGCAATTTTTTTTTGCTTCCGAAATAAAATCCTTTTCTCAAATAGATAGCCAAATTAATGAACTTTTGCCCGGCCATTTACTTATTAATGAACAACAAAAACCCTATTTTTCATTAGGAAAATTTAATGATAAAGAGGCTTCTTCGGCGCAAAGTGTCCAACAGTTTGTGACTCTTAAGAAAGTTTTAGGAGAAGCTGTTAAAAAAAGGATTCAAAAAGAAGATTCTAAAATTGCTTGTTTATTAAGTGGCGGTGTTGATAGCTCAATTATTACCTATCTTGCCACTCAAAATCATCCTAATGTAATTGCCTATACTTTAGCAGAACCTCATCAAAATTCAGAAGATTTAAAGTCAGCGTCTAAGTTAACTAAAGCCTTAAATATTGAACATATTATTGTTTCTCCTTCTGTAGAAGAGATGAAAAAATTTTATCTAAAATATGGCGTTTATATGACTGAATCTTTCGAACCTGTTCTAGTTAGAAACGCTGTAGCTTATCATTTCGTTTGTAAAAAAATTGCAAGCGATGGGTTTAAATATTGCCTTAATGGAGAAGGAGCTGATGAGCTCTTTGGAGGATATGATTTTGTGAAAGAAGCTCCAAAAGAAAAGCAAGATGATTTAATTAGATATTCGTTGTCTATCATCCATAATTCTTATTTAAAAATGGCGGATCGAGCTTCTATGTTTACTACATTAGAGGCACGGGTGCCTTACATGGATAAAGAGTTAGTTAAATTTGCTTTACGCCTTTCTCCTGATGCACGTCTCTCAAGCGAAATGAATAAAACAGCTCTTCGTAATTCATTTTATGGAGAGCTGCCAGATGAAATTATTTATAGAAAAAAGGTTGGGATGAATGAAGGAGCTGGCTTTGGGGTTAATCGGCCTAATCAATCTATCTATTATCATGCTGTTAAAGATTTTTATGAAAAATCTCCCAGCTTACACGCGAAAGATTTGGAGTTATGTTCACTTAATAATCCTGAAAATAATATAGATCTTTCACAAATAGAAGAAGTTTATAATTTTGCACGTTTTGTTGAGTTTGGTTTTAACAAATTAAAAGATAGTACAACAAGATTACAACTTAATACGTCTTTAAAAAAATCAATTTATAAAATGAAAAATTAGAATTTGAAGGGTTAATGATGAAAGTATATCTCAAAGACAATGTGAAGATGGAACCGTTGATATGGAAATGGTATGCATGGCCTAATATGATTCCTCCCCTTAGTGGTGCTAGTAATCTTGTGGAAAGGTACATGAAGATTATGGAATCATATATCAAATTTCCAAAAATTCATATGCAAGCAAATCAAAATCCTAGCCTTATGGGAGGTCCATTTATTGATTTAGAAGGGAGATACGTTGAAGAAGTTAAACAATTATTTGAGAGTACGAAAGAAGATTGCAAAGACCTTATAAATCTTCATTCTGCTTTTAAAGATTTTGAAAAGAAACTGAAAACAGAGGCGACTGGTAATTCTTTAGAGCCTTTTTATGCTAAACTCCCTTCTGAGCTTAAAGGATGCGTAGAGCTTGTTTATGATACAAGTAATAATCCCTCTTTAAGACTCATAGAAGAATTTATCTACAGAAAACATTATGCAGATACTTCTCAAGGTATTTCTTTATCTCTTATAGATAAAGACTACCGTCCTTTTATTATGAGTACACCGCGCGTCAAAATGAACGAGGAAGTATATATTGATATCCCTTTTTCCCATGAAGCAATAGATGAATTATTTCGCTCTAGAAAAGAACCTGTAGAAATAAATGAGCTTATAGAAAAACTGAAAGTTAAAGAAGATCAACAAGAATTATTTTTGTCGTTTTTTACTGAAACTAAACCTCCGCAAAATGAAAATCGAAATTATGATGGAGAAGAGATAAGAATTCGTTATTTTGGTCATGCGTGTATTATGCTGCAGACAAAAAATGTATCTATCTTAACTGATCCAATTATCAGTTATCCTGTACAAACAGAAGATTCCCGTTATACCTTTAAAGATCTCCCTGACACCATAGATTACGTGTTATTAACGCACAATCATCAAGATCATGTATTGTTTGAGACTCTCTTACAACTGCGTTACAAAATCAAAAATATAGTTGTTCCTAGAAGTCGAAAAGGAGCTTTGGAAGATCCTTCTTTAAAGATGATCCTAAAGCAGGTGGGATTTGAAAATGTTATCGAATTAGATGAGTTTGAAAACTTGGAAATTAAGAATGGCAGAATAGTGGGATTCCCTTTCCTTGGAGAACATTCTGATTTAAATATTCAATCTAAAATTGCCCATTGTGTCACTTTAAATGGTAAAAAATTTCTTTTAGCTGCGGATTCCAATAATATTGATCCTTATTTGTATGACAATGTATTCGAATATTTTGAAAAAATTGATGTTTTATTTTTAGGGATGGAGTGTGACGGGGCTCCTCTCAGTTGGCTCTATGCTCCTTACATGGTTACACCAATCATAAAATCTCACGATGATGAGAGAACATTATCTGGTTCAAATTTTGAAAAAGCATGGTTAATTGCTGAAAAATCGGGATGTAAAGAAGCTTATGTATACGCTATGGGAATGGAGCCATGGCTCCATCATATCATGGCATTACAATATACTCCAGATTCAATTCAAATTACTGAATCTAATAAATTTGTAGCAGCTTGCAAGGATAAAAATATCACTTCCGAAAGATTGTTTATGAAAAAAGAATGGGTGGTTTGATGCAGTATTATAAAACAATTCATTGTTTGTTTGAAGAGCAAGTAGAAAAAACTCCAGAAGCAATTGCCATTATATTTCATGATCAACAGATCAGTTATGCTGCTTTAAATGCAAAAGCAAATCAACTAGCTCATTATTTAAGAAGTCTTGGAGTAGGGCTTGAAAGTAGAATTGGCATCGCATTGCCCCGTGGAATAGAGTTAATTATAGGATTGTTGGGGGTACTTAAAGCGGGAGGAGTTTATATTCCTCTGGATATTGATTATCCCCCTGAACGTTTAGCTTATATGTTAGAAGATAGTCAGGCAGACTTTGTTTTAAGCTTAAAAAGCTTAAGCAGCTTAGAATTTCTACAAGAGTATACTGAGAAAACACTCTATTTAGATGAAGAAAGCTATTATTCCGAATACCCTCAAGATAATTTGAGCATTTTACAAGATCCTGAAAATTTAGCGTATATTACTTATACATCTGGCTCAACAGGAAGACCAAAAGGAGTTGCATGTCATCATAAAGGAGTTGTTAACCGTTTATATTGGGCGTGGGATAATTATTGTTTTAATAAAGATGAAACATGTTGTTTACAGTCCAGTATTGCTTTTGTTGATTCTACCTGGGATATCTTTGGGACATTATTAGTTGGTGCAAAACTTGTTTTATACAAAGAAGAGATTAGTAAAGATATAAAATCGCTGCTTAAAACATGCTTTTTATATCAAATAACTCGAATTACTCTTATCCCATCTTTTCTAAATACGATGTTAAATACTAGCTCAAAAGAGTTAAGCTATTTGGGAAAATATTTGTCTCATTGGGAAATTACAGGAGAATCATTTAATTCAAATCTTATTCGTCATTTTTTTGAAGAAAGAGGAATAACAAATACACTTCTTGATTGTTATGGGGCTAGCGAAGCAACGTCAGTTGTATATCGAGAGTTTGGTAATAAAGGGCGTTTTGATTATCAAACAAAGATCATATATAATACACAACTTTACTTATTAAACGAGTATTTGAATCAGGTACCGATAGGAGTTGTGGGAGAGATTTATATAGGAGGCGCAGGGTTAGCGCGAGGATATTTGAACAAACCTGGGTTGACGGCGGAGAGGTTTGTTCCTAACCCTTTTGAAGAAGGAAGCCGTCTGTATAAAACGGGAGATTTAGGACGGTATTTACCTGATGGGAATATAGAGTTTTTAGGGCGTATAGACCATCAGGTAAAAATCAGAGGGTTTAGAATCGAACTTGGAGAAATAGAAGAAACGATTGAATCGCTCTCGGATGTACAACAAGCCATAGTTCTTTGTCGAGAGGACATTCCTGAGCAAAAGCGCTTGGTTGCCTATATTGTCCTCAATAAGGATGGAGGAGAAGATACTCTTGACCATCTTAAACATCTTTGTGAGCGCCGTCTTCCCGACTACATGTGTCCGAGTCAGTGGGTTGTATTGGAAGAGTTTCCTCTTAACTCCAATGGGAAGATAGATAGGAAAGCTCTTCCTGCTCCGGAGGGGAGAGAGGGGATAGGGGGAACGTATGAAGCCCCTGAAGGCGAGATGGAAGAAAAACTGGCTAAGGTATGGTCAGAGCTTTTAGGAATTGATCCTATTAGTCGTCATGATGATTTCTTTCGGTTGGGAGGACATTCATTATTGGCGACGCAACTTGTGTCTCGACTTCGAGAAGCTCTAAGACAAGAAGTTCCTTTGAAAGCGATCTTTGAGCACAGTGTCCTCTGCAAGCTTGCGTGTTATTTAAAGCAAGAAGAGCTTCATTTACAAGAGGGAATATTGCCTCCTCTCCCAAGAGTTTCTCGGGAAGAACCTCAGCTTTTATCTTTTGCGCAACAGCGATTATGGTTCATTGAACAACTCCTTCCTAACAGTGAGTTATATCATAACGTCTATCGTTTTAAGATCAAAGGCAAGCTTAATATCGATGCTTTACGTAAAGCTCTTGATTCTTTGGTCAATCGCCATGAGAGTCTTAGAACCGTAATTATGGATGTCGAGGGAGTGGCTTTACAAAAGATCCTTCCCGAAGGAATTGGGTTTGACTTAAGAGAAGGAAGCAACGATATTGAGCGTTTTCTCAAAGAGCCGTTTCAATTAGAACAAGCACCGGCGTGTAGAGGATTGTTAATTAAGAGCTCTGAACAAGAACACCTTCTTTTTCTAGTTTTTCATCACATTATCATTGATGACTGGTCAATGGATATTTTCTACAAAGACCTCAATGTTTTTTACCAAGCGTACTCACAAGATCAGGTTCTTTCAATTCCGTCTTTATCTAACCACTATATTGATTATAGTGTCTGGCAGCGTGAGTGGTTAAAAGGAGATATTTTAGAAAAGCAATTAAGTTATTGGAAAGCCCAATTAAGAGAGGTATCAAGACTTGAACTGCCCACAGATTATCCGAGGCCCAAGGAGCTTTCATATGACGGGGGGTGTGTTCGGCGGAAGCTTTCTAAGGAATTATTAACGCATCTTCAAAGTTTTTCTCATACCCAGGGTGTGACGCTTTTTATGAGTTTATTGGCGAGTATTCAAGGATTTTTAGGTCGCTATTGCAATCAAACAGATATTTCTATTGGAACTCCTATTGCGAACCGCCGGGTCTCAGAGGTAGAGGGAGTCATCGGCTTTTTTGTCAATACCCTAGTATTAAGAAGTCACGTTGATGATAATCCTAGTTTTAAAGCCCTCCTTAAGCGTGTGGAAAATACCACTCTTTCGGCCTATGAGCATCAAGATGTTCCTTTTGAGCAATTGGTCGAGGCTTTGCAAGTACCAAGAGAATTGAACAGGAATCCTTTGTTTCAGGTCATGTTCAATTTACAGCATGAAGGGCAGGGGTTATCTTTAGACGGTCTTGAGATTTTAGAAGAGGAGATAGAAGGAACCTTATCGCGTTTTGACTTATTAATTAATATGGGGATAAATGCAGATGGCTTAACGGTGAAGATTGATTATTCGACAGAATTATTTGCCGCTGAAAGAATTGAAAAGCTCATTGATTATTATGAGGTTTTTTTAAAATCCCTTTTACAAGATCCGTCTCAAAGATTATCAGAGATTTTCTTTTTTGAAGAAGAATATCGACAACTGACTGTTTGGAATGAGACCCGGCACGATATCCCAAAAGACAAGAGTATTACTGAAGTATTTGAGAAACAGGTTGAATTATTTCCAGATAATATAGCGGTTGTCTGTCAAGAAGAAGAGATCAGTTATCAAGTCTTAAATGAACGTGCGAATCAGTTAGCTCATTATCTTAGGAAATGTGGAGTAGGGCCAGAGACACTCGTAGCGATAGGGGTTGAAAGATCTCCAGAGATGATCGTTGGGATTCTGGGGATTCTGAAAGCAGGGGGGGCATATGTTCCCTTAGATCCGTCTTATCCTCAAGACCGTTTGCAATATATGTTGAAAGATACCAAAGCATCTATTGTGGTGACAGTGTCATGTTTTAAAGAGATTTTCGTTGGCTATAAAGGTCAAGAGATTGTTCTGGATGAGGAGCAAGAGAAAGAGAAGATTGAAAAAGAATCAAAAAAGAATCTTCCTTCCTTAACGCAGCCAGATAATCTTGCTTATGTTATCTATACTTCGGGTTCTACTGGTCATCCAAAAGGGGTGGGAGTGGGGCA
>Ga0097678_1003481_pt1 | contig 10437 bp, 10 predicted proteins | sample ThiBiot_500_plan_2_FD_72847 | JGI IMG/M metagenome (GOLD analysis project Ga0097678, IMG submission 72847) | Wastewater bioreactor microbial communities from Cape Town, South Africa - Thiocy_expt_500_plan - 1398105537976 (version 2) (version 2) ...
TTTTTATGAAGTACATAGGTAAAGGTTTTATTCGCCTCCGGCCAGGGATTTGAAACTTTTACGATAGAAAAATTTTCATATTTGTAAATTTCAAATCCTTTGGCGTAACGTATGCTATTTTGGGTTTTTGCTTCAGAAATGCCGGAACTGTCAGGTTCATTTTTTTTACATGCTACGGCAAAAAGCAATAACAGGAACAAAGAATATTTTGAAAGAAATGATTTCATAAAAAAGTTTTTGTGAAGACCGCAAAGATAAAAGTTATTGTATTGAACCGACAGCAGTTTTTTGATTTTTCAATCCTGTGAGGAACTTTACGGCTCTGCAGGCATCTATTTCACGCAAAGGCGCAGAGCTGCAAAGCAAGAAAAATATAAACTTATTGGTGTTTGTACCTGGGATAAGATAATTGATTAATAAAAAATTTCTGCATTGTAAAAATGCTTTGTAATCGAATGAAAAAATAAAAATAAAACAAAAAATACCACTCAAAAACGCATTCCATTACGGTTTTTTGAAAAAATAAAATCAAATGCTTTATATTTGCATTCGAATTAAGGTTGTGATTGAAATGTTACAAATCACATTAAAAGGGAATTTGGTGTAAAACCAAAGCTGTTCCCGCAACTGTAAGCTATTTAGCTCGCTGTTATCTACAAACCACTGTCCTGCATGGATGGGAAGGTAAACAGCAAGACGCAAGCCAGGAGACCTGCCTTTCTTCTTAACAATTATCAAACCTTCGGGAAAAAGGTTTCGAAAATTATGATTTTTAGAAAGCTATACCTGTTTTTGTTTTTCTGTATCTGCCAATCTGCATTGGCACAATATGACAGCATCCATAATTTAAAAGTTGTAGAGATTTCAGATTTACAGCTTAAGGATTATTCGGATTCACAGTCTGTATTGAAATTAACGGATTCGATTATCAACAAAAACCAATCTTCGCTTACTTCATTACTGAATTACAATTCCGTAATCTATTTTAAAGAAAACGGTCTTGGTATGGTTTCTTCTCCTTCTTTCAGGGGAACAACTGCGCAACAAACTGCCGTTGTCTGGAACGGAATCAATATCAATTCGCAATTGAACGGGCAGACTGATTTCAATACTATTACCACAAGAGATTTTAATTCAATTGCTGTTCGTGCCGGAGGAGGAAGTTCAATTTATGGAAGTAGTGCTATTGGCGGGAGTATCCATCTCAATAACACTATTAGTTTTGAAGAGCATTTTTCCAATACACTTCGGTTGAATTACGGGAGTTTCAACACCTATGGTGGAAACTACAAGATTGATGCTTCTGATGGGAAATTCAGTGTTCAGGTAAGTCTGTCCAGAAATAGTTCGGATAACGATTATGATTATGTAGATGCTGATGGCAAAAACCTGAACGGCCAATATTATAATACCAGCCTGAATGCGGCGATTGGCTATAAGATTAATGATGCCAATTTTTTAAAACTATATAGTCAGGTGTTTGAAGGCGAGAGGCATTTTTCGCTGATTTTTCCTTCTGAAATCAGGACCAAATACCAGGACCTGAATACCCGAAATTTACTGGAATGGGATAGTTTCTTTGGGCAATTTGTTTCCAAAGTAAAATTTGCAGCCTTAAGCGAAAAATATAAATATTTTGGCAATATCAATTCCAATGCCTACACCTTTGGGCAGGTTAGAACCTATATCGGGAAATATGACCTTGCTTTTGATGCCGGTAATGCCATTAAGTTGAATGCGGTTGTCGATTTTACACAGAACAAGGGAGAAGGTTCCGATATTAAAAATGAACAGAGAAACATTGGTTCTGCCAGCCTGCTGTTTAAGCACAAGCTGACACAAAAAATACTTTATGAACTCAGTGTCAGAAAAGAATTTACCAATAATTACAAAAGTCCGTTCTTATTTTCTTTAGGGACGAAATGGGCTGCTTCTGATTTTTATACCTTAAAATTAAATGGTTCCAAAAACTTCAGGGTGCCCACTTTTAATGACCTGTATTGGCAACCGGGCGGAAATGAAAACCTAAAACCAGAATCTTCCTATCAGGCAGAAATAGGGAATGAGTTCCGTTTTGCAGGTTTCCAACTTACATTAACCGGTTATTATATCGATATTAAAGACATGCTGCGCTGGATTCCAAACGGTTCTGTCTGGTCGCCTCAAAACACCGACAAAGTACGTACCTATGGAGGTGAAGCACTGCTTACCTGGTCTAAAAATTTTGGAAATCATCACTTGCTGTTGAATGGGACTTATGCCTATACCGTTTCGGAAGACATGGAAAAAAAGAAGCAATTGATTTATGTTCCTTACCATAAAGCTACATCGTCATTGAGTTATTCATGGAAGAAACTGGCTGTGGATTACCAATGCTTATATAATGGCGAAGTCTTTACAAGGTCTGACAACAATTCCAGATATAATATCGATGCTTATTTCGTAAGCAATGCTTCTGTCAGTTACGATTTTGGAAAGAAGAATTCCCGGATTGTAGGTTTTCAGGTGCTGAATCTTTTGAATGAAAACTATGCCAGCGTAGAAAGCCGGTTTCTACCCGGAAGGAATTTTAATATGTATCTAACTTTAAATTTTTAAAATATGAAAAAGCTAAATAAGTTTTTTTTCATGCTGTTTGCAGGTTCACTTTTTTTGGCTTCCTGTAGCAGCGATGACAATTCTCCAAATGTGTCATTAGGGCAATATGACAATGGAGTGTTTGTAGTAAATGAAGGAAATTCAACCATTACTACCAGTTCTATCACTTTTATCAGTAATTCAGGTGCTGTTGAACAGGATGTATTCAGAAATGTTAATCCGGGAGCAGCGGAGTTAGGAACCTACCTTCAGCCAATGTTCTTTGATAATACCAGAGCTTTTATCATTTCCGGTTCGGCCAATAAAATTACGGTCGTTAACCGTTATACTTTTGAATATATTGCAACTATCAGTACCAACCTGCAAAATCCTCGATTTGGAGCTGTAGCTAATGGCAAGGCCTATGTAACCAATGCCGCAGACTGGATGACAGGAACAGACGATTACTTAACGGTAATTAATCTTTCGGATTATTCTACGAGTACTAAAACCCTTGGTGTGTGGTCTGAACGTATTATTGAAGAAAATAATAAGCTGTATATCACTAACGGCTATGCTTATGGTGATGCTACTTCTGTTACTGTTTTCAATCCGGCAACCAATAATGTAGAGGCTACTATTCAGTTAGGATTCAATCCTAATTCTTTTGAAGAAGAAGACGGTATCTTATATGTTTTGGGTTCTGAAAAACTTGCCAAAATCAATCTGGCTACCAATATGGTTGTTGGAACCCCAATTACTGTGGCAGCATCAACTTCGGCAGGGGCCAAAAACCTGAATGTTGAAGACAATAAGATTTATTACACTGTAGATACGGCTGTTTACGCCATGGCGCTTAATGCAACTGTAGCTCCGTCTGCTCCATTGCTAACGTATGAATCTCAGTCAGAATACGGAAGAATGTACGGTTTTGCAGTAAACGATGGTAAGATTTATATTGCTGATGGAGGAGATTTTTCTTCAGACAGCAAGGCTTATATTTATTCAACAACAGGAAGTTTATTAAGCACAATTACAGTAGGAGTAGGACCAAACAGCTTTTATTTCAATTAAATATCAATTTTTTTTTAACTCAATTCCATGAAACAACTTTACGGCTTCCTTGCAGCCAGCTTATTATCTTTTACCGCATTGCCGGTTTTTGGACAATCTTTTAATGATGGTGTTTTTATCCTGAACGAAGGTGGCGCCGGTTCTAACAACGCTTCGGTTTCTTTTCTTTCTAATACGGGAAACCTGCAAAATAATATTTATGCAACTGTAAATCCTACAGTAGGTGCCCTTGGAGATACAGCCCAGAATATGGCTATTCATGGCGACTATGCTTATATTGTTCTGAATATTTCGAACACGATTAAGATTGTCAACAGCCAGACATTTCAGCATGTAGCGACCATCAATACAGGACTTAATAACCCAAGATATATGGCTTTTAGTAACGGAAAAGCCTATGTAACCAACTGGGGAAGTGGAGGGAGTACAACAGATGATTATGTGGCAGTAATTAATCTTTCTACCAATACAATCGAAACGAATATTGCTTTGGCTGAAGGTGTTGAAAGAATTCTTGAAATAAACGGAAAAATTTATGTGGCCCACCAGGGAGGTTATGGTTACGGAAATACAGTTTCTGTAATTGACCCAACATCAAATACATTGGAACGAACCATTCAGGTAGGTGATGTTCCAAATTCGATGGTTGAAAAAGACGGGATTTTATATGTGCTTTGCGGAGGAAAACCAAGTTGGGCAGGAACTGAAACATTTGGTGCTTTAGTTAAAATAAATACAGAAACCCAAACGGTTATCGGACAGGTTGATTTTCCTCAGAAGCATCCATCGAATTTGAAAATTGATGGCAGCAATGTGTATTATAGTATTAATGCAGACGTTTTCAAAGCGTCAATAGCAGATACAGCCGTGCCAGCCACACCTTTCTTTACACTGCCTCCGCAAAACCAATACGGAATTTACGGCATGGAAGTTATAAACAACAAAATATATGTTGGCGATGCCGTTAATTATGTTTCAGATGGTAAAGTATATGTTTACACAACAACAGACGGCACTTTGTCGAATACCTATACGGTAGGAAAGTTGCCAAATGGTTTTGTTAAGGCTGTTGACAGTAATCTGGGAACCGGAGAACATACAAAACAGAATATTGTGCTTTATCCTAATCCGGCAACCGACTATTTATATGTAAATACAGACAAGCAGGCTACGGTAAAAATGTATGACATGGCAGGAAGGTTGATAAAAAAACAGTCTTATACAACGTCTGGAGTTGGTATTTCGGAATTAAATCCGGGTATGTATGTTGTTGAAATCACAATTGATAATGCGACAAGCGTTCAGAAAATAATAAAAAGATAAGACCTGATGAAAAGAATCTTATCCCTGATGTCTATCATGGTTCTTTCTCCTGTTTTGGGACAGTCGTATGCTCCGGAAGCAGGTGTGGCGGGCTCAACAGCTATGGAGCCAAACAGCCCGCTTTTTGTTGCCTGGGCTACTGGCGTTACGGTTGAAAGAGGCTATGTCAACAAGGCTAATCCGGGCCTTGTTGTTTCCGGAAGCAACAGGGCTTCAGCAGGCGTTCCTCAAAACGCGCTAGGGCCTGCCAACGGAAGCGTCGTGTGTCTGGGAGATGAAGGCAGTGCAATCCTTACATTTGAATTGCCCATCATTAACGGACCGGGATTTGATTTTGCTGTTTTTGAAAACGGTGGTCCTTCTTTTTTAGAGTTAGGGTTTGTGGAAGTAAGTTCTGACGGGATCCATTTTTTTAGATTTCCGGCCCATAGCCAAACGCAAACCGCCACCCAGATAGGAACATTTGGAACACCGTCTGCACCTTATCTGAATAACCTTGCAGGAAAATACGGAAGTAAGGGAGTGCCTTTTGATTTGACAGACATCCCTGATAATGAGCTGTTGGACAAGAACAAAATCACGCATATAAAAGTAATAGATGTAGTAGGCTCGATAGACCCGCTATATGCTACTTATGACAGCTACGGTAATGCGGTAAACGATTCTTTTCCTACGCCGTTTAATTCGGGAGGATTTGACCTGGATGCTGTTGGCGTAATCCATCAGGTAACATTGGGTATTGGCGATACTGCCAAAAAGAAAATGATGCTGTATCCCAATCCCGCTTCAGAAAAATTCTATATCCAAAATTTGAAAGAAACCGCCAGAATAACAATCTATGACCTGTCTGGCAGGATTGTCTTTGAAAATAACATTCAGGAGGCAGAAGCTATTCCTGTTTCGGAATTAAATCCGGGCATTTATATTGTCGAAATAGCCACAGGAACAAAAAAGGTTAATGAACGTTTGGTTGTGAAATAATCACCATCGTTTGCAAATAAAAAAGGCTTCCAATCTGGAAGCCTTTTTTTGTATCGATTAAAATTTGAAAAAATCTTTAATTCCATCCGGAACTTTGTCGATATACATTTCAGTACCAAATCGCTGCATCGACTTGCGGTCTTTGAAAGGTTCGAATGTTTTATCCGGCTGTTGCATTCTTCTTCGTCCTACGCTTGTAATCTGTGAGATTGCCATGCTCAGAAGAGGTTCTGTTGGTTCGCCCAAAACTCCAAGGTCACCCAGGTTTTCAGGTTGAGGTGTAGGAGGAGATATTCCATTTTGATATTCTCCGAATCCTGCCGAGTTTACAATTTTGAAACAGATAGGCTGCATGGCATATTTATGGCGGTTTGAACGTCCCTGCTTTCCGAACGAAGGCGAGTCATATAAAGTAACGGAACCTACATTTTTTCCAACGGTAACGTCTCCAATCTGAACAACCTCAATGTAAGGTTTCAGCCCGTTGATGACCAATTCACTGGAAGAAGCGGTGCTTTTTGAGGTGAGTATATACACTTTGGTCAGGTTCAGGCTGTTTATAGCGTTACCTCCAATACTGTTTGAGAATCGGTTGATGAGCTGTTCCGGGTCATTATCATTAAAATAATCTTCAATCTTGGCATTCCATTGCTGTTTTGCAAAAACCTGCCCGTTAAATTGGCCTGTAATCATACTCGCCAAATAAGTTGCAGATTTTACGGCACCTCCGGAATTGTATCTCAAATCCAAAACCAAATCAGTTACACCTTCGGCTCTGAATTGTCCGAAAACAGTATTCAGGTTATTGTCATATTCGCCATAAAAACCATTGTACATCAAATAGCCTATTTTGTGCGTATCATAAGTCAAAACCTTATTAATAAGGATTGGGTTTTCAGCCAGTTCTGTTTTGGTCAATGCTACCGAACGGGAGTTTGGAGTAATGTTTCCGCTGTCATAATCGGCTAAATTTAAAGTATAATTCTGCCCTGCAAGCAGTTCTCTGTAGTTATTGACATTTAACGGAGTTCCGTTTACGGCATAAAAAATATCACCGCGTCGGATGTCTTTAGAAGAAGCATCAGAATTAGGAATGATATAGCGTACCCAGCCAAAAACTTCATCAGAACCTTCTGCTTTTCGCAACAGTTGGTAATCGACTCCGTTGTTTGCTGTATTTCCGCTAAGAACACCTTCCAAAACGGTATAATCGCTAAAAATTACGCTAAACCTGTCGGTATTCGGATAATTGTTTAATAGACTGTAGAATAAATCTTCCGGTGAGCTAAAACCATTAAGATATGCGTTTAATTCACCCTGATTGGCAAATCGGCTATCTGATAAATCCGTTACATCTGCCTGCCAGTAATAATATAAATTAAGGCCTTTCCAAATAAAATCGTTAATTTTTAATTCTTTTGGAACTTCAATGTCATCAAGGTCATCCTGACAAGCAAAGAAGCTTGAAATTCCGATGAATAAAAGGATTGCGAAAATAAAAGTCTTTTTCATAAACAAAATATCTTATAGGGATAGCAATATAATTAACGTAAATTTAGAGGTTTTAGTCTTAATTTCAATTTTTTCTTGTAACAAAAAATAAAGTGACTCGTCTTGATTATATAACCGACCAATTAAAAGTCAAAAATGAACCAATCTGAGTTTGTAAAAATAATAACTCCGTTTAAGGATAAAGTCTTTAGGCTGGCCAAGCGTCTGCTTGTTAGTACGGAGGAAGCAGAAGATGCAACTCAGGAAGTTTTGGTCAAGCTTTGGGACAAAAAAAACGGGTTGGATAAGTATAACAGTGTTGAAGCTTTTGCCATGACAATTACAAAAAATTATTGTCTGGACCAGCTAAAATCAAAAAGAGCCGGAAATCTGCAGATTGTACATAATAATTATACAGACGGACAGGCCGGAATGCAAAAACAGCTTGAAGACCGGGATAGTTTAGGATGGGTCGAGAAAATTATCGACGGACTTCCGGAACAACAACGAATGATAGTTCAGTTTAGAGATGTCGAACAATATGAATTTGAAGAAATTGCCAAAATGATGGATATGAATGAAACCGCAGTGCGAGTTGCGCTTTCAAGAGCAAGGAAGACGATTAGAGAATTTATGACAAAAACACACAATTATGGAATTGGATAGAATAGAAATATTATTAGAAAAATACTTTGAGGGAGAAACCTCTATTGCCGAAGAAAACGAGTTAAAAGCTTATTTTTCATCTGCAGATGTTGCGCAGCATTTGGAGCATTACAAGGCAATGTTTGGTTATTTCTCTTCAGCAAAAGAGCAAAAGTTTGAGCAGCAGATACCGCTAAAATCTAAAAAACTACAGGTAGCGTGGCTGTCGGTTGCAGCATCAGTTGTGATTTTGTTGGGCATGTTTACATTTTATAACCGAAACATCAGTCAGAGCGAGGATTTAGGTACCTATAATGATCCTGAAAAAGCGTTTGAAGAAACGCAAAAAGCCCTGAACCTGTTGTCAAAGAATGTGAATGTAGGCGTTGAAAGTATGCAATATGTTAATGAGTACCAACAATCAAAAAACTTAATATTTAAAAATTAGAAAAAATGGCAAGATTTATAATTACCCTGGCTTTAGCTTTAGTTCCAACTTTATTTTTCGGACAATCAGTATTTGACAAATTTGACGGACAAGATGATATCACTTCTGTAGTGATAAACAAAAAAGCATTTGAAATGCTTGGAGAAATCAAAACTGACGTAAAGGAAAAAGAAGTGGCCAAATACATGAAAATGGCTAATAACATTGATAACTTCAGACTGTTCTCTACATCAAGTATCAAAAAGGCTGCAGAAATGAAATCGACTTTCGATTCATACAGAAAAAAAGAAGGTCTTGAAGAGTTGGTGAGAGTAAACGACGACGGTAAAAATGTTCTGATTTACATGAAATCCGGAAAAAGTTCTTCTAAAGTAAAAGAATTGCTTATGTTTATCGACGCAGGAGATAAAAAAGGAGATGAAACAGTTTTGATTTCACTGATAGGTGATATTGACCTGGCAAGTCTGGACGGTTTGTCAAAATAAGAAATGCATACAAAAATCAATAAATACAACTAAAATGAAGAAGTTTTTAATAACAGCAATCCTAGCAATAATGCCGCTTAGCTTTTTTGCGCAGTCTGCTTTTGACAAGTATGACGGCCTTGAAGGAGTAACAGCAGTCATCGTAAACAAAAAGATGTTTGAGATGATGGGAAACGTCAAGTCGAATGACAAAGAGGCTCAACAATATATGAATCTGGTCAAAAAACTTGATAACCTGAGGGTATTCGTTACCTCGAGTCCAAAGGTAACGTCTGATATGAAACTGACTTCTGACAAGTATCTTAAATCTGCAGCCCTGGAAGAACTCATGAGAGTTAACGATGGAGGAAAAAATATCAAGATTTATGTCAAGTCCGGAGGTTCTTCCACCAGAGTAAAAGAATTGTTGATGTTCATTGAAGGCGGCGGCAAGGATGAGACAGTCCTGATGTCTTTAAAAGGGGATTTTGACCTTAACGACGTATCAGCATTGACAGACAATCTTCCGGGTGGAGATGCATTGAAAAAAGGATTAAAAGGTCCTAAGGGACCAAAAGGACCGAAAGGCCCAAAATAAGATGAAAGCCATGAAAAAACTTGCAATAGTAGCGGCCTTGAGCCTTATGTTATGGAGCTGCAATTCAGAACCGACCTTACAGCAGTATTTTGTTAAAAACTCAGAATCGAAAGATTTTATTGCCCTTGACCTTACGACGGATATATTGAGACTGAACAAGTCCGAGATTTCTGCAGAAGAAAACGCAGCGCTGGAAACTTTAAAAAAGATGAACATTCTGGCCTATCAGGCAGATGCAAAAAATCCGGCGAAGTTTGAAGCAGAACGTGCTAAAATCAAGAATATCCTGAAGAACGAAAAATATCAGGAGCTTATTAAGGTCAATTCTGGGAAAGAAGGCGGTGCCGTCTATTTTGTAGGTGAAGAAGATAAGATTGATGAGTTTGTGCTTTTCGCGAATAAAAACGATGCAGGATTTGCAATAGTCAGAGTGTTGGGCAAAAACATGTCACCAAACTCCATAATGACAATGCTTTCTGTATTGAATAAGGCAAATCTGGATATTGAACAGTTAAAGCCGTTACAAAAAATGATTCCGAATTAGATTAGGTTGTTACAGTTAGTTATAAAGCGTCCGGTTTTGGGCGCTTTTATTTTTTACGGAATTCCTGTCGGAAATATTTAAAAGGAACCAACAGCATTCCGAAACATTCCCCATCTTCTTTACCGATGTGCTTGTGGTGCATTTTATGTGCCCGCCTTACAGCTCTGGCATAGGGATTATCTGTGTTTCGAAAAAGCTTAAATCTTTGGTGGATAAAAATATCATGTACCAAAAAATAAGCACAGCCGTAAACAAAAATTCCTAACCCTATAGCCAGTCCTATTTCAAGAAT
>Ga0097678_1003482_pt1 | contig 10433 bp, 16 predicted proteins | sample ThiBiot_500_plan_2_FD_72847 | JGI IMG/M metagenome (GOLD analysis project Ga0097678, IMG submission 72847) | Wastewater bioreactor microbial communities from Cape Town, South Africa - Thiocy_expt_500_plan - 1398105537976 (version 2) (version 2) ...
TATTATCAAAATCGGTCAGGATTGAAGGCCAACATTTTTCTTTAAAAAAAGATCGCGCGCTTTTAAAAAAATTGCTAAAATGATGTTGTAGATACGCTCATTGTATGGAATGAGCCATCTGATGATGAAGATGGAATAGATCTGGCTATCAGTTTTCAAGAACCCCAAGGTTGCACTGAAATATGGTATTAGCGTTAAACGTCGCGCCAATAATTGCGAATTATTAACAAAAATTGCAGGGATCAATTAATGGATATTCAAGCAAAAATGAGCAAATCTGCATTTATTGGTAAGAATTAATGTATAAAAAAATTTGTTAATATTCTCCCGATCTGATCCCCTTTTTTTGGCTCAGATTTTGATGACATTCTTGGTGCTCGATCACAAGGTATTTAAGAATACTTTTATTATTTGTAACAATAGAGCACGCACAGAACGTATTTTCGTGCAGCTATTTTTAGCTACAGCGTTAGACTAAGGCGAAAATAATAATTACGCATTATATGCAGATTTTTTGGAACTCGAGAGTTCTGCCAACAGTATTGACTTGCCACCCCCGAATTTAAAATATTTAGATCAGATCGTCAAAATCTTTCATGATCCAACCTCCAATGCTGCCAAAGATCGTTTATCTAATGCTGTACTAAAAGAGGTAATAATTTAAAAATAGTTTGCAACCTAAAATTAAAATGCCGACTCTTTTTTTTTTTCTTTTTTTTCTGTTCGTTCTTGTATGCTTAAGCACGTGCGGTACTAATTTATTCTTATTATAAAGAATTATGTTAAGAAAATGTTAGAATTATTCCACGATGTTGAAGATCTGGAGGACACTAATGATTTGCATAAAATCTATGAAGTATTTAAGAGCATGAGTAAGTCGTTTAAGCCTATTTTTAATTACGATGCGCATTTACAAATGTTTACCTCGCTTTTATAATGTACATTTAAATATGGTATTTCCGTGTACTGAAAAACTAATGTTTTTTATTTGCAGTGATGTTGAATAACAATCATTTGCTGGAAGTATTATTTAGCCCAGATTATGTACTCGATGTCATGGGTGCTCTCGAATGTAAGTCGTTGTGATATTATTTGTGTTTGTCGTTTTCAATGAACTCACCCCCCTTCGTTCGTACTAGACGACCCTGAATTAAAGCGGAAGATGAACCACCGAGAATTTTTAACAAACATGGTCAAATTCAAACAGGTATGATCGGAAAATTTATTTACGAACAACAGTCGGCTAATAATTTTAGGTGGTACCATTCACAAACTCGACGGTGGTCGAAAAGATTCACCAAACGTTTCGCATGCACTACGTTAAAGACGTTGTGTTGCCGCGCACGTTGGACGAGTACACATTCGCGCAAATCAGTTCGTTGATCTACATGAACAACATTTACATCGTCTCGCACTTGATAGACGACAATGAGTTTTTGAAACAATTGTAAGTACTAACCGGGTTAACAGCGATATTATTTTGTTGTTGCTAAACGATTTATTTGTATCAGGTTTTCTAAGATGAAGAAGCCGGACACGAGTAACGAGGATTTTTTGGATCTGTTGCGCTTCTTGCAAGAGTTATGTGTTCTGTCCAAGTCCCTCGATATGAAAGGCAAAATGTTGTTCTTCACGTACGTAGATCTCGCTTTTATTTTTAATATATATCATTGTTAATCTCATTTTTCAAATTAATAGAACTTTAACGAACAAAGGAGTGTTTGAAGTACTTCAAAAAGCACTCACAAAAGAAGACCCAAAAACGCGCTCAATTGCGGTAGAGATGATTTATTTCATAACCGAACACGACTCCTCACTGCTACGCGCGTACACTTTGAATCAAGAGAGCAAAGAAATGTTCAAGCTGCTCATCAAGGTACTTACACAAGATGCGGAAGCTGGTCTCAAGAACATCGTTACCGACATTATAAGATTCTTGCTCGATACTGAGAATAAGGAGTTTGATATGAGAAGTTTCCAGGTAAGTTTGAGGTTGGATTTGTTTCAATTAAAAGTTACCAACTTCATACCTATTTAGAAACCGGCAGAAAATACGTTACAAAAAAATGATTTCGTCAATTTATTCTACACCGGATACGTTAAGACTATTTTTGAGCCTCTAGAGCGCGAAGTACCCAGCAGTAAGTGTTCCCGATCCAATTGTTGATAGGGCCGAATCTGACTTGTTATGAACCTTTAGCTTTGCACTCGGAGGCTGAAGGCTTGACAAAATATAATTTGCTGGAATTATTATCCTTCATTGCTGCAAAACACGGATACAGGTAAGATCTTCTAACAACCAAATCTGTAGTTTTTTTTTTCTTACATTGATTTTAGGTCCAAATATTTCTTGTTAAACAGCTACATTATGGGCAAGGCGCTCAACTTGTTGCGTTCAAAAGACAAGTACCTGGCTCTTGGAGCTTTACGCAGTCTCCGCGCTTTAGTTGCTACAAAAGACAAGTTTTTAATTAAACATATCGTCAAAGAAGACTTGTTTAGACCAGTAGTCAAATCATTTGACGAGAATGGACCACGCTACAACTTGATGAACTCTGCGATCGTGGAGCTGTTCGAGTACATCCGACAAGTACGTAATTCAGAATTAATACCATAATGATTTGTGTTTATAAATAGTTCGTAGAATATTTAGTTTCTATAATTTTAACGCTTTCTTATTGCAGGAGAATATTAAACCATTGATCGCCTATTTTGTCGAGAATTTCTACAAACAATTCGAATCAGTCGACTATGTAAATACATTCAAAAATTTAAAAATCAAATACGACCAAAACGAACACGTGGAAGCACCTGCACCCGACTCAAGCGCGAGCAAATCTGCGCGAAGGAAGGTGAACGATGATGACGAAGAAGAAGAAGCTTATTTTGACCGCGACGACGATGAAGATGATGAAAAGAAAGAAGACGAAGCCAAAACTGAACCTAAAACACCTCCATTAGTATCGTACCCTGAAGATGCCGATCTTACCGAAAACGGAGAGTCAAAAGAAAAGCTTGAGACTGCTCCTTCGCCGTCACGCAAGCGTAAAGAGCTCGAAAACGAAGAGGAAGACGACAGGCCGCTGAAAAAATTGAGGACTTCACCATCTAACGGCGAGCACGAAGTGGACGCGAAAGATAGTGATTATGGTGTTGTTTAAAAAGATGTAATAAACTACCAACTTGTAGACACCTGTTTATGTATATATATATTTTTGGCGCTATAAAAAGGGGGGGTTGAATTCTTTGCAAAAAAAAAAAGTGTGTGTCAAGATTAATGCAGCACCACACTAAAGAAACAGTAGACTCATATAATATGAGCACACTTGACTATCAGGCTAGCATGGCAGAACAGAATCTAACACTGAAAGTTTTGGAAGATCGCATCGAGAAGAGTAAAAAATTGCTAAAACCAGTACTTAATTTAAGCAAGTCGCTTGACTTAAGCGGTTCAGTGGCCGATGCAGCGGACGGGATTGTAGAATCGCCTTCAGCAATTATGCAAGATCTCGCCACCGTTTTTGGGCAACGCAGAATCTTTTTTAAAAAGAAAGCTGCATTTGTATTATGGCGCGATTATACAAGAAAAAAAGTAGTGAAACGATTAAAGAAAGATCTAATGGAAAAAGAGCGCGTATGTCTTTGTTCATGATTTTTGAATAATACGTAATTTTTAATTAACATTGTGATTTTTTTTTTAGCGACTATTAGTGTCAGAGAACAAGAACAAAATATTGCATAATTCTTTTGCAGCACTCGGATCCATGTCAGCAATAGCATTCTTCCTTATCGTCGCATATTATAACTATGTAATGATACATCCTTACATTTACCCCATGTAAGTTTTTTTTTTTATCGAATTTAAGGCAATTTATCTGATCTAACGAACGATCAGATTCATGGCCATTCTCGTGGCAATTCCACTGGGTCAAGTGCGCGATATGTTTGTCCAAGGTATTACGATATGTGATGCGTGGTATAGTGCGCGAAAGAGACGAAAATTAGCCGCTGCAGTACTTTATGGCTCTGTTGTAACGATGATCCTAGTGTCCTTGACTTTAGGTACCTTAAATAATCACGCATTTCACTTAATATTCATGAGTATTATATAGGATTGTTATATATACCACTTTTGGGCCTATCAGTATTGATATCCGCGAGTTTGCTATGTTTCATCGTCGCTTGGAAAATTCCATCCCAAAGAAACCTCATTATGAGTCTATGTATGTATAAACATCCGCCGTGTTATGAATATTAACGGTATTTTACGCAATTTTGAGCAGATCTGGTAGCGAGTTTTCTCTTCGCGGTGGTTTTTCCGTCCGTGTTCTTAATTCGCAACTGCGTGCAAGAATCAATTACTCTTACCACTCGAATCAACGGATACTTGCAAAACAATGAAGAAATGCAGCAGATTATGAATGAAGGGATCGATCAGTCTGCGATCTATCATAAAATTGTGGACTACGCTGAGACTTGGGGTAAATCTTTGTATTCAAACATGCTCCAAAATTTACTTGTGATTTTATAGGTATTTCGAGATCTGAATTGACTCCTCCTGCCATTAAAACACGATTAGCGAGCGGCATCTCGATCTTGACCAACAATGTTAGCGTTTTCTTCGGTACTTCATACAACGTCATTACGAACATCACGAATACGTTGGTATCGTTGGTTATATTCTTATCTGCATTATTTTACATCGTGTCGGTACGTAGTAATCAGGTTCTAACCGCGCATCTAATTCGAATTGCATCCAGTACAAAGACGTGCTGTCGAAAGAAATTATGGAAGTCAGTCCATTCACAGAAAAAGAACAAGTGAAGCTCGTCACGTCGCTGAAGAAGAGCGTCAGTCGCATATTCATTTGTTCATTAATCACTGGTCTGATCCACTTTACCGCGACATTTACCTCATTCGCGCTCCTCGGTTTAGAGCTTAAATATATTGCCGCAGTAATTAGGTATCGTCTATTATATCAGCCATGTAAATAGGAAGCGTAAAAGACATATAGAACAAATACTAATCGACACCAACAGCGCTTTTCTCGCGATGATTCCCGTACTGTCCACATGGATCATTTGGATACCGGTCACTGGGTGGTTAGTCCTCTCGGGTGATATAGTGCGCGGTGCTATTTTAGCATCTGTTCACATCTTAGCATCATACGTACTGGATCCCCAAGTGTTTACGTTGATTCCAGGTACGAATAACCAATTTCGGAATAGTATCGATTAATTGATATTCGCAGGAAATCCTTATTACGCAGGGATGAGTGTGTTTTTTGGAATTAGCGCGTTTGGTCCGATCGGTGCCTTGACGGGGCCTTTGTTAGGCAAGTTTTTATCAAATATATTCACAAGCGCTTACTCTTACTTCTTGTCCACGTTATTCGTTAAGTAACCGCTTTGATTTTTTTTTTTTAATTCCTGCTTTACATCACCCACGTTCTTAATATTTACATAGCGGGTATTCTCGTTACTACGATGGACATTTACAAATCGTTCTATGCCTCACGTGCGGCGCAGAAACTCGACGACAACTCCAAACAGCGCATAGAACACTTGCACAAAGTCGCCACGGAGGTCAAGCGCATTCAACAAATTGACGAGCACTTGCACTTGGCCCAATAATCGGAGGTGGAAATTATAAGGCTTCTTCTGATATTGTCGACGAGAGGTTTTGCGGTGAAGAGAGTCAGAGCATTGCCTTATTTGGCGAAGAAAATGGGAAAAATCAACTGACGCGGTTCAGTTTCAGCGAAGAATTGTAATAAGCTTCACGAGAAGTCCAAGTTAAAATATTTGAATAGCACCCCTCGCTATGCTTGTTTTTAACCGTAATCGTTTACTCTCATTTAAAGTTGATACAAATACATAACGCGGTGACAACTAAAATTAATATTCTGTAATCTCTACACAAAACAATTCGTCAAAGTAGTTTGCGGCTGCGGCTTGCCGATCCCGAATACTTTAAAGCCAATCTTTCTAAGCTCGTTATGATTCGTTATATTTCTGCCGTCGAAGATGAATGCAGGCTTGTACATTGTGTTGAAAATGCGCGAGTAATCGAGCGATTTAAACTCGTCCCATTCAGTCACCAAAGCGATGGCGTGGGTTGAAATCGCTGCGACGTACGGATCTCGCTCGACACGCGCCTCAGGGAACAAGCGATTGATCTCGGAGACTGGCACTTGAGGGTCGTATATGAACACATTCGCCTTCTCTTCCGTCAAGATCCTAATCACGTCAATGGCAGCTGAATCCCTGAAATCACCTGAATATAATCATTTTTTTTTTGTTAATTATTTCCGCTGTACGCGCATTAATTCGGGAAATGTCACCATTCTATATTAATAATTTTAATCGTAATTTCTTAAGCTTGACTTGGACTACTACTACTACATCTAAATGACTCACCAGTATCCTTTTTGAATGCAAAACCAAACACGCAAATGTTCTTGTCGCGCACAGTGCCGAACATTTGCAAGACAATGTTCTTTGCGAATCTGAACTTTTGGTGGTTGTTCATCAACAACACCTGGGTACGTCATTAGCGAAATTGTATATATTCATAAATATATTATCAAAAAGTACCTGCTTCCAATAATTCGCTTCTCCTTGCAAGTGATACACCTCACATAAGTAGATCAAGCCTAAAAGATCTTTGCCGAAACACGAGCCACCAAAGCCTATGCAAATCACAACCATTAGAACTCGTTTATATGTATACAACGCATATCGATGTATTTAGTGTTTGATTTAATCGCCAAATTAATTTGGAACTTTACTTAGCGTTCATATTTTGTATCTCAATTGTATTCTAGGAACATAATATGTATATTATAAATATACTCACTCACTGATGCGCGGAGGAATCCGCTTCCGATACGCGTGTCGGATCCAACGACTTTGGCGACCTGTTCAATATCCGCACCGGTCTTCTGGCATTGCAGGCAAGTTTGGCTAACTCCGATGACCACAAGTTGCTCGTGATGACCTTTTCCTCTTCAATCCAGTGTGTGTACACCTCTTTCAATAGCTTCACTGCCTTGTTGCCTGCGGGGGTCTCGCGGCCTCCGATTAGAATCCGATCCGGTCGCTCCAAGTTTGCAATGGCAGTACCCTATAACGATAATTCAATATTGTATCCCTTATAGCGTATTTTCATACTCCGCAATTGGCTAATACTGAGGATTTGAAAAAAAAAAAATTTGCTTTGGCCGAATAGCAAAAAGAAACAAAAGGGCTGTACAAGGTAACTCATAACTAAAAATGAATATGGGCGTGAAATTACCTCGGCAAGGAATTCGGGATTAGAGATAATTTCAAATTGCAGATTGGGTTCGGCGCTGTTGCTATCAAATACAGTACGAATACGATCAGCTATGCACACAGGGACTAAATTATATGATATTAGCAATGATAAAAGCACAAAGAGCCATAATAAAGCTCACCAGTCGATTTTTCAACGACGATCTTGCTGCTACGCGCGTACTGAGCAATGGAGAGAGAAGCACTCTCATATGCCGTAAGATCGTATCTTGTGGCTCCCTATATATATATATACATTACATGTTATTATTTGTAGTAAACAAAATAAGTTAACTTTTATTAGTTCGATCTGTAACCGATTACGTACCACTGTACCGACTCCTTTGGAGGAGTATTGAGGGCAAGGAATATGATTTGAGCTCTTTCGATGGCCTCGCGAACTTCGGTTGAGAAGAAAAGGTTTTTGTTGCGGTGTTGGAAGACGATCTCATCCAGACCAGGTTCATAAATTGGAAGTCTGATAGCAATAAGTTATAAATGAAGATATATTTAAAGTTTTGCATAAATATATGCCGCGTCTGCCCTATCCGAAACTGCGGAACCCAAAAATCCGAGTACACTAGGTAGTTCAAGTTAATGAGTACCTGTCAGAGTTCCAAGCATCAATTCTCTTCTTCGAAATGTCCACCACGTAGCAGGTAATGTCCGGACAATGTTTGGCAATCACGGCCATTGTAGGACCTCCAACGTATCCAGCACCAATGCAACAAATTTCGGTGATTTTGTCCGGAAATCCTCCTCTTGGAGTTTGAGGGATTGAGGCCATTCTAATAATAAAAATTTAATGAAATAAAAACTTGTAACCGCCTGGATGCGCGCAATCTGAAAAAGATAGAGAAATAAAATAATATATATTAGATGAGGAAATAATAAACATGGTTTTGTTGCACGAATAGTTTGTAAATGTAATGTAACATTTACAAGCGGAAGTTAAAAACGAGCCTTTTGGGGAACGATTTCACAAATCAACAAAACTAGGCACAATCATTTCAATAATAACAGTATTATAATAATTAATGAGTTACCTTTTGTGTTTAATCAGAATAAAAAAATAAAAAAAAATTTTGTACTGAACACTTCCCCGGGGGGAACGGGACGGGAAATTGTGCGGCAGGATTGGCCAGATGAAAACCCCCTTAGCGATATATTCGCTTTTTTTTTTTATAGAATATGCTATTGGTTAAAGTTAAACGTCGATCTGAGTCTCGTCGTATGCGGCAGCCCCTACAGGAGTAACAAAGCTATTCGGAAGTCTTTTTCTTTTTAGGTCTCGGATTGGGCGCTTCTCAGTTGTTAGTATATTTGATACAACTCTAAACGGCGTATTTACCGTTTGGATTTTCACCCTCGTAAAATTGCTTTAAGATCTGAACGGCTTCTTCAGCCATAATACCCGGAATGCAATACAATCCTTGATGTTCTGATAATTCGATTAGATTTTATCGATAATCCTCCCCGTTTAGTGCTCGAGCATACCTTGGTGTACATGCAGTGTAGAGCCACATCCGCCAAATCGGTCATTGGCACAACCATAAACAACAAATTTAACCCCTCCAAGTACCATAGCGAATGAACACATAACACAGGGTTCGACTGTTACGTATAATACAAGCAATTCCTATCAAATCACAAGTCAAAACAAATCTCGAATTTAGATCAGCAATTCTCTCTCCTGTTGAACTGACGTACATCATTTTCTATTTTAATGTCAAGACCGAGAATATCTTCCAAAGCATTAAATTCAGCGTGTCGCGTTGCCTAGGGATTAATAAATCAAATTGCATAAGATGGACAAATGAAAGACTTGCCGAGAGGTAAATTCAAAATATAAATCAAATTGTTATAAATACAGTTTACATACGGAAATAAGTAAAGGGGGGGGGAGAGGGGTTAATAAAATTAGTCCTGCACTGGGCAGAATTTTAAAAATTAGACACTTACGTCACGTAACTTGTTGGTCAAGTTGTAACCTCTGGCAACAATGCGACCTTGTTTAAAATTGTACGACCAATTTTCTACCAGCAAATTGGTTGCACTATTAATGCGATCAACGTCAGAAAGCTTTGGATGAGCCACAAATACCGCACCAACGGGTGTTTCCCCTTGTCTGAGAGCCTCTTCAGCCTCTGCAAATGCTTCTCTCATCCAATTAGACAAGATCTGTGTTCGCTCCGTCATCGTAAGTTTCTTACTGCCCCTTTTTTTTTGTAAGGTTGTAAAAACCAGCTTCCCTAAGAATCAGAATGCTCACATAGTTTTGTATGACCTTAACTGAATACTAAACCGTACTTTCACAATTATTTGCGCTAAGATGTGAGATCGTAATTCAAGATTGACTGTAAGGCTAATTGTTAATTTATGCCATCATTTAAGAGAGTAGATGCATGAGCCGAGAGCAAATATTAAGAACGGGTTCCTTCCAAATCTTGAACCCTTTCATTTCTAAGAAAAAAAAAAAATGCATGTGGCGAGTCAATCAGCAGATGCCATATGGTCAAGGATCACGAAGTTAATTTGTTTGCGGAAAAAGAGGGGGGAGGGGTTGAGATATTTTTTCAGATTTAAAATATTTTGCTTGGCCGTTACACATTATAAATTGCTTATTGAGTGTGGTAAACTTTACTTGAGAGCTTGGTGGATTCAACCTCAACGAGCAAGCAGTACTTATGAAATTAAAAAAAAAAAGACCAGTCTTTTTTTGTGGACAAACAAGTGTGGGAATAATAACAAAGTGGGGGGTATGGTATGTGGATGGAGTGACTGATCGACAGGACCACAAACAAACCAAATTCAATGTGGACTAAAGACTGCTCCGAAGAAAAACAGCGGAGAGTCTTTTTTTTTGGTGGGGTTCGTGTTTTTTTCTGGTTGGTTAAACACCATAAATAGACACAAAAAAAGACCAAATTTTTCAGTTCTTTTCTCTTCTTTTTTTTTTTTATTTTTATCTTTTCAAGCAGACCAAAAACAACACTTCTCATTTTTAAAAAAAACAAAACATGGACGGTGACGCTGTTATTAGAATAAAGCCCTTCCACTACATTCACGTTTTGGATAACAACACAAACGTTACTAGGTAAAAAAAAAAAAAAAAAAAAA
>Ga0097678_1003487_pt1 | contig 10406 bp, 9 predicted proteins | sample ThiBiot_500_plan_2_FD_72847 | JGI IMG/M metagenome (GOLD analysis project Ga0097678, IMG submission 72847) | Wastewater bioreactor microbial communities from Cape Town, South Africa - Thiocy_expt_500_plan - 1398105537976 (version 2) (version 2) ...
TATTTTTTGGGTAAAACTTGACCTGACGGCACAATAGAGAAACAGAAATTTCAACTTTTTATCTTTTTTTTTTTGTTTTCAACCTCGGTTCAAACATACACAACAGTCTCATTTAATACTCAAATAGGCGCACTGTCGCCATTAAAATATTCCTTATGGAGAAAGGAAGCGAGGATAGACGTGTTTGCGAGGAGTTTGTACAGCTTTTGGAAAGATCGCAACAACTCTTCGCTGGATTACGCGATATACCAATGTTTGGAAAGCAATGGGAACCTTATTTTCAGCGAACTTTTGATATTTACACGAGAGTAAGCTGTTTTTCAGTCAAATCCGAATTTTTTTTATTTAAACAACTGCTCAAATGTTAATAATTTTAATTTAATTAGCTATGGAAGTTTCAGCAACAACACAGGTAATTATTAGAATTAATTAATAATAAGTCAGGTAAATTTCTTTAATGAATTTGTTGTTGAATATCTTTAAAAAGGGCCGTATTAGAAAACAAAGAACAATATGGCATGGAACGTTGGGAGATTGGAGAAATTGCTAGCAAGATTGGCCAGTTGTATTATCATTACTAGTAAGTTGACAAGTTAATCTGTAAGCTTTGCGCATCCGCAATTCTTTCACAACCTAATATTCAAATAACAGTCGATATATTATTTCTATTATATTTAGTGATCGTTTCTGCCTAATCATTGTGATGGAAATTTCCAGTTGGTACCGATCTGATCTCATTTTTTTTAGTCTGAGGACAAGTGAGACACATTATTTAGAAGAATCTTTTGTATTTTACGAGGCCATCAGAGCACGAGCATATTTTAAAGGAGTTTCTAAGATATCTAAGTAAGTATTATGGAGAGTTTGAATATGCGACTAACAATGCTACTTAGGCCTTCGATAATGGTCAAACAACTCCGATATTTTGCACGATTCATTGTAGTTTGTCTGTTACTAGGCAGACATAATATAATTGATGAGTTAGTTAGCGAGTTAACGACGCTCGTGGAGGAGTATATCATGCTTAAACCTAATGACGCTCAAGAATGGCAACTGGTAGTTCAAGAAATTACATTATTCTTACAAGTGAGTTTGGGAGAACATTAATATAATTCACTTACCAACCAAATTTATTAGGCCGATTATCCTTTGCGAATAAAAGACTCACCACACTTTGTGCCGTACAGACGATTTCCACCACAAATTTTGGTACGAGATATGATCAAGTTTATTTAATATAATTTGCTAACTATTTAATTTTAGTCACCATATCCAATTGCATCACGATTGTACTTACAAAATGCATTGTTGATTAGTAATCATCAACATCAAGTCAAATTTTCAGAACTTACGTTGGATATGTTCCGTATCAATGTCAGTTTGGAAAAAGAGCTAGCGACACTCGAAAAACAGGTACGGTTTTGAAATCGAAGCGAAATAGGGTTGTTTTGGTTAATTTTTTTTTTTAGGTGCAACTTGGCACGAATGATTTAAGACCAAATCCCAAAAAATATTTAATATATCGACCTACGAGTGCACAACTACTACTACATTTAGCTTCAGCGACGAAAGAACTTAAAGAAAATGGAGTCATGTTGTTTTACATTTCCGCTGACGGAGAAAACCCTCAAATACCCCCTTTGCCTATGGATCTTGGAAGTAAGTGCGCGTAATTAATCGGTGAATATGAAATGAGATTTACCAAATGATAGAATAATTATTTACCCTCCTGATGAAATTATTGCAAAGCATGAAAAGAGTTTGGATCGTTCATTAATAAACAATTTTGAAACTAGGTTCTAAAAGTTTGCCGTATTCTCACGGTGGTCTGAAGTTAAATAGTAAGGATGATGAATCTCGCGAGAGGTCTTCATCGATAGGATCTAATGGACCCTACGACTCCCCTCGTGGCTCGCTCGGATCTGGCCCTATAGATTTATACTCATCACGTGACTGTTTATACCCAGAGGATTTGATGCCATTCTTACGTAAACCAATGGTTATTATTGTTGATAGCGATAACGCATCCGCTTTCCTGGTAAAATTCAATCTTTAATTAATGTAACATAATTTAACACATAATCCTCGAGCAGCACATTCCAAATACATTCGGAGTTCCTTTTATGGTATTGTGTTCGCCACGTGCCCAGCCACCAGAGCTGCTTGGTAAGACTTGCGAAGAATTTTCAAGCTGCAAAACTATTGCAGCACCAAGTTAACATCTATTATTCGTAAAGAGGCTTCTCAAGCTGGAAATCTGTTTACTTTCTTCTTGCACGATCCACTGTCAGCTTTTTGTTTTGTCGTCGCTAAAACGGTGTTCCCTCTTGACGTCCACAAGAAGTGCACTGAATGTATAAATAACTTGTTCTTGGACTTGGCTAATGCGCTGACAGCACAGTCTAGTTCAGAATTACGTATGTAATCTAGATTTGGAAATGTAGTGTTCTGATCCGTTTTTAATTAGCGGTTAACTGCGGCAAACTTATTCAAGATGAATTCATCCTAATGTTCTTCATGCGCTTTTTATTCTGCTACGCAATGTTTTCTACAAACGTACTGTTCTCGGCACAGGTAAAAATACCCATTTGAGTAGACTCTCATTTGGACAAAATTAAATTACTTTGTTATTAATAGCCCCGCCAATATTTGCCTGCGTGCCACCCTAAACTGCCCAAGTCTTTACTGCTGCATCCACGAGTGTTAGTTGGTATTCAACAGTTAGCTAGCATTCTCGGCGTAGCTGATCGGTTTAAGTACCCTGCTTCGGTTGATATTTCTGTACCAAAAAGCGATATTAAATAAATTATAACTCTTGTAATATTTACGCTTACAAAATACCAGCACGTGGTTTTAAAACAAAGAAAATAGAGTTTAGCGAAAGCCATTTTAGTTTTAGGCATAACTATATAAAGCCATCGCGCAGTAATGTCACGATGACTGACCGACATCTCCTGTGTTACGGCTCGGATGGAGAAGAGACCGTTTTCCAAAAAGAAGATTCTGGCAGTGATGAAGATGAAAATCAACCAAATAATTTTTTAAATACTAGTTTAGATAAGAAAACATTGCAAGAGGCATTGGGGTTTCATTATTCCAAACAGGATCAACATCCGTTAATTCAAATTGCTCCTGGTTCCATAGGTAAGCAACCACCACATTAACAAATTCACAAATAAATATGCCCAGTGATATAATATTTAAATTTATCTAAACGGATAATTTGCATTTTGATTAACAATTAATTTTCAGATTGGAACGCGGAGTTTCAAAAATTACTCGATCAGTCGTGGTCCGAACCAAACACAAGTAATGCTAGCGAGCTGTAAGTAATTTCTAATCCAAAATGACATACAAACTGATTTTGCCGTTAACAAGTAATAAGGAAGTTTCGCGTACCGTGCAATTACGACAACTATGCGTTAAATTCGCCGAAGTAGCCTCTAGAGTGGGCGTTACTATCATCAAGTATGTTATAATAAGTGCCGTATAATTTTTAACGCACGTTCTAACGATGATACAGCGAACTTTATCTTGAACCAGATCGCAAGACGATCCAACCCATTACAAAACAAGTGGGAGGTATTGCAGGTATTTAATATTGTCATTTAAAAAATATAAAAAAAGTTATTTTTAATGACAAATATCAAAAGGCGGCGAGAAATTTGTTCATGAAGGCATATTTTTTAAATTATCATCACGAGACCTATTAGGACTTTATGGTGGCGATTCCTACGCCATTAAAGCAGCTGAGGTACTATTAAAAATGGTGTAGTTTAATTTATAATTACCTAATGCAATTATTGTAGCATGAACTCAAAGGTACTCTGGCCTATTTGGATTGTCGTATTCAAGGATTGTATACGCCACTAGTAGCTCTCATAAGGTATTGTTGAGCATATTAAAATTGAACCACTAAGCTCGTGTAACAGATATCGAGGTCACCAGCTTTTAGCTTCATCTGTATTGCCTATTAACAAGTCAACGCTCTGTTACGGATCAAGGTACGCATATAATATCATAAAAATATTCTTATCGTCGCTTAATTGTAATTCTTTAGTGATGGAGGAAGATCTATCCACGCCGACGATAAAGAAGTTTGTCTCAAGCTAGAAGCAGCGGCAAAAATTCTGAATATAAAAGTAAGTGGAACCTTACCTATAGAATAAGTAATCGCTGTGATGGAAATCGACAAATACCGTTTACTTATTAATTAGACCAGTTATCAAATTGCGTTACAATTGCAGTAATATATTAATTTAACCTAAAGGGGCACTTCGTATGGAGCAAGGCTCACGTAGCGACGTTCTTACATTCTCCTGCCGATCTGGAAGTTCACCGTGGAACGGATGGACGGATCTACGTCCTCGATACAGCTCGTGTATTTCCCCCAGTAGTGCCTACGAAAAAGAAGAAGGGAGAGCATTTATACCAATTGCTGAGGCCTGAATTTGTCAAATTGAATTCAGTTCCGCTGAGTTCTGATGCGTTCTCGCGGTTTGCTGGAAACATCAATATTCCTGAAGTCAAAATGAATAATGACGTAAGAAATATGCCGTCATATGCCTGGACAATACGCGGTTAAATCCTTTCAATTCATCGTTAAATTCAACTCGGTTCTCGTTGTTAAATTTAATAGACGTAATTACTCGTACAACGTAATGGTAAATAATGTGATCATAACAGGAAGTTGCTGAGGCCACATTGCGCTTAAAAACTCAAGTTATCCCATCGTTCGTAGAATACTTGGAACAACGGTACGCAATGTTGGAAGAAGAAAACAGTAAGAAGGACGAGCAGTTGTTTGAAGACTCTGATGATTTACGAGCTGAAATGCATTTACGTGGCATTAATATGCGGTATTTGCTGCTCGTTTGTTCGTTCGCTCGATCTCAAAAGATCCGCAAAGCTCTGTTGACTGAAGCAGTTGCAAGGACTATCAAACATTTAATCGAAGAAAGGTAAGAATATACACACATCCTATATGACAGTTGCATACCGTGATCAATATTGATTGCCGGATTCGAATCTGACTCACAATTTTTTTTTTTTTCTACGAGCAGGTGGCGGGCAGTGTTTTCGAGTGATGACACGCAGTACTTTCGCGTGGCAGTCGAGCTATTCAATCTCGTGTTCGGCAACACCATCGACTCCGAGCTATGTTGGCTGACCACTGTCAAAGACGAACTCGTGCTGCGATTTGAATTAGTGCCGCACACCCCTCTGTATTTTGATGATGCAGTATATGTTACTTTTGTATTTTTAACATTCTTTTGTGTTAGGGCACATCAGTTTCAAGCGCTGGATCTCAATCTGAAAAGCTTCGTGGATTTGGCACAACTGTTCTTTCGCTCTTGTGAACTGATCGGTCTTCAATTTGAATTGTAAGACAATAGAACAAAATTTATTATTTGACAGTACTAATATACATGTAGCAGCAAGAGTATTACTGAAATACAGGTGCTCCAACGTTGTTCCCATCCTCAACCGTTCGATATTTTCGAGATTGTGTATGTTATAGTTAACGATGATAAATTTGAATAATATTATTACCCAGGTCAATTGAACCGCGCGCAAAGTATTTCCACCGCGTTGGATTTGAGGAAGGAACTGCGCTGTGTCGTTTAGCGATGACGAAAACCGGTCAAGAGGCATTCGAACTTCACGAACGAGCCAATGCAAAGTTCAGAGAGTGTTTGATATTAAAATCTAACGATTATCGGGCACTCTACAACTGGGCACTGAATCTGAGCAAACAAGCAGAGATTTCATCCGGAGACCAAGCCCAAAGGTATCACAACAAATAACCGAATAGTTAACGATATATTTACTTTTTAATGGTTGCAAAACGATTCCTACTCAGTCTGGGTAATATTTAATGAATTTCAGGCTGTGGACGGAAGTCGCGGAGAAATACGAAAAAGTGTTAGTATTACAACCTAACGACTGGCGTGCATTATGGAAATGGGGCAGTGGTCTTTGTATTCAAGCCAAAGCATCGTCGGTAGGGCAAGCATTTTTATTATATAAATTAGCCTGCGAGAAGCTGCTTCAGGCCGCGAATATTATGCCCAACTTTAAGACACTATACAACGCTGGAAATGCGCACTTACATTTCGCCAAATTGATCGGTAAGAATTTCATTCAGGATAATCGTACTGTAATTCATTCTTGAGGCCAAAAGATTTTTTTTTTTTTTTTTTTGGTTGCGGTAATCTATGTAAACTGTGGTGCACTTTAATAATTTTAACGCTTTATTTCGTTAGAGGATAACCGACTCGAAGGCGAAAAAAACAAAGAGCGAGTGCGAGAATTGTTACAGAATGCAGCCACGTTGTTCAATAAAGCAACGGAGATGGATCCGAAGTCAGCAGACAGCATTCGAAATCTCGCCGCTACGTACGCTAAATTCTCTCGGTTGTGTACTGAACCGAACAAACGAGGTTTGTTGAAAGAGTTTAAAGTTCACTCATTTAACTCGACTAATAATCTATTAGACGATTATTATGCGCAGTGCTACGACAGCTACAAACGAGCCTACGAGCTCGACAAAAATAACCGAGATCTGATGGTAAGTTGATCCGTGGATCGATAATGTAAGGTAGTTTATATATCTGAATATGCATTTTTAGTTTGGTTGGGCAAATGCATTGTTTCGACAAGCAGCTTCATGGCGCGAGGACGTGCCCCTGAAAAACGACAAAAATATCATCGCCTTGTTCCTGCAAGCGGCCGTTAAATATTCCCAGGTAAGCACTGAGAGTCCATTCACTTAAAACACATGTTTATGAAATGAACGTGTGCTCACTTTTAATATTTAGTCGTTGCAAACGTCAGGTCCGTTCTTCAGGGAGGCCTATGTCAACTTGGGCAGTGTTCTATTATTAGTGCTCAGACTGAACAAGCGCCAAGTCATTTCGTTGTTGGGGATGAAAGAACACCAGGTGGTCTTCCAAGACAGCGCATTTACTTATTTGGAAATGGAGAACAAACATGTCTCGTCATCGGGCTCAACACGTAAGTCCACACATAGTGTCGTACCTAAGTCCTAATTGGTTTGTGTAATTCCAGGAGATTTCCCATACGAAGAGCGCATTCTCAAGCTACTATCGGAGTGTGATGATTTGATCATTAAAAGCAAAGCCAGTCAAGTCCTCTCTGCGCTGCAGCCAGCAAAGAAGACTGCGCCAATGGAACCGATCGAAGAGCCAAAAGAGCTTATCATCTCACCGCGGTCTCCGCCATCAAGCTATGACCGTCAAGACTTGGAGCTGTTGTCAATGACTGTCAAACGAACTGAAATAGACGACGCGCCAAAATCAGCTGCCTCGCTCGTCAGTCAGATGTATTTGAGTCCCTTGTCGCGCAAAAAAGCCAAGCGAAAGTCGAACGAAGCGATCAGAAAGGGCTCTGACTCGCCGAATAGTCTCAAAGGTTCGACAATGAGCGGAAATTTCGGCTGGGCAACAACGCGACAATGGCGGAGCAGGTCCGTGCCTGATGCATTGCCAAATATATTTGCCATTCCTTCGAGTGGCAGTGACACTTCCCTTGCCAAAGGTAATCCTCCGCGAACCTTAACCTCGTCACTGGTATCACAGTTGAAGGGTAGCGGTGCAGTTTGGAAAAGAATTTCTAATTGTGTTTGCAGGTGATAAAGAGAAAGAACGAGAACGGGAAAAAGAAAAAGAGGTAAAAGAAAAAGAAAAGAAACGGCACCGTCGATCGAGTGTTAAACGACGAGCACGCAAGAGCATTGAGGGTTCAGTGAAACAGCCGCGTAATCCCATTGAAATTGATTGGACCAAGTGCGTACTGTACACTGGCAACGGTGAACACTTGCAGGTCAAGAAAATTACCGAAAGTGACTTGAAAATTGAAAACGTAATTGGACGACATCGGCATGGCATGGTATGTGAACGAATTGCCTTTTTAGGAAATTTATTAATTTATTTTTGTGGAAGATCTTTCAAGTCAAATGGCAATCGAAAGAATATGTCTTAAAAATATTCCCTAAGAATAATAATATTTTGTCTTCTGGTCTACTAGTCTTCAAAACACGAATGTTTGTTCGAACAGAGCTTATCTTCCATGACGAAAGCAAGATCTACTTTCTATTCGAAGCAATCAAGGGTAAGGTAGCATATTAAACATACAAAATTAAGTATAATTATAGGCGTAAAGTTTATACAATACATTCAAGAAACATTTAAAGAAAAAAAATTGGAAGAAGACGTGATGCTGTTTTATGCACAAGAATTAGTTGTCATATTTGAATGCCTTGAAGACTGCGGATTTATATGCAGGTGAGTACAACCGCAAATAGTTTTGAGATTGGGGTACAAATTTCCTGTTTCGGAAAGATATATTTTGGGCTTTTGGATCTGAAACTGATGCATTCTACAGAGATTTAAAGTCCCATAATATATTACTACGAGACGATGGCCATTTGGTGTCAACAGTATTCTGGGAATCAAACACGGACAAATTATTCTCCAACGCCGCGATCTCACTGTTGTCCCCCGATATCATCAAGCGATTGCGATCGAAACAGCGAGCAGATTCAGCGGATATTAAGAAACAAACTGATTATGAAGATTATGTATCAATGTGGTGGAGTCTTGGCGTGTTCTTGTATATTTGCGTAGTTGGAAAGGTTCGTGCAATCCATTCATGGAATTATTTCGAAAAATTTAAATGTTTTATGTGTAGCATCCATTTAAAAACAACAAAAATGAGCTGCAAGAAGAATTAATGTGCAAAAGAAAGTTAAATTTGCCGTCAACTTTGAGTAAAGGATGTAGATCATTGATCAAGGAGGTACGTGAATGACACTGGCTCTATCATCTCGTACTTATAATTTGTAGCTGCTCGAGCCTGATTTGAAGAAACGATTATGTTCAGCAGCGGCGATCAAGAAGCACGTGTTTTTTTCTGGATGTGATTGGGAGGCTGCTAAACGACACTCAAATAAACCGCCACTTGTTCCTAAAGTCAAGGTATATACGAGATTAGGTTAAAATTATGATGTAGAACATCATTTAAACGAGTTCTCTTCTAATCGACACTTTACCATAAAAGGCAATCCCATCGTACTTGACAGCAACGATGAACACGCAATTGAATGCCAGCAGCAGCAGTGTGACGAACAGCGAGTCAGAGAATTCATTGGATTCTTCTTCGTCGATCAATATTCAACAACCGATCGGCATGACCATGTTTGCGCCAGATGCGTCTAATTTATTGGAAGGATTTACAGTAGTAATACCTTCGGATAATATAGATGATGTATAATGATTGTACAATACTTCACAAATCAACGGAGTTGTAAATAAAACCCAAAGCGAGAAAATTAATAATTCACGTGATATTTCAATACCTTTAATTCGTTGAATTGAATCTATATGGGTGTTTTAATGAAACTTAAATAAGAATATTGACTTCTTAACCTCCTAAGCAGTTAGCAAAATTACTTTGAGGCTGAACCTGTCGTTTTCATTAGCAGCTAAGAGAAAGAGAATATTTTAATCTGGTCCGATAAATGATTCTCTTAACAATGAACCGATTGTTTCATATAAATATCACACAAAAAATGCTACAAAATTGTTCTATTCATTTATATTACTCAAAGGTGAACCATACGTTCAAATAGAGTACAATGTAATATAGTGCCAATGCTCTTAACCACCACAAACGGGATGCTCTTGGCAATATCCTGTGGAAGGATCGTAATGGCAAGCTTGCAAAATGATGTAATTGTACGTCGAATCGTATTGCCAGTCATATCCGCCGCCACTAGCCTTGATAGAGAGTTGTTCGCACCCACTCGAAATATAGTCCAAGAATACGGTCTGTGTCACATTCCAGTTGGTCATGTCAAACATCAACGTTTGTTCGCTCATCTTCAAGCAGTTCGTGCAGTTATAATACCAGGTTGGAGCGAAGGAGAAGGAGACTTTGACTTGACCGCCCAAACCCTGCACTGGAGGTGCGCGCAAGCTAAACGTAAAATTCCCGTTGGTTGCATCTGCGTAGATGAGATTGTACTGATTGAACACAAATCCTGCGAATATGAATGTTAGTCGCGGACTATATCTCGCGAGCACATTGTGTCTTACCGCTGTCAGCGTAACCGCATTTGACAGGCCAGTCCTGCGGCAACGAGAAGTCAGCGTCGGACACGGTCGGCTTGAAGGTGTGAAACACGCGCACAAAATAACTGAATTAATGATTAATAAGCATTCACATAAAACACACGCCATTAACTCGTCGTACATGTCGTTATCGAAGCTGTTGGGTCTGGCACCATGAGCTCTGATCTCTTTCAAGGTGAATTTGTTGTTGTCTTGCGATTGAAACACACTCGTGCACGGAACATTGCCAAATCCGCTCGTAATGAGATTACA
>Ga0097678_1003493_pt1 | contig 10397 bp, 7 predicted proteins | sample ThiBiot_500_plan_2_FD_72847 | JGI IMG/M metagenome (GOLD analysis project Ga0097678, IMG submission 72847) | Wastewater bioreactor microbial communities from Cape Town, South Africa - Thiocy_expt_500_plan - 1398105537976 (version 2) (version 2) ...
CCAGCGAATGAACCTCGTCATGGCCGCAGAGATAGGCCTTGCGTTTGCCGACGACGGGCAGGTCGTATTCCTGACCGATCTCGAACATCTTGTTCACTTGCCACTGATTGTCCTGCCAGGAATAGACGACGCCGGTGAATTCGCGGAAGTTGATTTCCGGGTCGAAGTTCGTGGCGAAATACTTGCCGTGGCTGCCGGCATTGATGTCGACAATGTCGACATCCGTCACCGTGTCGAGGTACTCGTCCTTGGCAAGGCGCGCATAGGCATTCACCACGCCCGGATCGAAGCCGGCGCCCAGGATGGCGGTCACGCCCTTGTCGGCGCATTCCGCTGCCCGCTGCCATTCGTAATTTCCGTACCACGGCGGCGTCTCGCAGATCTTGCCGGGCTCTTCGTGGATCGCGGTATCTATGTAGGCCACGCCCGTGTCCATGCAGGCGCGTAGCACCGACATGTTGAGAAAAGCGGTGCCGACATTGATGACGATCTGGCAACCGGTCTTGCGGATCAGTTCCCTGGTCGCCTCGATGTCGAGCGCGTTCAGTGCATGGGCTTCGAGCACGCCCGGCTGCTTCATCGCCTTCTTTTCATGCACGCTCTCGATGATTGTGTCGCATTTCGCCTTGGTACGCGAGGCGATGTGGATGTCTCCCAGGACATCGTTGTTCTGGGCGCACTTGTGCGCCACCACCTGGGCGACGCCTCCGCCGCCGATGATGAGGACGTTCTTCTTCATGATATCGGATATCTCCTTCTATCCATTCGATAAGCCTCAGGAGAGGCTCTGCTCATAGTCCGCGTAGGTGAATTCGCGAACCGTTCTGATGGTGCCGTCAAGTTCCTTGACGGCGATCGCCGGCATCTTCACGCCATTGAACCAGTTCTTTTTGACCATTGTATAACCCGCCGCATCCTGGAAAGAGATACGGTCGCCGATCTTCAACTCCTGCTCAAAATCGAACTCGCCGAAGATATCGCCGGCAAGGCATGACTTGCCGCAGACCATATAGCGATGCGGCCCGGCATTCGGCCGAAGCTTGGCGTTTTCGCGGTAGATCAGGAGATCGAGCATGTGCGCTTCGATCGAGCTGTCGACGACGGCGAGGTGCTTACCGTTGTAGAGCGTGTCGAGGACCGTCGTCTCCAGCGTCGTCGATTTGGTGATCGACGCTTCGCCGGGCTCCAGATAGACCTGCACGCCATAGTGCTGCGAAAAGGCGCTCAGGCGATCGGCAAAGGCGTCGACGGGATAATTCTCGCCGGTGAAATGGATGCCGCCGCCAAGGCTGACCCACTCGGCTTTCTTCAACAGGGTGCCGAATTTCGCCTCGATCTCGCCGAGCATGCGGTCGAACAGACCGAAATCCGAATTCTCGCAATTGTTATGGATCATGAAGCCGCTGATTCTGTCCATCATCCCCTCGACCTTTGTGGCATCCCATTCGCCAAGCCGTGAGAAGGGGCGGGCGGGATCGGCAAGGTCGAAGCTCGAGGAGCTGATCTGCGGATTGAGGCGTAGGCCGCGGACAACTCCTGAAGCCCTGTCGGCAAAGCGTTCCAGCTGGCTGATGGAGTTGAAGATGATCTTGTCGGCGTGAGACACGACCTCGTCGATCTCATAATCGGCGTAGGCGACCGAATAGGCATGCGTTTCCTTGCCGAAGCGCTGCTGGCCGAGGCGCACCTCATTGAGGGACGAGGAGGTCGTGCCATCCATATAATCGCGCATCAGGTCGAAGACTGCCCAGGTGGCAAAGCATTTCAGCGCGAGCAGCGCCTTTGCGCCCGAACGTTCCCGCACATAGGCAATCTTCTCCATATTCTGCAGGAGTTTTGCCTTGTCGATCAGGTAGTAAGGTGTCTGGAGCATTTCGCGCGGTCTTAGTCCTCGTTGCTGTCGAGGGGGTATTGCCGCAGTTGAGCACAATGATCAACCCTCCGACCGGCACCTTGATGCCGACCGAAGGGCTTCCTGGGAGGAAGTTTGCAATGGGTGGAAACGCCGCGGGCAGTTGCGCCACGGAAGCGAGCATCATTCAGGTACGATGCCCGGCTGATCGGACGGGAACTTGGCGATATCGGCAGCGGTGATGTTCAGATGCTGCTCGACGAGAGCCGGCGGCGTATGGGTGAGCCAGGACGACAGACCGATTTCCTGATACTCGGCCACCTTGAAGACGGCGACGAATTGCAGATCCGTCTTGCCGGTGTTCTCGATGATGTGGCCCTGGCTCTTCTTGACATAGCCGATGTCGCCGGGCCGGAAGTCGGCGGTCTGGCTGCGCGGGCCGGAATCGAAGACCGTCATGCGGCCCTCGCCCTTGATCCAGTACTGCCATTCGTCGGCATTCGGATGCCAGTGCATCTCGCGCACGCCACCGGGCTTAATCGTCTCGATGGCCGCGGCGATCGTCTTTGAGACTTTGAACGTGTTGCTGTCGGCAAGCTGGAGAATGCCTGAGGCGTTCTGCTTTATCGGCGCGGACGCGGTCAGCTTGTAGGTGAAGGGATAGGGCGGCAGGCCAGCCGAAGCAACGGCTTCCTGGTCGGCCGAGAGCGGGCCTGGTTCCTTGCCCTGGAATATCCAGAGATCCTGCAGTGGAATATTCTTGAATGTATCCTGAGGGACGCCGAAATTCTTGGCGAGTACATCGGGCGGAGTGTGTGCGAACCAGTCCGTCACCAAGAGCGTATTGTATTCGGACTGGTCGCCCTGGTCGAAGACGATCACGAATTCGCAGCCGTCAGGACCGAGCCCCTGCAGCGAGTGCGGGAAGCCGGCCGGGAAGTACCAGAGATCGCCGACGCCCACATCCTGCACATAGGCGCGTCCCTGTGTGTCGAGAACGGTGATGCGGCAGCGTCCGTTGGTCATGATCGCCCACTCGGCGGCGCGATGCCAGTGCATTTCGCGAATGCCGCCGGGGCCAAGGCGCATGTTGACGCCCGACACGGCTTCGGAAATGGCGAAGTCGGCCTTGGTAACTTGACGCGCCCAGCCGCCGTTCTGGATGCGTTTGGTGGCATTGTTGAATGAGCCCCAGAACAGCTGCATATCACCGATGTCGGTTGCGGGCGGACTTTGAAAGGAGGGAAACTGCTCGTAAAGCGCGGGGTTTTTCGGACCGGGATCGGAGAGGCCGGCCGGATTGGCGTTGATGGCACCTTCCGCCGGTTGATCGGGATTGCCGAAGGCCGCCGCCTGGGCGGCACCCGTCGCGATTGCCGCGCCTCCCAAGGCTCCAAGGGCCAGGACTGAGCGTCTTGACAGAGAATCCATTGCTATCACTCCTTTGACGTTGATAGGTTTATCCCGCCGGAGACCGCGCCTCGGCAGCCGGACACCGGCACCGGCCGGTAAAGCATCCCGTTTTTTGGGGTTGCCGAGAGGCGGCGGCGGCGAAAGGTAATGTCCCGATCCGGTCTATGCCGCTGGAAGGCTAAGTGACCGGAGGACATGGGGGCGTTTATCGACAGAGCGGGATTGCGGACACCATACCGCACGCCGGTATCGGCAAGTGGTCGAGCCAAGATGGTGGTCTCTGTAAAGAAGCCGGACAATTGCATGCTCCTCTTCCCGAATGTGATGAGCAAAAGCTACAACCGAAGAGGCGGACGCACACCTAGACGTAGGTCTAGGCTGCTTTCTCGAAAAGTATGTATTCGTGTCGGGACGCGAGTCCTCGCGTCGGTCGGCCGGAGCCTTTTCGTGCGTCGAAAGAGCCGCGATAAAGCATGACGATGGTGGGATAGACGATAGAGGCGGATAACCCGGGGTGGGCAGCTGGGATGCGGCACGTTGCTTCAGCCGTTAGTGACCGAGCGCCGACTCCAGATAGCCGATCAGCTTTTCGATATCGACCGGCTTGCCAAGGAAGGCGAAAGCGCCGCCGCTCATGGCCGTTCTGCGCGTCCGTTCGTCCTTGTGGGACGTTATGAAGATTACCGGCGGATGCTTCGAATGTTTGTTGAGTTCGGCCTGGAGTTCGATGCCGCTCAGACCCGGCATCTTCACATCGATCAGCATGCAGTCGATCGTCGACGGCTGCTCGAACGCCAGGAATTCCTCCGCCGACGCAAACAGTTGGGACTCGTAGCCACAAGACTTGACGAGATCGTCCATCGCTTCGCGAATGGCGTGATCGTCATCGACAATGGCTATGGTGGGAACTGGGGGCAATAATGCGACCTTTTCTGACTGCCTTTCTAAGTCCGATAAGCCTTTATGCGCCTAAGCTTGATCCAGGGATATCATACTAAGATACAGGTTTCGCACAGATTTGGCCGTCTTTTGTGCTCGGGACGACGAGACCCGTCGAATATGCCTTCGTCATCCACAATGGAATGGCGCGGACTATGATGCAAGCTGCAAAGGACGATCGGCGGGAACATCATGGATGTCCCGCCGATCCTATTCGGTCGAGCGCGCGTCGGCAGCAATCTTTCTGCCGAACCGACCCTCTCAATCCTCCTGGATGGCACTGTTCTTGGCGGTATCGCGCATGAAGAGATAGACGATGAGCGAGATGCCGATCATCGCTGTCACATACCAATAGAACCCCTGTTCCCAACCGCTGCTCTTGAATTTGAGCGCCACGAATTCGGCCGTGCCGCCGAAGAGCGTGTTGGCGAGGGCGTAGGGAAGCGCGACGCCGAGAGCGCGGATGTGGGCGGGAAACAGCTCCGCTTTTACGACAGCGTTGATCGAGGTGTAGCCGGTGACGATGACCAACGCGGCCATGACCAGCAGTCCCGCGATGATTGGATCTCTCGTGGTTTCGAGTGCCGAGAAGATCGGATAGGTAAACAGCACGCCGCAGATGCCGAAGCCGATCATCAGCGGCTTGCGGCCGATCTTGTCAGAAAGCCCGCCGGCAATAGGTTGCAGCAGCATGAAGATGAATAGCGTGATCGCGTTGATCTCGCTCGATGTTTCCCGGCTGAATCCGGAGGTGTTGACCAGGAATTTCTGCATATAGATGGAATAGGCGTAGAAGGCGAGCGTGCCGCCGGCCGTCAGCAGCATGACGAGCGCAGTTTCCTTTGGATGCCGGGTGATGAGCATCCAGAAACCGGACTTCTGCGTATCGCTTGCCTTCACGTTCTTGAAGCTCTCGGTCTCGGCAAGGCCGCGACGCAGCCAGAAGACCACGACCGCAAGCGCCGCTCCCATGAAGAAGGGAATGCGCCATCCCCAGGCGTTCAGCGCTTCCGTCGTCATCACGGCCTGCAGCAGGATCAGCAGGGCGATGGCAAGTAGCTGACCGGAAATCAGCGTGACGTACTGAAAGGACGAGAAGAAGCCGCGCCGTTCGCGACCGGCCATTTCGGAGAGATAGGTCGCCGAGGCGCCGTACTCACCGCCGACGGACAGGCCCTGCATCAGGCGTGCGAGAACCAGAAGCGCGGGCGCTGCGACGCCGATCGTTTCGTATCCCGGCGTCAGCGCGATAATCAGCGAGCCGGCGCACATCAGCGTCACCGAAAGAGCGAGACCGGCCTTGCGGCCCTTGCGGTCGGCATAGAGCCCCATGATCCAGGCACCGATCGGCCGCATGACGAAGCCGACGGCAAACACCGCTGCCGAATTCAGCAACTGCGCCGTCTGGTCGCCGGCGGGGAAGAAATGCGGTGCGAAATAAAGCGCGAATGCGGCATAAACATACCAGTCGAACCATTCGACCAGATTGCCGGTGGAGCCACCGATGATCGATTTCAGACGTTTGCGCCGTTCGGCCGCTTCCGCCGCTGCAGTCGTTGCAATGGGATCTTGTAGTGTCTTCAGCATTGTGCCTCTCCTCCCGTTCTTGCTTCTGGTCGTCGTGGCCGAGCGGTTATTCGCTGCGGACGACGGGTTCGCCGGGAGAGGCCGTATGCATTCCGACGGCCACCAGCCGATCTCTTCAAGACGGCGCCGGTAATGCCGGTTGACCGGCTGACAGCCGGCTCTTTCTGCGTGTTGAGGACCACTCTCCCAGTACCTGCATTGATACGTGGGGATGGAGAGCGGCACGAGGTTCAGGGAGTGGGCGGAATACCATATTGATATATTTAATTTTTCCCCGGATTCCGGGCCGCTCTGCGAGATAATCTGCGCAAGATTATGCATAGCCATTTCGCAATTTGTGCAATATTCTGCACAAATGAAAGGTTCTGGTATCAAGCGAATTGTGCTGCTGACTGCGATTGGCTTCGCCGCGGCGGCCGCTATTTGGTATGCGGCTCTTTTGTTTTCGCGTCAGGATGCGCTTCGGCGCCTGGGCGTAGAGGCGAGTGGACTTGCGGCACAGCATAGTCGCTTGCTTGACAGCGAACTGGCGCGCTTCCGGCTTCTTCCCATCGTTCTCGGCGAGTATCGCGATCTCGGCGAAGCGCTTGCAAGCCCTACGACCGATGCGGCCCGCCGGCTTGACGAAAAGCTCGGTTTTCTGGCCCGTGAAACTGGCGCCTACATCATCTACCTGGTCGATCAAAAGGGACTTGTCATTGCCGCCTCGAATGCAGGCACAGAAGACAGTTTCGTCGGAAAGAACTTCAGTTTCCGTCCCTATTTTTCCGAGGCGCTGAAAGATGGCACGGCGGAATATTATGGCGCGGGAGCAATCAGCGGCAGGCCGGGACTGTTTCTGGCCCGCAGGGTCGGTGACGCCGCGGCTCCAGCAGGCGTCGTGGTCGTCAAATTCGAGTTCGATGCCGTCTCACGCATCTGGGCGAACGATCCCGGCGAGACGCTGGTCGTCGATGAGCACCAGATCATCCTGGCCGCATCCGATCCGTCGCAGGTATTGACCGCGCTTGCACCCCTGTCGCCGGAAGACCGGGCCGGCATCGTCGCGAGCGGCCAATATCGCGACGCGGCACTTGGCCCAGGGAACTATCGCGCCGAGGATGCTGGTCGCATACGCGGTCCGCGAGGTCGGATCATGATTGCGGCAGAGCAGCCGGTCGTCGGTACGCGCTTGCGTCTCCTGCACCTTCTCGATACCCGCACGGCGTTGCAGGACGCATGGGCTAAGGCCTGGCTGCTGGCCTTGCCCGCAATTCTGGGGTTGGCCGTTGTCGCGGCTGCGATCTGGTGGCGAATGACCCGCGCTGCGCGTGCTGCGGCGGACCGGCGAGCGCTTGAGGAGGCCGTCGCGGCGCGCACGGCCGAGCTGCGCGACGAGATGGCCGAACGCGCCCGCGCCGAAGATCGCTATCGCGATGCCCGCGAGGAGCTCGCCCAGGCCAATCGGCTTGCCTCCGTCGGCTCGATCACGGCGGGCTTGATGCATGAAATCAACCAGCCTGTCGCGACGATCCGCACGCTTGCCGAGAATGCCCGTCACCATCTTGCGGCCAATCGCCTCGATCGCGTCGGCGCCAATCTCGATGCCGCAGTCGAGGTGACGGCGCGCATCGGCACGATTACGCAGGAGATGCGGCGGTTCTCGCGCCGGGGACGGCAGGCGGCCGGGGCAGAACCGCTCGATGCCATCATTGCCGGGGCTTTATTGCTCGTCGGAAACCGGTTTCGCAAGGCGGGAGCAAAGCTGGATCTTCCGGCGCAGGGGCAGCCGCATGTGTTTGCCGAGCGGGTGCGGCTGGAACAGGTCATCGTCAATCTCTTGCAGAATGCCATCGACGCCGTTGCCGATATCGCCGATCCGCACGTCGCCGTACTTGTCGATATCGCGGCGAAGGACGTGGTGACGCTGACCGTCGCCGACAACGGCCCTGGCATCGATCCGGCGCTGTCCAAGCAGATATTCCGCCCGTTCGTGACCGGCAAGCCCGATGGGCTCGGGCTTGGGCTCGGGATTGCGCAGGACATCATGAGCGATCTCGGCGGATCGTTGACAACAGGTCCGTCGCCGCTCGGCGGCGCGGCTTTCGTAATCACGATGAGGCGGGCATGACCCTACAATCACAGCAGAAAGTTCTCCTGGTCGAAGATGACGGCCCCTTCAATGCCGCGCTTGCCGATTCCTTCGTCATCGCCGGCTTCGAAGTTGAAACCCACGGCGACGGGCAGTCGGCGCTGGCGAGCCTTGCGACCACGTTGCCGGGCGTGATCGTCAGCGATATCCGTTTGCCGCGCATCGATGGGCACGATCTGCTGGAAGCAGTGTTGGCGCGAGACCCGGATTTGCCCGTCATCCTGATGACTGGTCATGGGGATATCGCCATGGCGGTCGGCGCGTTGAAGCAGGGCGCCTATGATTTCATCGCCAAGCCCTTCGCCACCGATCATCTGATCGCGTCGGTGCGGCGGGCGCTGGAGACGCGCCGGCTGGTGCTGGAAAATCGGCGTTTGCGGCAGGCCGCCGCCGAGGCCGAGGATGCGTCGCCGCTTCTCGGCCAGTCGGCGGTCATGGCACGATTGCGTGAAACGATCCGGCAAGTCGCAAGCGCTGATGTGGATGTTCTGGTCGAAGGCGAAACGGGCACCGGCAAGGAGCTCGTTGCCCGTCTCATCCATCGCTGGAGCAGGCGGCGTGGCCGCAGCTTCGTTGCGGTCGATTGCGCTGCCCTGCCGGACGCGATCGCCGACGAAACTTTGTTCGGAAACCGTGTCCGGCGAGGGCGCATTGCCGAGGCCGATCGCGGCACGCTGTTTCTCGACGAGATCGACAGTATGTCATCCTTGCTGCAGGGGCGGCTTCTGCGTGTTGTCGAAGAGCGCGAGCTGCCCTCTGCGGGCGGCGAGCCGGCTCCCGTCGATCTGCGCATTGTGGCGGCCACGAAGAGCGATCTGCATTCTTTCGTCGCCGAAGATCGTTTTCGCGCCGATCTGCTCTATCGGTTGGAAACCGTGCGAATTCGCATTCCCCCGCTGCGGGAGCGTCGCGCCGACATAGGGTTGCTGTTCAGCGCTTTTCTCGACGAGACGGCGCGCCAGCTCGGCGTGCCGCGTCCGCCCATCGACGCCGCCATGGAAGCACGATTTCTGACGGACGATTGGCCGGGCAATGTCCGAGAACTGCGCAACTATGCGACACAGGTGGCGCTTGGGCTTGCCTCCGCTCAGATCCGGCCGCCCCCGGAACTGGGGCTCTCCGATCAGATGGACCAGTTCGAGGTGAACGTTCTGCGGGCCACGCTGGAGCGGTTTGAAGGAGATATCGCAGACGTCGCACAGGCACTGAAGCTGCCGCGTCGCAGCCTCTATGCCCGTCTGCAGCGCCACGGCATTAATCCATCGGCCTATCGTAAACGAGATGGTTCACATGGCGGAAGCGGAGTGAATTAGAGTATCTCCGCTTTTAGACGGGATTGCCGAAATGCCCTATCGTCTTGTTTTCGCGTAGTTCGCGACAAAGGTTGCTCCGCGTCGTGCCGGAATTGCTTCGAACGGGTATAGTGTCACTTGCCCAACCTGACGTGGCAGCGCGTATTGAGTGTAGTGTAGATCTGAATTTCAAATGATTATGGTGTATAAACTAGATTAACTGTGTATTAATCATAATTTATGCTGCGCGACCATAGAAGATAATTAATACATACCCCGATATTGTAGCTTGTCTGCATGATGCAGCGTTTAAATTAGAGAGCTATGATATGCTTGATATACCTAAACTGATGCAGTTATTACTATTTGCTGCCGTCATACTTTTATTTTTTCGCTGGGTGGTCGAAGACATGAACAGGTAGCCGTCTCGGGCGCCTGAAGATCCCAGCACAGCAGCGATTTGCCTCTTCAGTTCACCGTTTCTCCTATCTTCCGGCCAAGACAGTGCGCGGCCTCGGCTCGTGCATGGAGCAAGCTGATCGTGATGATCCGCTGTCGCCTCTTTGTCTCCGCTCGGCAGGCTAGGCAGGAATCGAACGATGGCGCCCGGAAGTTTCCGAACGCCATCGAGGCACCGCATGATCTTCATGGCGGAGGCGCACGCCTCGTTCGTATGCTCGCGTCATTGCGTGCGCCTGAAGCCGGCTGGCTTAGTGAGCGCCAGCGCCGCCACCTGCCTGAGGGCGCTTGGTGAACAGCACGGTGATCGCGGCAATGGCGAGGACGACGCCGATAACGGCGAAGGTGTCGCTGAAGCCCATGATCAGCGCTTGTCTCTTGATGATCTGGCCGAGGGCGATCACTGCCTTCTGCTGGGCCACCTGATGGTCCGAGACACCATGCGACAGGAAGTAGCCGGTCATCTGGTCGATGCGTTCGCGAACCTCATCGCGGGCGAGGGTCACGGATTGACCGATGATGTTGGAGTGAAACTGTTCGCGCTTCGTCAGAATGGTGCCGAGGGAGGCCGTGCCCACCGCGCCGCCGAGATTGCGCAGCATATTCGTCAGGCCCGAGGCGGCGGCTGCGTCGGCCGGAGCAATACCGGCGGTCGAGATCGCGGTGACGGGCGTGATGACGAAGGCCTGGCCGATTGCACGGACGATGTTCGGGAAGAAGAACT
>Ga0097678_1003503_pt1 | contig 10380 bp, 8 predicted proteins | sample ThiBiot_500_plan_2_FD_72847 | JGI IMG/M metagenome (GOLD analysis project Ga0097678, IMG submission 72847) | Wastewater bioreactor microbial communities from Cape Town, South Africa - Thiocy_expt_500_plan - 1398105537976 (version 2) (version 2) ...
CGATAATGTTCACCAACTGAGTGTGGTTGGTAAAGAAATACGTGATTTGATTATTAAAACGCCATTTCATCCGGAGTTTGAGGCGGCCGTCCGTGATGCCTATACTGCGATGGCGCGTACCATTGGCAGTGAAACGTTCAGCGTTGCTGTGCGATCTTCAGCAACGGCTGAGGATTTACCTGATGCCTCTTTTGCCGGACAGCAAGAAACCTTACTCAATGTTCGTGGCGTCGATCAGGTGTTGCTTGCCATAAAAGAAGTTTTTGCATCTTTATATAACGACCGTGCGATTGCCTATCGAACCCACCATGAGTTTGCGCATCACGATGTGGCCTTATCCGCTGGAATTCAACAAATGGTGCGTAGTGATTTGGCCGTTAGTGGGGTGATGTTCACCATGGACACTGAGTCTGGTTTTGATCAGGTGGTGTTTATCACCTCCTCCTACGGTTTAGGAGAAATGATTGTCCAGGGTGCGGTGAATCCGGATGAGTTCTATGTCCATAAGCCGGGCTTACAAGCCGGTAGGCCCGCCCTGATACGGCGAAATCTGGGTAGTAAAGCTATAAAAATGATTTATTGTGATAATCCGGAGCTTAATCGTCGGGTGCAAACGGTTGAGGTGCCTGCTGAAGAACGGTTGGTTTTTTCGCTCACCGCTGAAGAAGTGGAAAACCTAGCGCGACACGCACTTATTATTGAAAAGCATTATGGCCGTCCTATGGATATTGAGTGGGCCAAAGATGGCATTAATGGTCAATTGTATATTCTGCAAGCACGACCAGAAACGGTAAAAAGTCGCGTAAATAAACAAATCCTCGAGCGCTACTCCCTGCAAAAGCGCAGTACGATTTTATCAGAAGGGCGCAGCATTGGACAACGAATCGGTCAGGGCAAGGCACGAATTATCCATGATGTGAGTGAAATGCATCGGGTAGAGCCAGGTGATGTATTAATATCAGATATGACCGATCCGGATTGGGAACCCGTTATGAAACGTGCAGCCGCGATTGTAACTAATCGTGGCGGACGGACGTGTCATGCAGCAATTATTGCACGTGAATTAGGAATCCCTGCTGTCGTAGGTTGTGGGGATGCCACGAAAACGATTAAAGATGGGGATGAAGTAACCGTAAGTTGTGCTGAAGGAGATACTGGACTCGTATACGAAGGAATACTTCCATTCACCCATGAGTGTCTGGATGTGGAAACCATGCCCGAATTGCCATTAAAAGTGATGCTCAATGTGGGAAATCCTGAGCGCGCTTTTGCGTTCCAATTTATACCTAACGCCGGGGTGGGTCTAGCACGCTTAGAGTTTTTAATTTCGAATACCATAGGCATACATCCCCGTGCACTGTTGGAGTTTGATCAACTAGAAGACGCAGAGCTGAAAAAATTTATTACTGAAAAAACGATGGCTTATGCTTCACCTGTGGAATATTATATCGAGCGCTTGAAAGAGGGGATTGCCACAATAGCCGCGGCGTTTTATCCAAAACCCGTTATTGTGCGTTTATCCGATTTTAAATCAAATGAATACGCAAACCTTGTCGGTGGTTCTCTCTATGAACCTCACGAAGAAAATCCCATGTTAGGTTTTCGTGGGGCTTCACGGTATGTGTCGCCAGAATTTGCTCCCTGTTTCGCTTTGGAATGCAAGGCGGTGCGTCGGGTTCGCGAGGATATGGGATTAGACAATGTAGAAATCATGATTCCATTTGTACGCACCGTTGCAGAGGCCAAACAAGTGATTACGGTGCTGAAAGACAATGGTTTAGAGCGTGGTAAGCATGGACTACGGGTTATTATGATGTGTGAATTACCCTCAAATGCATTATTAGCTAAAGAGTTTTTAGAACATTTTGATGGATTTTCAATCGGTTCCAATGATTTAACCCAGCTGACCCTCGGTTTAGATCGTGATTCAGGGTTGGTAGCTGCCCAATTTGACGAGCGCAATGAAGCGGTTAAGGCGCTTCTCCATTTAGCTATTGCCGCATGCCGACAGGCTGGTAAGTACATTGGCATATGTGGGCAAGGGCCCTCGGACCATCAGGATTTTGCACGCTGGCTTATGGATGAAGGGATTGAAAGCGTATCGTTAAATCCGGATTCTGTGCTTGAAACCTGTTTGTTTTTAGCAAAACAATAATTCATAATCATCTTTTTTAAGGATTGAGCTTAAGCTTAATCCTTTCTCTTCAATTATCGAGATACTTAATGATATACACTAAATGGTTTGCCATGCTGGGCATATTATTCCCCATTTTAGGGTTTGCTGCTTCCGCTCCTGAGGAAGCAGATCCTATTACGTTTGTTTTAATCAATGTAACCGGTATTTTTTTCTTTGCTATTTTAGGGCGTTATTTAGCAAGACGATTGAAACAACCCAGTGTCTTAGGCGAACTGCTCATTGGTGTCGTCTTGGGGAACATCTTTTATCATTATGGGTATCCTTTACTTGCACTTTTACGCGAAGGCTCCGCTACTTTCGAGGTAGTTAAAGAAATGCTTCACGGAATGACAGCAGAACAAGCCGTAGCTCAGGTCATTCCCCGTGCACAAGATGCTCAGCAGGTATTAGTTGCCTTACAAAGTCCTCATGGAGCAGATTATTTAAAAATTGCTTATGTCGTCGATATTTTCTCGCGCTATGGGGTGATTTTTTTATTGTTCATGGTGGGCATGGAAAGTTCTTTAGAGGATTTAAAGCGTTCGGGTAAAGACTCTACTCGTGTAGCAATCCTAGGTGTCCTCGCCCCGATGGGATTGGGGTTTCTTACTGCTTATTTGCTTATGCCTGAAGCAAGCTACCAAGCAGATTTATTTATTGCAGCAACATTAAGCGCAACCAGTATTGGTATTACCGCGCGTGTTTTAGCAGAAATGAAAAAACTACAGACAGGGGAGGCGCGTACCATCCTTGGGGCTGCGATGCTCGATGATGTTCTGGGACTTATTATTTTAGCCGTCGTAAGCTCAATTGTGATTAATGGTGCGGTTGATTTTACTGTAGTGTTGCGCATAATCGTGTCCTCGGTTATGTTTTTTGTAACGGCTTTACTTTTAGGGCCAATTTTATTGCGGCACGCAGTGACTTTTTTCCGCTTTCTAGAACCTTGGGAAGCGAAATTATTTATTTCATTTTTATTCATTATGTTTTTGTCGTGGCTGGCCTCGTTTATGCAATTAGCGACCATTATCGGAGCATTCACGGCAGGAATTATTTTGCATGAGGAGTATTTTAGACAACTCGATAAGAATGAAGACCCCAAGCGCAGCATTTATCATTTACTATCACCCTTAGAGACGATTCTTGCGCCTATGTTTTTTATATTAATCGGCATTCAGGTGAAGTTGGAAACCTTTTTAAGTTGGCATGTGGTCATCTTGGCTTCAGGTCTTCTGGTTGCTGCAATAATCGGCAAGATCGTCAGTGGCCTTGGTGCAAATGCTCGTTCTGACCGACTTCTGATTGGTATTGGGATGTTACCGCGAGGAGAAGTTGGTTTGGTTTTTGCGTCTATTGGCCGCAGTCTGGGTGTAATTTCGGATGACCTATTCTCAGCAATCGTGCTCATGGTAATTGTCACCACATTTATTGCTCCACCTTTATTAAAAGCGCGTTATCTGGCGCAGGCAAAAAGGACTGCTTTATGAATAATTTGCAACAAACCATTGTCAGTGATGTTCAGCGTGCACTGAGTGAAGACTTGGGCAGCGGCGATATAACCGCCAGTTTGCTTCCGGAAGATTTACCGATCACTGCAGATATTATTGCGCGTGAGCCTTTGTTGATGTGCGGACAAGCCTGGGTAGAAGAAGTTTTTAGACAACTGCATTCACAAATTAAAATAAATTGGTTGGTAGCAGAAGGACAGTGGCTGGCGCAACCAACCACTTTAGCTACAGTGGAGGGGCCTGCGCGCTATGTCTTAACCGGTGAACGCACGGCATTAAATTTTTTGCAAACTTTATCAGGCACCGCCACTCGTACGCATCATTATGTCCAAAAATTTAAAGGTTCTAAAACACAATTGCTTGATACACGAAAGACCATTCCTGGCTTGAGAATCGCACAAAAATATGCAGTTACCTGCGGCGGCGGGGTTAATCATCGTCTGGGTCTTTATGATGCCTTTCTAATTAAGGAAAATCATATAAAAGCCTGCGGGTCGATTACGCAAGCAATAAGCATGGCTCGCGCTACTTATCCGGACCGCCCTGTTGAAGTAGAAGTTGAAACGTTAAACGAGTTGCAGGAAGCGATTGCGGTAAAGCCTGAGCGGATCATGCTGGATAACTTCGATGAGGCAATGGTCAAGAAAGCGCTTATTATGAATCAAAATTCCTCTGCAAAATTAGAGATTTCCGGAGGATTGACTTTAGATAAGGTAGATCAGATGGTCGCTCTTGGTGTAGATTATATTTCTGTTGGTGATTTAACCAAATCAGTACAGGCGATTGATTTAAGTTTATTAGTCAGGGATAGAGTATGACCTTTAGAATAGTATTTACCGGAGGTGGAACCGCAGGTCATGTGGCTCCTAACTTAGCGTTAATCAACGCCTTTAAAGAGAAAGGCTGGGATATGGCCTATATCGGCTCAGCTGCAGGAATTGAACATGAGATGATTAATCCCTGTTCTATTCCGTTTTATACTGTGAGTAGTGGCAAGTTACGTCGTTATTTCAGTTTTAAAAATTTTTTAGATCCGTTTAAAATTCTGCTTGGCATCGTTCAAGCGACTTTAATCCTAAGGCGCTTAAAACCCGATGTGGTTTTTTCCAAAGGTGGGTTTGTCGCTTTCCCAGTGGTCGTGGGCGCCTGGATTAATAAAATTCCTACAGTGGCGCACGAATCGGATTTAACTCCAGGACTTGCGAATCGTTTATGCTTTCCCTTTGTAAATAAGATATGCTTAACTTTTGCCGGTGGTAAAAAATATTTTAAGAATCAAGAAAAAATCGTCGTCACGGGTACTCCCATAAGACCACAACTGTTTCAAGGGAGTAAAATTAAAGGGCTTTCACTGTGCGGATTTGATGAAAGCAGACCCTGCTTACTTGCCATTGGCGGAAGTCTTGGCGCAGGTTCCATTAATCGCAGTGTTAGGGAAGCACTCCCAGAGCTTACACGCAAATATCAAGTCATTCATATTTGTGGCAAAGGTAAAGTAGATCCTGCTTTAGAACATAGGAATGATTATCGACAATTTGAATATGTTCACGATGAGCTGGCTGATTTATTTGCTGCTGCATCTACAGTTATTTCTCGTTCTGGCGCGAACTCCCTATACGAGCTCCTGGCTCTAGGAAAACCTCATGTGCTGGTTCCTCTTTCAGCTCAGGTCAGTCGGGGCGATCAAATACACAATGCACGTTATTTCAAGGATCAGGGAATTAGTATTGTTTGTGATGATGCATCATTGAATGCTGAAATTTTATTGAACGCATTATGTGAACTTGAGCAGAACCGCGAGCAAATTATTGCCAAAATAAAGCAATTGAATATCCAATCAGCAACTGCTGAAGTCGTAGCCGTAATCAAGGAGCAATTACATGTTGAAGCACCAGGAACTATATGAGTTTATTTGCAATCAATGGCAGGAGGAAATACTGCCTAGCCTGTGCGATTACATCAAAATACCCAATAAGTCCCCGCATTTTGATGCCAAATGGCGTGAACATGGACTCATGGACCAGGCTGTTGATCATATTGCAAATTGGTGTCGCATCCATGCCCCTGCAGGCATGAAACTTGATATCTTACAGCTTCCAGATCGTACGCCGCTGATTTTTATTGAAATACCCGGCCATAGTGATGAAACGGTTTTGATGTATGGGCATCTTGATAAACAACCCGAAATGACGGGATGGCATGAGGACTTACATCCCTGGAAGCCAGTCCTCAAAGATGGACGTCTCTATGGACGAGGAGCTGCCGATGATGGTTATGCAGCATATGCCTCGCTTGCGGCAATTAAAGCTTTGGAACGTCAAGGTTTGCCTTTCCCCAGATGTGTTCTCATTATTGAAGCCTGCGAGGAAAGTGGAAGTTATGATCTACCTTTCTATATTGACGTGTTAAAAGAGCGTATCGGACAACCTAAGCTTGTGATTTGCCTGGATTCTGGAGCGGGGAATTACGAACAATTATGGATGACCACCTCGCTTCGTGGCAATATTGTGGGTGAATTAACCGTCGAAACCATTCGTGAGGGAGTTCATTCAGGTAATGCCAGTGGTATCGTGGCTGATTCTTTCCGTGTGGCGCGCCAATTATTAAGCAGGATTGAGAATGAGCAAACCGGTGAAGTGATTCCCAAGGAACTATATTGTCCAATACCTCTGGAGCGAAAGCAGCAGGCTGAAGACTGTGCTAAGGCTTTAGGTGACCATGTGTATGATGAGTTCCCGTGGCATCGGGGGGTACAGCCTGTTACGGCTGACAAGAAAGAACTCATTTTAAATCGCACCTGGCGACCACAACTGACCATTACCGGTGCGGATGGTTTTCCGTCTGTGGCCAATGCGGGTAATGTTTTACGTCCGCAAACCACCTTGAAATTATCGATGCGTTTACCCCCATTAGTTGATCCACAGCAGGCCTCTGCAATTTTAGCGCAGCTTTTGACTCGAGAACCACCTTATCATGCCAAAGTGACCTTTAATCTAGGTGATGGTTCTAAAGGTTGGAATGCACCGCCACTTGCTTCATGGCTTGCTGCGGCTGCAGATGAAGCCTCGTTTACTTATTACGGTAAGCCCGCTGCTTATATGGGTGAGGGGGGTACCATTCCCTTTATGGGCATGTTGGGCGAGCAATTTCCAGACGCACAATTTATGATCACCGGCGTACTCGGTCCGCAATCTAATGCTCATGGGCCGAATGAATTTTTACACCTTGATATGGTGAAAAAATTGACTGCGTGTGTTGCCCATGTGTTATATCTTTCCACCCAGCACTAATCCGTCGCGGTTAGTGTAACCACCGTTTTACAATCAGTGCCGCAATGATCATGCGGCACCTGTTGCAGTGATTAAAATATCTCGACTTTTTTTGGTTTTCCTGTGATACTTGCTCCCGACTCTGGAACGAGTCACTAGTCCAACAAATAGGAGAACTAAATGAAGAAAATAACACTATTCGCTGCAGCTTTATTAGCCACAGTCTCACTCACCCATGCAGCCCCTCTGCCTATGATACGTGTAGCTGCGACCACGCCCCCAAACAAAATTAACTTGAACAAAGCAGATGCCTCAACCATTACGGGTTCAGTTAAAGGTATTGGAAAAAAACGTGCGGAAGCGATCGTTGCATACCGAGACAGTCATCAAGGATTTAAAACTATTGACGAATTGGCTCAGGTGAAAGGTATTGGTCAACATTTTGTGGATACCCACAAGCAAGCACTTGAAGAGCTTTATACTTTGAAATAAAGGTATTTTTTAAAGATTATACCGGTTTTATTTTCTATTTGTATATGCGGTGAGGAGGTAAATAATGAATTGCCTCACCGCAATATCAAATATTAAGACGATAAATAAAAAAAATAATAAAAACAATATATTATTGGTTATTTTAACGTTCGCTGTTCATTCTAATTTCTGAAAAATGCACTCATTTTAAGCAATTAAAGCATACAAAAAGAGAGTTCGCGATCAATAAACCTTAGTTTCTGCCTTAATTTCAAGAACATGAAAATCTTCTTCCGGAACTGTCGATTTTTATGCAAATTTAGTATAAAGTAACGCAAAAAAAATAGGGTAGTTACTATGTTTAGGAAATTAAGAGGTGTGTTCTCCAATGATCTCTCGATTGATTTGGGAACAGCCAATACGTTGATTTATGTTCGAGATAAGGGAATCGTTTTAAACGAACCATCTGTAGTTGCTTTGCGAAGTGAATCTGGGCAAAAACGCGTCGCTGCGGTCGGTCTGGAAGCTAAGCGGATGTTAGGGCGTACGCCAGGTAACATTAACGCTATTCGTCCCATGAAGGACGGCGTTATCGCTGATTTTTTTGTCACCGAAAAAATGCTGCAACACTTTATCCATAAAGTACACGAAAATAAATTTTTACGCCCCAGCCCTCGGGTATTGGTATGTGTTCCGTGTGGTTCTACCCAAGTTGAGCGACGCGCTATTCGTGAATCAGCAATGGGTGCTGGAGCCCGAGAAGTGTTTCTTATTGAGGAACCAATGGCGGCTGCACTCGGTTCCGGTATGCCTGTGGAAGAAGCAAGTGGCTCCATGGTTGTTGATATTGGCGGCGGTACTACGGAAGTCGCGATCATTTCCTTAAGTGGTATCGTTTACCATCAATCAGTGCGCATTGGCGGTGATAAATTTGATGATGCAATTGTTTCCTATGTAAGACGTAACTATGGAACATTAATCGGAGAGACAACGGCTGAGCGCATAAAACACGAAATTGGTTCTGCTTATCCAAGCCGTGATTTATTTGAGATTGAAGTGCGTGGTCGTAATCTTGCAGAGGGTGTGCCTCGTAGCTTTGTGTTAACCAGTGCTGAAATTTTAGAAGCTTTACAAGAGCCCCTATCGGGTATTGTCGGTGCAGTGCGTGCGGCCTTGGAGCTCGCACCACCAGAGTTGGCTGCTGATATTGCTGAGCGAGGAATGGTTCTCACTGGGGGAGGCGCTTTATTAAAAAATATTGACGCTTTATTAATGGAAGAAACCGGCTTACCGGTATTAGTGGCTGAAGATCCACTCACTTGTGTTGCGCGTGGTGGTGGTAAGGCATTAGAAACCATGGATTTGCGTGGCGGTGATTTCCTCTCAACAGAATAAAGCACAAAACAGATTATTTAGCAGAGCAGGACATAGCACCTTGGGTTTTATGTTGGCTCTGCTTTTTTCTATTTTTTTAATGTTTTCAGATTATTACTATCACTATCTGGATAACGTTCGCACCGGTTTCTCATTTATCGCCTCCCCATTACAATATGCAGTTGATTATCCAGTTCAAATTGTACGTTGGACTCAGTCTTTGGTTGGATCAAAAAAAGCGCTTATTGATGAAAATATTCAACTGCGCTACAAGCAAACGATGCTTGAAGCAGAACTACAAAAACTTTTATCCATTCAAAAAGAAAATTCTCAATTAAAAGAACTGTTACAGACATCAACACAAGCCAATATGCAGGCTATGGCGGCGCAAATTCTGGCGGTGGATACAAGTCATTCTCGGCAAATAGTTGTACTGAATAAAGGTAAAAAAGATGGGATATTTGTAGGGCAGCCGGTGCTGGATGCTAAGGGCGTGATGGGGCAAATTGTTAATGTAGGACCTCTGACCAGTACTGTATTGCTTATCTCTGATTCGAAAAGTGCTGTTCCCGTTAGAAATTATCGTACCGGAGAGCGGGCTATTCTAGTCGGTACCAATAATATCAATCACCTTTTTTTGATTAACTTACCTAAAACATCCTCTATTACTGTTGGCGATATTTTGATTACTTCCGGTCTGGATCATCGTTACCCTGAGGGGTATCCGGTTGGGAAGGTTGAGGAAGTGTACAATATGCCAGGTGAAGACTTTGTTAAAGTTAAAGTGAGTCCCATAGCTTTGCTTAACCAAAATCGCCTGGTGTTGTTAATTTGGCCAGAAAAAGAGCAAGAGCAATTGACAGCACAAATTAATGATCGTTTAAATGCCCAGGAGACTTTATAATGAGGTCGCAAAGCTTAAAAATTCTCTTGGCCTTTGTGATTAGCCTTGTATTATCCATCCTGCCGATGCCTGAGCTTATAAGCGATTTTAGACCGCCATGGGTCTTACTCTTAGTACTCTATGTTGAATATTTTTTACCTGGTGTATTTAAACAACTGACACTTGTTTTTGTCGGATTAATGCTTGATGTATTACTTGCGACTGTTCTAGGAGAGCATTCTTTTGCCTTATTATTGGTTACCTGGATGGCCTCAACAAAAACGCGTCGTTTTCAATTTTTTTCGATGATGCAACAAATGATCCTGGTTGGCTTTTTTTGCTTAGTTTACCAAAGCACAATTGCCTTTATTAACATGCTCTTGGGATTTAATTACAGCCTACTTATGCCTGTAATAAGTGCAGCAATCAGTATGTTTTTTTGGCCTTGGTTGGTCCTTTTAGGAGAGGAAACACTCATTAATCGCCCCATCATGCAGCACTCATATGCCTCAAAATTTCAAAAACGTAAAAGTAGTTTTTAGTAATAAATTACCAATGATATTGAATAGGCTTAAATTCCCCAGGCTTTAAATCTCCCAGCGTAAAGTCGGCAATACGGTGACGTATTAATCTAAGCGTAGGAAAGCCAATTGCCGCAGTCATGCGCCGCACTTGATGGTTTTTACCCTCGCAAATAAT
>Ga0097678_1003506_pt1 | contig 10375 bp, 15 predicted proteins | sample ThiBiot_500_plan_2_FD_72847 | JGI IMG/M metagenome (GOLD analysis project Ga0097678, IMG submission 72847) | Wastewater bioreactor microbial communities from Cape Town, South Africa - Thiocy_expt_500_plan - 1398105537976 (version 2) (version 2) ...
CCCACACATTACACGTCTTGTGTTCGTCTTCGTTTGCTGCGCCGTCGCAAAACATTCTCTGATGGTAAATATTGCATTAGTGTAATCACATCGTGTTAATATTAATGCTTTAGTTACGTAATTTTAATCCAACAATTGTTCCGTAAAAGCCCAACAAAGTATTTTGGAATTTATTTCAGTCTAATATATTTTATGGAAAGTGAAAGAGTAAATTTAAAAGTTATTCCGTATAAAGGGTCTTACTTGGATTTTTGCTTGTCGTTCTAATTGCTGCGGTGCAGTTTTCAAGTCTTTCACTGCTTGATGAATATTTCGACACGAATGTCTAAAATTAAATAAAGTTTCAATTAGACCGCTGCTCCTGCTTAAACATATGTATATCTTGATATGAAATTATACCTTGGATACATATTTTCGCCGGCTCGATCGAAGATGTTGAAGGTCAATATTTCTATAAAAGGAAATAAAAATCGACTACTTGTTGTGACACCAAACAAAACACGTACGTCCATCTGAACGGGTATTAGGAGGATAAAGGCCGTGTAATATAGTATAGGCAGTTTCAATCGTTCTCTTAGAATCGGTTGATCGAATCCACAAGGCGTTCAAATTTAAGTTGGGAGGCAACAGCTTGAATTCATCGACATAGCGATGTCTGAGATATTCGCCCGTCTTTTTAATATCTTTCAGACCTTTGCTAGTTAATTGGCCCATATAACAGTTTCCAGCTTCGTTTCGTCGGGTCACTTAACATAAAAATTAGCGTAAATATTTTTTAATAATAGTACTAGATGTAAGTATTGCTCGGTAATTAAAAACAATTTTAACTCGAGCAAGAGAAAATTCGCAAAAAAAATTAAAGTAAATTTTGCAACTCTAAGAAGATTAAATAAGAAAAGTCGTTGCCCAAAAATGTTAGTACTTTTTTCTGCCTCGAATTGATTGTAAGATACGGGAGGCTCTCCCGCTCGCGAGATTAACAAGTCGTGAATTTTCTCTTGCAAGTTGTCACAGTTCCATTCGGTCTTATCGTATGGTGAAGGGTATCTACTAAGAGGCGTTCTAACGCCATGTCGGGTAATCACTTGGATTTGTTCCAGTTCGAGATTTGGATCGGTTGGATGTTTGTGTTCAATGTGTGCTATGTAGGGAAGTGTCTGTACCAACGAAGAGGGTGCACCGAATGAAGTAATGCTTGTGGCTCCATATATTGCAGATAGCAACTGATAGCTGAACATTTGTAAGTCTTGTTTTGTGTAGTCCAAGCGCGAATTAAATAAAAAATGAAAAAAAATAAGTTTGATTTCGTTATTTTGCTTTCAAAGTATCAAGTACTAGCACTACATTACGATACTATTCAGGTGCAAATATTTTTAAAAAGAGTAACGGAGTTGCAAAGATTTTATTGATGGATGTGCCAGAAGAGAATAGTCCTCCAATTGAAAGGCGAGGAAAACTGGTTCGAGAATACGCAGAACTATTTAACAAAGTAGAGAAGCTTACAATAGAGCAACAACAATTATTATTAGCGTCGTTGAAGGCAGATGAGCTGTTATTAGATTTGCCAGCGGATGTAGACAGTGACTTTATTGAAAATTTGATTAAAATAGAGACAGGAAGTGCGTTTAATATTTACGTGGTTAAATTTACTGGCGAGAAGATCCGTAAGTAAAAAAAAAATATTAATTTAAATATCTCCTAGGATTTATTTAGTTACGCTAAAATAATACAAAAAGATCGCTTATTAATAGTTATTTAGCGTCATTATCCATCAATTGCGATCTGATAATTTATTTTGTTTTTTTTTTTATAGAACTCGTCGTCTCAAGCGAATCAACAGTGCACGACATTAAGCAAAATTTGAGGCGAATAATTTCAGAACAAGAAGAAAACGCCATGGAACCGAGAAAAATTAGTTGGTACGCAGACTCTCTCTACAGATCTGTCCAGAAAAACACTTCTAATCAGATATAAAATGATACAGGAGATATATATGGCGAACATATGTTTTGCAGCACGGTAATACGCGGTTATCCGACGATAACACTCGATTGGGTGAACTTGGCATTGGAAAAGATAGTGAGTTAGTATTCAACAAAATTAGGCGCGAGAAATGGGCACAAAAGAGTTAAATATATGTGGCCTGAAACAAAGACTACATAGAAGAGGTGCATATGAATTTTCAGGTTCTACACTAAACAAACACATCTGGATCCAGCTATGACCAACTCAGATAATCATTTTACTGCTAAGAATGGATGTTGTTCTTATCATACTTATGTGACAGAAGTGAATAAGACTGAGAAATTCAGAGAATGTAACGGATTTATTCAAGTTAAGCACGTGTTTGATTCCAGCTGAATAAAACATAATTATATCCATGTATATGCACTATGTATGCAGATGGCACGAAGTTCTTAAGCACGATCGGCTCCCTAAACGTTTAGCATTTAATTTCTGCGCTTTAAGTACGCTTGATTAGCACATCTGAATGAATCTATTTAATAATTAACTCAGTGATAATTATGACTGATGCACGGTCAGAATGACTATCAAGTTGATGTGTTTTGTTTGCAATTTTTCAATTCAATCTGTAGACATGATGCACAACCAACAGATCAACCAGTCGGCACATACCACTGATGGAATTGATCTTACTGAGGGCTTCAGTGATAGAGTAAGACTTTCTGTCGAGCGATTTATGTCTCGGGGGAAAAACCCGCACGTTGGAACGAATCAGCTTCAGAAGTGAGTCTGAATGTATATTAGCATACAAATGATTATAAATATCGTTAACGAATTATTTTAATGATTTATGGTGATTAATTAGGCCTGCGTACTTTTACTTCCCTGGATTAGAAGACAGACCATGGCACGACGTGCGTATATCGACGTGGCAATTAAAAAATACTATTAAAATATTTATTTCATTTTCAAAAATCCGATTTGCCAAACCTTAACCGGCTGTACTTTAGTATAGTACTTTTAAAAACATACGGCCAGATCTAATCGTGGTTATTGATAGAATATTGAAACGCCGTGGGTAAAACAATTAGAGGATAATTTTGAAGTCATAAAAGGCGAAGTTGAAAAATTGTTGGATCAAGTGCCACCAGAGCGGTACGAAAAAGAAGCAGGTAAATCAATTAAATATTCTCTACATTATTAAATCAAGTGCCTTATGTGAATAATAGGCTCATTGCCCTATTCGTTCGGTAAATGGCGCGTATTTTATTTATTAAAATCCGGAGCCAAATTGAGCGATAATTGCTCGTATTGTCCTGCGACTTCTAAGCTTATTGACAGTATTCCAGGTATGCACTATATAATATATATTTGGTCGCATTTCATATTATTTCGCGAGTGACCTTAAAAGTTGTTAACGAATGAAGCGGATCCGATACGGTTTTTTCACGACTGGATTTCATTTGCCTGTATCTTTATATAATTCTAATATTAAAATTAATATAGATTTGATAACTGGAATGTCCCTCGGCTTTGCAATGTTTTCAGTACTAGATCCGCGTGGACACATCCAGCCTCACTTTGGCCCAATGAATTTAAGACTACGATGTATGTTACCTCTTATAGTACCTGATACCTGCACCATCACTGTTGGCGGACAGACACGCGAACTTCACCCGGGAAAGGTAATGGGATCGAAATTTTTATTGAACAAAACTTGTATTTTAGTAATATAATTATTATAGTGCATATAATAACGACCGTTAAATTTAGTGTATTTTTTTCGACGACAGTTTTCAGCATGAGTCGCACAACCAGAGCGACAAGCCGCGGATCGTCTTGATTAGTACGAGCTAATACACAATATTACTATATATGGCAGGTATTAATGCGCCTTTCTAGTTGATATTTGGCACCCGAGTCTCACGTCTGAAGAGCGGATACAAGTGCGCGCGTTGTTGAATCAATTCGAGGCTGTCACTCCCGCGACTTTTGACTCGACGTAAAAGGGTTTGTTTCGAAAGCTAATTATAACTCGAGCATTAATTGGGTCAATGCAAGTTAAAAGATAAACACAATGGTTTGAAATACTAATTGTTGTTGTGTGCAATGAAGCGGCAAACTTTGCTCGTTTTGTAAGTCCAGCGTTAAATAAACGCACACTCGAGTTTTTAAATGAATTAATTATTCCTGTACACTTTACTCTTGTATTCCATTATTAAGCGAATGGGTCGTTGGATCCCCAATCGTTGGAAAAACTTGGCACTTCTTCGGCGACAATCTCTTCAGTTGTGTCTTCAACGGGAGGAGGGGGTCGGATAGGCTCGGGCTCGGTTTGAGTCATCTCTTCTTCGGGGACTGGCTCGGGCTCTGGAGGAGGTGGCGGGGTGAACACATTGAGAGTATTTATTGCGGCTAGCAAATGCATTAATTGTTGGTTCATACACGGACATTGAGCGACTTACCAGGGCCAGCACCGAGACCAGGAGGCGTAGGCAAGAACGGTGGCGGCATGGCGAGGCCAACAGGTTTGAAAGGCGTGTTCGATTGATTGCCTGCTGTTGGAGGACCTCCAGGGGTTGAAGGCGAGCGTGTCTCAACAATCTCGTTGTTCGTGCTCAAATATCTGCGACCCTTTGTACCCCTCGAGAATCTATTGCCTGATTTGGGCAAGCCTCCAGGTGTGATCGGTGTCAGCGGCTCGACGGGATGATTTTCTGTCATTGATGACGTCAGCGAGTCACTGCTGTCAACCGACGTGTCGCGCAAGGGCGTAGATTGCGACAACGGAGGTGGGCTGAAAGGCGTTTGTGCAGTGGGCATGGGACTGGGTGGCATCATAGCTGACACGGTGGGCGGTGGTGGAGGTGGCGCGGCCTTCTTCTTGGCCTCTTCTTCTTTGCCCTAGAAATTTGCCTTATTAGGAAAACTATACGAAAAGATCACTTGACACGTGTGACACTTACTCGCTCGACCCACATTTTAAGCTCTTTGTTGAAGTAGAATTTGTTGTCGTCGCCTAATTTAACTTCTTTCTTGCCTTTTTTGAAAATTCCAAATCCGGATCCCAACAAATTTTTAACTTTGTTCGTAATGCCTCCTTCCGCATTTGATCCTGAAGTATCTCCGTCTTTTTTCTTTTTTTCGGGTTTTCTTTTCTTCTCTTCTTCTTCTCTTTGACGTTTCTTTTCTTCTTTTTGTTTGCGCAGTTTTTCCGCTTGTCTTCGTTCTTCTTCAGAGTCGCTGTCGTCATCGCGCGTGTACTTCTCTTTTTGTTGCCTCTTGGGAGTCTCAGCATTCAAAGGAATGTTAGTGAATTCTCCGCTCATTTGGAATTGCAGCGGTGTTGAACCAGAGCCGGCAACAGGAGTGTAAGGATTGGGCATGAAATTGACTTGCGGCGGGGTTGACATTGATCTCGAAACGTGAACTGGGGCAGACGATCCCATAGGCGAGCCATAGTACGGTGTCTGTCCTGTACCTGGGTAGAACTGAATAAGGTTAGTACTGTTACGAAATAATTTATTTTAAAAGACAAAAAAAACTATTACCTGCGGGCCACCGAAGTGTTGTTGACCTGGGATAGGCATAGGCATAGACATGGAGGGAGCGACGTAAGGTGAATTGAGGTACGGATTGTGTCCGGGCATGTTAGGCGCGGGGTGCATGGACGGGGTGCGATGGGCGGCGGGGTTGGGCTGAGGTGTCGTTGGCTCGTCCCCGCCCATAATTGTGTTGATGCCCTTCGTCACAGCTTGACCCAACTTACCGAACCAAGAGCCCGAGCTGTCCTCTTCTCTGCGAATAAGCGAGTGTTAGTTGTGTCACGAGCGACAATCAAGTCTTGACGTACTTTGCAGACTTATTCAATATGACTTCTAAGCGACTAAGATACTCTCTGAATTGATTAGCAAAGAGAGGACTATATCTGTAAGCGCCTTTTTGGTCCTTAATCATTGCCGTGATAGAATTCATGTACCTAATGTTAGATCGAGGTTAGATCTACCTCCGTGCAACGAAACAGTTTGACTACGTACTTCCAGGCCTTTTCTACGTATCCCAAATCGATCAAATAAGTCGCATGAATAAATTTATAGACTTGGAAGGCGGGCAAAGTGAACTGATTGTTATTCAATCGACGAGCGTACTCGTAAATCTCCGTGCTGTGGACTGTATCTACGTTGATGAACGTTTTCTTATCTTTGCGATGGTCTCCTCCGATCAGAACTAATCGAGAGTTTGGTTCGTCGTAAGTCTCAAATTTGTGCTCGCCAACGAGGTAACAGAAGTGAGCGGCTTCGGGGGCATGTTGTCTGGTCCACAACAAGTCACCAAATTTAACTAAGGCAGCTTGACTGTTTGCCAAGTTTTGCAATTTGAACATTTGTTGCTGTTGTTGAGCGGTTGGCACTTGAGATCCGGGTGCTGAAGATGATAAAGTTGGCGGCGCGACGGCACCACTCGTAGAGAGCGATGAATTCTGAGAAAATCTGTTGCCCAAGATAATGGCAACATTTTCTCGCCATCGATCACTCCTGGAGTAAAATTTGTCAATACAAGAGTGTTAGTCACGTACTGGATCCGTACCATTTAGTGGTCTGGGAAGCGGTTGGTGTCAATACGTTAGTTACAGAAGGGGTACCAAACGGAGTGTTCAATGGGAAGAACGGTGTTGCTGGATTCTGCGGAGTTTGGTTCAATAAATCGTCCGTTCTACCGACCAACAACAAGTACAAAGTACGGAGAGGACTGCCTTCGGGCAAGCTCGAGCACGCGAACTGACTCACTGTCTGAGCAAACGCATCTGGATTCATGGTACGAGAGATAAGCATGGCATGAGGCCATAATTGTGCGTCCTAAGAGCGATAAGCAAGTCAGATCCGCCAACAAATTTTTGACACGTGCGAAATATCTTACCAGAGCCAATCTTAGCGCTTCCTCTTTCTTGCCTCTAATAAGTAAATCTTGCATTTCGGACAAGGCTTGGCGAATTTCCAAATCAGTCTTGGTGGTCGTTGGCAACAAGAAGTTCGAGCTTTGAATCCTGTTGACCCACGTCGTGTCTTGTTCGGTCATCAACAAGCTATGAATATCTTTTTCAGCTTGTGTACTATCGCCTTGTGGTGAGCTCAAGACGCCGTTGTTATGAACTAATATCTTCAAAAACTCCCATAACATCTTTACTCCTTCGCTGTGAATATCGAATTCGCAACTTCTCATGACTTCATTTACTCGATCCGCAATAAACTTCGACACAACACTCTGTACGAGAATAAGTTTAAATGGCACGCATATAAAATATGTAAACTTACAGGCTTGACCTTGTGGTTCAATGGACCAGGGAAGCTATTAACTTCTGCGACGATAGGAGTTGTGGCTAGAAGTCGTTGCATAGAGTGGATCTGAATGTGCCCCGGTGCTTTTTCAGGTTCTTCATTCTCAGGTTGTAATTGCCCAGGCATCACGACATTGATTTTGAACTTGACTATTGGGAACATGACTACAACCTTGCCTCCGAATCCAAAACTGACCAGCGGGTGTGGTTTACGAAGGCCGCTGTTAAAACGTTAGTGATGTTGTTTACCCGTTGAAATATTATGGTACCTATCGCCTATTGACGGGGAGTTCCTCGACGTTGCTCCTGTGCCCGCAGAGCTGAACACATTAGGCACAAATGAAGTCTTTTGCGTTGGTATTGATATCGGTTGGCTGACAGTGACAGCTGGAATGGGGGTCACTGGTGTGAACGTAGAAATTGTGACGGGATTAGGATTAATGGTAGACGGCATTCCTGGAAGAGGGACTGGGATTGGCATCGGCACAGGCACGGGCGCAACCTTCGGCAAGGAGGGTGGAGGGATTGGCATGAATGCCGTTTTAAGTGGCGGGGGCGCTGAGATTGGCTCAGATTTGAATGTTGATTTTGCGACGGTGATCATTGATGGTGCCGTGGGGGTGGCAGAAGGTTGTTTTACAGTGTTTGACGTGTCAGTTAAATCGGGAATGGAGTTGAGATCAATTTCATCGAAAAATCCCGACTCGTTAAGTGCCGCGCCTTCGATCTCTTGGCCATCAGCGTTGTCTGTTTGATCGTAGGACTGATCGGGCTGCGATTGATTCAAATCCACGAACGAAGTGTCGGTCTCGTCTAAATTAACTTCATCAAATGGTTGGTTGTCGCCGTATTCACGTTGTTGAATTCCTCCAGAACTCGTCAATTCGTCTCCGCCATTGACACCATCTTCATTATTCTCATTCGTCGCATCTTCTGCAACAGCTGGCAACTCTTCCGTGCCGTCTTTATCGCCCGAAGTGCCAAATTCGCCAGACGCGAACATGCTATGCATAAATTCTCCAGAATTGCGCACAGAGCTTGTGTTAGATGATGCTGGTGACAATTGCGTGCCAGGAGGTGTGAGCGACGTCTTTGGCGGCTCTTGCGCCTTCTGTTTGCGTGACAGAGGTGCAGATGAGCCAGTGGGTGGTGGGGGGACTGGTATTGCAGTGTTAGCACTTGGAATGCTTGGAGTACCCATTGGAGGGGGTGCGAACGTAGTCTTCAGTGGCGGGGGAGTGACACTAGGCGGGCTAAATACATTCACAGCCTTGGGCATTGGAGGCGGTGCTACCATAGACGGTGCCACGTGATTGATTGGTGGAGGGTGCGCTGTAACTGCCTTCGGTAATGTGACTGGAGGAGGCGGCACAACACCAGTGCCAAGTGACATTTTTGGTACTGCTGTCGGATCAAAAATGCGTTGTGGCTCGCTAGTGACAGGTTTCAAAACAGGCGCGACAGGCATGAATGGCTTGATCTGCACGGATTGAAGAGGTCCTACGCTATAATTAGAAAAATTTGAATGGTGAACACACGTCAGCCGTACCTGTTGTGGGAGATGTTCCGGGCAATAATGGTGCAGATTTCAATGGTTGATATGGCGATACTGGAGGAGGTCCTACAGCTAAAGGGTTCACAGGCGTTACAGGCTGTTTCGGCGCTGCTGTTGCGAGCAGATCAAACGGTTTGGGAGGGGTAAAGGGAGCAGTAACTGGCTGACTGTATTTAACTGGCGCTGAAGGTACTTGTGGCGAGAATACTTGGACACCGGTGACAGAAGGTGGGGGAATTGGCTTAAATGTTGTTGGGGTTGTGGTGTAACTGGTCGGATTTGAGGTAGGCACTCCGTGCGACGTCGAAACATTTGAGACAGGTGTGGGTGTGAATACATTAATGGGTTGTGTTGGTGTAAAAACAGATAACGGAGTCTTTGCTGCGGGTGTGGGAGCAGAAGAAGGCTGGGGAGGGTGCGTTGGTGAAAACATAAAACCAGATGCGGGAGTCGTGCTGACTACTGGCTTCGGAGCTGTATTAAAAGTGGTAAAATCATATTGGTTGCAAGCTTATGAATATTTTGGTATTTAAACTGTGTTGTCTATCGTTTTTTTTTTAGAAAATGTTTCGTAGGTCCAATTAAATTTGTAAGAATATTACTGAGTGTCATTCCCTTTTATATCATTTATGAGCGTAGAAAACAATGATGCGCGATTAACAGAATTCCAAAGACAAAATTATTTGATTTTTTCAGATGTATTTCAATATAAAGTACTGCAAAAAACAAAGTCTATACAATAATTATTTGCTTGTAATAATAAAATATAAAATATACCTGGTGAATTTGCGAAAGGTCTTGCCCCTGTTGTAGATCCAGATTGACCACTATTTTGACTTAAAGAGTCAAAGAATGATGCTCCTGAGCTTGGTCCACCAAATAGTGAGTCTACGTTATTGTTTTGGGTGGGTGTACGTGCATTCGGCTCTGTATTTGATTTTACAAGAGATCCAAAGAAATCTGTTGAAGAGTCATCACTACCCGATGCATCAAACAAGTTAAATACGGGAATATTTTTAGTATCTTTATCGTCGTCCATCGATGACATTGCTCATCGTGGTTCTTTCTTTCTTACAAATGTTTTGAAAAAATGTTTGTACTTTTTTACAGCCTGCTGACGTAAGGCATAGCCGAGCTGCACAATATTATCAGGAAAAGAAATTTTAATTCCGGTTAACACTACCATCGTGGTTAAGATAATGGGTCTTGTGCTTGTGAGTCACGATTGAAACGCAGAGAGACAATTAATGTAGGAGTTTATTAATTGGTAAAATTGCTTTAAAAAAATAAGATTATTTTAATCTTGTCGCTTATGTTCCTGAAAAAGCGCACTCGAAACAATTGTGTTGGAGTTGCGCATGCGCAAACCGATCGGCATTAAATAGTAACAATTGGAAGTGCACTCACTGTACTAACTTAATCTAACATTATAAGTTTATTTGGTGCTAGTGGAATAAGTTTTTCCTGTTCTGTCGAAATTTAATGTTGGCAGGCTCTAACCTCCCATTAATCTCGTTTGT
>Ga0097678_1003522_pt1 | contig 10335 bp, 5 predicted proteins | sample ThiBiot_500_plan_2_FD_72847 | JGI IMG/M metagenome (GOLD analysis project Ga0097678, IMG submission 72847) | Wastewater bioreactor microbial communities from Cape Town, South Africa - Thiocy_expt_500_plan - 1398105537976 (version 2) (version 2) ...
GCGATTGGGATGCTCTTATTTGCACATCGCAAGCGGCAAAAAAAGTTGTAGAAAATATACTATTGCAATGGATTGATTATTGGCAGTATCGCTATCAGCAACGGTTACCCATATCTTGGCAATTGCCGGTTTTACCTTTAGGAATAAATCCGGATGAGGTGGTTGCTTCCGATCTGCAAAAAGCCCGTGATCAATTTCGTAACCAATATGGAATTGGAGCAAATGACTTTGTTGTGCTTTTTTTAGGCCGTCTCTTTTTTTATGAAAAAGCTCATCCTCTGCCAATGTACCTGGCTATGGAACAATTAGCACAACGCGCAGGTAAAAGTGCCAAAATCCATTTTGTTCAGGCTGGATGGTTTGAAAAGAAAGAGGACCAGTTCGCATATCGCCAAGCGGCAAAAACCTTCTGTCCTTCCGTAAATTCTATCTTAATTAGTAATATAAATTCGGATGACTTTAAAAAGTCTCTTTGGGCTGGGGCAGATGTTTTTCTTTCCCTTGCAGACAATATTCAGGAAACATTTGGAATAACACCTCTAGAGGCAATGGCCAATCGTTTGCCAGTGGTTGTTTCTGATTGGGATGGCTACAAGGATACCGTGCGTGAAGGCGTTGATGGTTTTCTAATCCCCAGTGTAGTGCCTCCTTCTGGATGTGGGATTGATTTAAGTTTAGGTTATTTAACTGGAGCAATTAATTATCAAACTTATAGTGGTCTTAATGCACAAATGACTGCTGTCGATATAGGTCGTTGCGCCAATCGTTTATGGGAACTTTATAATTTTCCTGAGCTTAGAAAAAAAATGGGTTTGGCCGCAGAACAACGTGTGTATGAACATTTTAGTTGGCAAAAATTAATGCCGCGTTATGAAATGTTATGGACTGAATTATCACAGCGGCGCTTTAAAGCCCAGGCTCAGTTTAAAAAGCCTTTAATTAATCCCCCGATATTCGCAGATCCAGGCCACACTTTTTCAGAGTATGGCACGGTCGTTTTATCTCCCCAGCATTCTATACGAAGAGGGGAGGCTTCTATGGAGCTTTTCATGAACTTACAACTATGTCCATTAGGTAATTTCGGTGGTCAACAACGACTTAACGTGCAAGTTTTGCAAAAAATCATATGTTTGGTTGAGGAAAGAAATTATTTGGTAGATGAGTTGGTTCAATTAGTTGTGCAGAATAATCCCGCTATAAGCTCCGGAGTTGTCGTAAGGAGTTTAGTCTATTTAATGAAGTACGATTTACTCAGACTTGGCTAAAAAAGCCAAGTCTGAGTCTTTTTAAGGTTGAGTAGGTGCTGTTGTACCATCCGTACCATTGGTGCCATTAACACCATTTGTACCCCCGACTGCACCGGGTGCTGCTGATGCCGCACCGCCAGTACCACCCGTACCTGCTACACCACCAGTAGTGGATGAAAGTGTTTCACTCTGCGTTACAGGATAAGGGCCAGTACCGCCCAGTTGGATACCATAGGAGCTGCCGCCGTTACCCCCATTCCCGCCATTTCCTGCATTACCACCGCTTCCATTATTTCCAGGAGGGGTAAAGACGCTTGTACCATAACCACCAGCTGCACCATCACCGCCATTACCACCATTACCAGAAGTTCCCGCGCTAAAGCTACCACTTAAGGATGTTGCGTTCATCGAGATACTGGAGCTTGAGCTGATGCTAATTCCAGCGGTGTTACCACCACTACCGCCGTTACCGCCATTGCCACCGTTGCCGCCATTAATCGCGCCTGCTAAGACACTACCATCTTGGTAAGATGAATCACCGCCGATTCCACCGGTACCACCATTTTGACCATTACCACCTTGTAAATTGGAAATTTGTACCTGATTCATCGTAATTTGGCTGCTGTTACTAAATGCAATACCAAATGCACTACCACCACTACCACCGCTGCCTCCATTACCGCCCGTGCCCCCACTGACCGTATTGGAACCAATACCGCCGTTACCGCCGTTGCCAGCAAGACCACCATTACCACCGATAATGTCGGTTACGTTTACCTGATTGATTAATACATTGGAGGAATTATTGATTAAAATTCCGTACGCAGAGCTGCCATCCGTGCCGTCTGTACCGGTACCCCCTGCTTGACCGTAATCAAAAGGTCCCGCGGACGCACCATTGGTTCCATTAATACCATCTGCACCGCGATAAGTATAAATATCTAGATTATTTAGCGTAACGTTTGAGCCATTAACAACAATACCGGTGGTCTGTGTAGTGCCTTGACCTGTAATGTTAAAATTAGTTACTTCGTTGTTGCCTGGAAGATATAGACTACCGATGAGCGTGGGTCGAGCATTGCCGCACAGAGAGGGTATCGTCATATTGTTGTAAGTGAAACTGCCGCCTGAACCGATCAATTTGGTATTAGGACCAATATTCAATTGGCCACCTAAATCATAGGTGTAGCCGGTGCCATTACAATTACAAACAAATACGTAATTACCGGGATTGCCGCTATTATTAGAGGCATCAATGGCTTCTTGTATGGTGGTAAAAGGTGCTTCAAATGTTCCATTACCGTTAGGTTGACCGGTTACGAAATAGAAGTTTTCGCCTGAAGCAAAGGGAGTACTGTAATTTTTCGTGTAAGTAAAGACATCACGTCGTCTTACAGAGTAATCAGTCATGCGTTTGTCAGCACTTAGCGGTTCGTTACCCTCTAAACTGCCAAGGCTCATGCGCACGCCAATAAGAAATACGTTACCCTGGTAGCTATCGTAACCATCCGCCAAGGTAAAGGTGAAATGATTGCTGTAGCGATACTCCATACGGCCATAGCCACCATTAATTTCTTTCTTATCGCCCCCTAAGCCATTACGATAATATCCGCCAAATACGCGCAACTTCGGAATGGCAGGTACTACACGACCAATTTCTGCATCGGCTCCACCCTCAGCAATTTCATAAGTCGTGATTTGAGTACCAAGCATCCGGTTTCCTTGGAATTGTACGTTTGCAGCACTAATACCTACAAACTGTCTTTTCCTATTCACGGGTTGATATAAGTGGGCTCTTGCTTCCCATATTGTACCAAATCCCTCTGCTCCCAAGGTTAATTGTGTATACTGGTTGTTGTATTCCGTACGATATCTACCCATCAATAGAAAACCACCAAGCACGTACTCATTGTTAAACGCAATTTGTCGATAACCCAGACCCAAATCTCCGCCATTTACACGATTCGTACCCGCCAGCGATCCGTTAAAATAAAACATGCGCTCAGCATCACCTGAAAAAGGAAGTAAACCGTCATAATAGTCCTGCAACCCGTGTCCAGCTTGCAGGTTTAAGGTTTGTCTTGGTTTCCAGGGACCGCCAAAGGCCCAAATCTGATGTGAATTAATGGTGCTGGCCAGGAGAATGCCAGTTAAAACGAGATTAGGTTTAAACGTATTATTTTTTTTGGGGTACTGCATCGACGATCCTTGTTTTGAAAAACTCATAATTCTTAAGGGGAATTTTTATAAAGCATTTTGATTCAGATTTCCAGCATTTTAAAAGATTATTTTTTTGGGAATAATCTTTTAATTAATATGTATTTAACTCTTACCTTATTCCCCTCTCTGTAATATGATAACAAGCTTCTGAAATAAGTGAGGGATACACGAATGAGAAAATGGTTGTTTTTATTTCTGGTTGCCTATCAGCTCAATGCTTTTGCTGATGCAGCAGGTAAGGTGTTGTTTACAAGTAAGGATGTACTCGCTGAACGTAATAACCAGCAACGAAATTTGAGCAGAGGGTCACCATTTTTTGAAGGCGATACCATCATCACTCGCGCCGGAGCACTGGCTCAATTACAATACTCAAACGGTACTTTAGTTTCTTTGCAACCTAATTCTTCTTATAAAGTCGTTTCATACAATAAATCTGCCAAATCTGAAAATTCAGCCTATCTAGGTAGGGGAGGGCTTGACTCTACGACGAATGAAAAGAAAAAATCGCAATTAAGTACACCTCTTGTTGCTTTGGCGATTTCTGGGACTCAATACCGCACAGGTATTTTCTGCAATACCGAAAAATGTAAAAAAATTGCGGTGCAAGTGACACAAGGAAAAGTGATTATCGATAATAAATACCCTCTTGGTCCAGGAGAGTTACAAAGTAGTGCAATTTATAATGCCATAACCAAACAAATTACTTATGGTCCAATTGATTGGGCGGCTAATGGATGGGTATCTTTTCCCAGCAATTTAACAAATGGTAGCGATTTTATTGATCCTTCAACATTAACTTCGGTTATCAATAGCACGACAATTAATAACGCAGCCAATGCAATAGTAAATTCAATTGCGGCACCTACGACGACTATCTGTTTATGCTGCCAATAATGACCATAGGATTAAAGATACAAGTTTACAGGAATTATCAATGAATGGAGTTAGAATGAAAAAGCAGGCACTGTTTATTTCTCTATTGCTAGGGCAATCTCTTGCTTGTGCCGAACCACTACAATCTGTTGCTACAGATAATGGCCTGGTTACTGCTACGGGCGTTTATGCGTATAACGATTTCAAATTTGATTCTACTGCAGGGGATCGGTTTAATCGTTATAAAGGACACATGAATTTTTATAGCGTGGGTGGCAATAATGTAAAATTAAACCAGTACCTCTCCGGAGGGTTATTTGTTTATTGGATTGATACCAGTTTTGTTTCCCAACTTCTATTGCCCTCTTTGCCGTTAACAACAGCGAATCAATCGATTTCAAACAACAGTATTTATGCTCACGTGCTTGCAAATGTTAAATCATCTTTTTTCATCGATGCAGCGGGGGGATGGGGAAGAAATTCGGGACGTTATACCACATCATTTACGACAAATACCTTACAACAGGGCTTTGCTAGGACAAGTGGGGATACGTGGTTTGTCAGTGGTGCTGCGTTATATAATACGCAATGGAAGCAATTGAGCATCAGTGCCAATGCGGGTATATTATATACCGAGGTAATGCAAAATCCCTATTCACTAAGCTATGCCGCCATGACCATTAACACGCCACCGCAGTATGTGCGGCGTTTACAGACCAATGCGACCTATATCCTTGAGAATTTAGAAGTAGGTTACCAAATGTCGCCTATGTTCCAGCCTTTTATTAATGGAGGCTTGGTGCAAGTTGCTGATTTTAACACCAGTCAACGAGTCATCGGTATTGATGTAATCGGTCCCGTACCTGCGGTAAACCTGGATATGAATGGCTATAAAATTGGTGGCGGTTTAGGTATAAATTACAAGCAATATGCCCTACGTTTAGAGGAACAGTATTTCCAAAGAGGTGGCGCATACAGTAGTAATCAAATGACCTTAACGCTACGTGCGAATTTTTCTTAATTTAAATTCAGTTGGATAATCCAGTATATGCCTTTCGACAGTATTTTTGAGAGGCATAAAATTTCGTAAAAGATTGGGTGGTTTTGAATTAAGCTACCATTTTTTTGGGGAATGTGGATGATCCATTGATCCCTCAGAAGTTGTTTCCTCCTCCGAAAAAAAAGAATAAGTTTGAACTGGACTGTTGTTATTAGTCGTTTGATCGGCCAAGTCCGTTAACTGAGACTCTAAATATTTATCAATCTCAGCATCAATATTAATATCGTTATCGAACTCTTGATTAGAATCCATTTCATCTGTTTCTGGCAGAATCGGCAACCCCTTTAAATCAGAAGGTATACGGGCATATTTCTCGGGAAATTCTGTAGTTAAAATATCGATATAAGCACCATAATTATCAATCACAATTCCCTTAGAATTAATGTGTAATCCATAACCCTCGAGTGTTTCACCTGTTTCTTGAGCAAGTTCTCTTATTTTCTTTTCAATATTAGTAAGTCTACTAGCAACCATTTTTATTTGAGGTGTAGAATCACATTTTAAAAAGACATGCTCGGTATTTGCGATTTGAAAATATCGTTCTGGTTCAACGCTAACATCTTTAAAGTCCAGATTGGTCAGCGCAACTTTGTATAGGTTATGAGAAGGGAGTAACTGCTTAAATAATGATTCCTCAATCTTGATTGCTTTTAGATTACCATAACCGCGCACTGTTCCTTCAAGTTTGTGATTTTTTTTAATATGATTGATGTGAGCTACTTTATGTTTAATTGTGTGGATACTACAAGCGTAAGAAAAAAAATAATATAGATAAGTTTTGTCATTGTCCTTAATAAGGTACCACGTATCATTTAGGATCTGGGTATTAAATATTCCCTTTCCGATATCCGTCATATTTTCAGATTGGTTATTAATAATGTTCTTATATCTAATTAGCGCATCTGAATAAAAGGAAATATGCACAATTTGCTTCGGAGTATAGTTTTTTGCAATTAATTCGTGTGCGTGTTCACTTACAAAGCGAAAGATCTTATTGCTTGTACGCATTAGAGAAAGAATGTTTTCCGAAGAAAATCCATTTAAGGAAAAATTATCCGACTCTGCAGCCAAGAGCTTTAGACTTGTTGCGCCGGATTCACGCGCAGCTATTTTCGCAAGCTGCTCATGAGTAAAAAATTTAATTAGCTGAGGATGGAGATAGGTTAGCGCTCGGGTATTTTTTTCATAGTTTTTTTGGGACATAATTTTATCGATTTGTGAGCTGGTATAACCCATCGTTTGTAGTAGAGCAAAATGAGTAGGATAGAAGTCTAATTCGCCATCCTGTAGGGTCCGATTTAGTGTGTTAATTTCATCTAAATCAGCAGGGTCATCGAAATAAAGAGAGTCATTAAGGATTTCTGGATTAGCAACTTTTCGAACAGGAACATTGTCTCGAATTCTTTTTTCATTAATGACAGGGGTAAATATATTCGTTTTCAATGCAATTTTTATTATTTCTTCTGGTGTGGAGTACTCTATAAGCAACTCGTCAAGATGCTCGCAGATATATAAAATAACATTATAGCCTGCAGGTAATAAAGCAAGGATGTGTTTAGGAGAGAATCCAGAATCAGAAAATTTACTGATGTGCTGACCTAAAATTTTTAGTTTGGAGGCTCCACCCGGTTTTTCTCCTATCTTAACAATTTGATTAAGTTCAAATTGATACTTAAGTAATTGTTGATATGAATTCAAAAATGCTTCCAAAGTTGCGCTGCTAAACTTTAATAATTTCGTAATCTGCTCTGGCAAGATAATAGGAAGTAGCTGATGTTGATGCTGAAGTATGGCATTGATATTGTGATAAGAATTTTTGTGAAGGATAATTTTATCGATTTCTATATTGTTAAAGCCCAAATTATTCAAAAATGAAAAGTTGCTCAAATAAAAATCTAATTGAACTTGATACTTGATTAAATTCTTCTTCTTGTTCTCATCTAAATTGGAGTTATTTATTTGATCTATATGCTCTTGGCTGAATGTATTTACAAGTTTAATGCGTTTAAAGTTATTCTTTTCTAAAGACCAATCAGGATTTTTTCGTTTTTTATATTGGAAAAAACTCTGTGGAGAATCACTTGGCGTGATTAAGTTTAAATTTTCGGCTAAAGGTTCTAAAACGATTAAAAGCTGATTTCCAACATGATCCCCCATTCCTATTTTTATTTGTTCATTAATATTGGTGATCCAGGTTTTTAAAAAAAGCCCTATGAGTTCCTTTGATAAATTAGACGATGTTATATTAGATACAATATTTCGAAGTAATGGATGGTACGCTTCTTCTTCTAAGTGGCTTAAATTAATTTTGTTATCAATGATCTCGTCAATTAATTGAGTTAGAGATTCTTCACTTTCGAAAGAATTGAGTATTTTTTGAGTTAACTGAGATATGATCACTATTTCCACATATAGATTTTAAATTATGACAAATGACCAGTATTATTGCAATTAATCTAAAAAAATCAGAATGCTTCTACATGTGAATCCATTGCAAGGAGAGCGATGGTAAAATGTCCGACGTGAGCAATTAACTATAAAATTACGAATCAGAAACCCCCATTTAAGGGGGCAGGGGTATCTTAGGAGTAAATTTTCGCTTCTTTTAGCACCTTAACTACTTTCTCAGCTAATTCTTGGCTGCGCTCGCCTTGAAGGAGACCTAACTCACGCTCATAATTACGATAATGCACGGAGCCACTATGAACATCGTATAAACCCCCGACTACAGCAATGTCCTCTTTTACGATCATATCATGGAGAAGACTACTCTTTTCGTAGATTGAATACATAGTATTTGCAACGTTGAGTTCAGTAACGTGATTAAGAAAAGAAGTGTTTTTGCTATTACGTTCATTGACAGTTTCATTTTCTGCGTTAATCGCTGGCTGAATTTTGTCAAGAAGTTGGGTGATATGACCCTTCTCCACACCGTCACATGCCGATTGAATCGCTCCGCAGCGCGTATGACCCAAGACGACTATGAGCTTTACACCGACTACGCCACACGCATATTCAATACTGGCTAAAATATCATCGTTTACAACATTCCCTGCCACACGAACGCAAAATATATCGCCAAAAGTCATATCAAATATCGTTTCAACGGGTACTCGTGAATCGATACATCCCAACACAATGGCAATGGGATGTTGCGCTTGGGCAGTATTTTTTACATCCTGATGATTCATCCGGTGGATGCGCACATCATTCAAAAAGCGTTGATTTCCTTCGTGTAGAATATTCAGTACTTGTGCGGGAGATAAATTGGTTTGTACATCATAGGTAGTAACATTGATAAAATCGATGTAGTTATGTATTTTATAACTCTCCTTAAAACCAATCATATTTAATGCGATTTTTTTCTGTGGTGCTTGTTCTTCCTGAAACTCTCGAAGAAGCTCCGTAATTTCTTTATCAATATATTGACTATATCGCGCATCGATAATTAATTGTGATTCTGGAGGAATTGTATCTAGTTCAGCAACTAAAGAAGCTTTATTTAAAAATGTAAGTTGTTGTGGGAGTACCAAGCGGTTAGTCACACCATTAGGATAGTTTTCTTTAATGATGTTCAGGCGTGATTGGCTATTAGATTTTAAGATGTAAAAAAGACTAATCCCCAAGCCAATTAAAATACCAGCTAATAGGTTGAATATAATGATGGCGATAATTGTGCTAATAAACGGAATAAACCGATCCATTCCTTGGGCATAAATTGATTGATAAATTTTAGGCTTATTGAGCTTATATCCGGTATAAATTAAAATCGCCGCTAAGGATGATAATGGAATTTTATTTAATGCTGAAGGGATTAGGATCACCGCCAGAGCTATAAATAGTCCGTGCAAAATGGTGGATACTTTAGTTCGCGAGCCTGCTTGAATATTAATCGAGGTACGGATGATCACGGAAGTTATCGGTATACCACCAATTAAGCCTGCAGCCAAATTGCCTACGCCCTGAGCAACTAATTCTCGGTTGTTGGGTGCATGTCGTTTTAATTTATCAAGTCGTTCCGCGGCTTTTATATTGAGCAATGTTTCAAGTGAAGCAACAAAGGCAATGATGAGCGCGTAAATATAAACTTTAGGGTTGGTCCAGGCACTCCACTGTGGGAATTGGATGCTTCCAAGTAAGTCTTTAAAGTTATCTGTTTCTGGAATGTTTACTAGTTTTGGCGAGTCTTGAATTAATCCAGAACTAGTTCCTATATATATTTCATTGAGGACAACGCCGAGAATAACCACCAATATTGGCGCAGGAATATCTTTAAGATAGCGGTTATTCGTGTGATCAAAGTATATTAAGAGCGTGAAGGATAATAAGGTAATAATCAATGCACCGAGATTGATATGTTGTAAAATTCCTAATAGTGGACTTAAGGTAATAACGTCCGTGGTCTCCAGAAGATGATTTCTGAGTTCATTAAAGTCGGCTGAATGAGTAAAAGCTAAAGGTAATTGTTTGATGATGAGCAAAATGCCAATAGCGCACAACAGACCCTGGACTACGTTAGAAGGAACATAATCTGCAATAAAGCCTGCACGTAATCCACCAATAGCGATTTGTATAAACCCTGCTAAAACAAGCGCTAATAAGAAGGTATTAAAATCGCCTAATTGCGTAATTGCTGTGAGCACTACAGCAGCCATTCCAGCTGCCGGACCACTGACGCTTACCGCAGACCCACTTAATATACCAACGATGATGCCCCCAATGACACCACTTAATATTCCAGAAAACAATGGGGCACCAGAGGCAAGAGCGATACCAAGACATAGAGGAATAGCAACAAGAAAGACGACGATTGCGGCGACAAAATCATATTTTAGATAGCGTCGGGAATAAATTTTCAAAAGTCGCGGGTCTAGAGGGCGTTCATATGGCATATTTAATTCCTGTTAAATCTGAATAGATATCAATCCTACTTAT
>Ga0097678_1003528_pt1 | contig 10322 bp, 15 predicted proteins | sample ThiBiot_500_plan_2_FD_72847 | JGI IMG/M metagenome (GOLD analysis project Ga0097678, IMG submission 72847) | Wastewater bioreactor microbial communities from Cape Town, South Africa - Thiocy_expt_500_plan - 1398105537976 (version 2) (version 2) ...
AAAAAAAAAAAAAAAAAAAAAAAAAAAAAAAAAAAAAAAAAAAAAAAAAAAAAAAAAAAAAAAAAAAAAAAAAAAAATAAAAAAAAAAAAAAAAAGGAAAACCATCAGAATTGGATGAAGTAACAAGATCAAAATTTGGAGAACAAGAAGTACATTGATTTTGATTTGAACCAAAACAATTTAAACAACTTGAATCACATGAAAAACATGTTGAACATTTTGCAAGTGGATTTTGACAAGTTGATGAAGAAGATGAAGATGAAGATAAACTTAAAAATGAATTATCAAAAGGACAATAACATCCTCCTAAATTGGATCCAAGAACCATTCCTCCTATTGAATAACATTGTTTACATTTATCAATACTCAAATTTCCACATTCTAAATCACATCTACATTCTACTGTCCCAAGTTTTTCTTTTTTATTTATTTATTTTTGTTTGATTTCCTTTCAGAAAGAAAGAAGTCAAAGAAAAAAGAAACGAAAAGAAAAGAAAAGAAAAGAGAAAAGATATCAATAAAAAAGAATACTTGAACAAGGATTTCCATTGATAGTTTGGTTCCAATAACCAGTTAAATTACAATAAAGTGTTGGACTTCCATAATATAAATCATCACATTTTCCTAATGCTGTATTTCCTGCAATTGTGGTTGAATAATTTGCATTTCCAATTGATATTGCTGGACATTTAATTGCTGGAAATAGATAAGAATCAAAAAATTTAATACAAAGACAAATAAATTGGAAAAAAAAAAAAAAAATACCAGTACAATTGAAACCATTTCCTTGATATCCTGATTTACAAGTGCAAGTAAAACTTCCGATTATATTTGTGCAAATTGCTTGAGAATGACATCCACCATTATTTGTTGAACATTCATTAATATCAATATCACAAAAACTTCCTTGATATCCAATTCCAGAACAATCACAATATGCTGCTTTCGTTTCTGTTTTATCAATACATATTCCATTATTGATGCAATTCAATTTACTACACCCTTTCAATTTATTTTGTTAGTAAAGGTGAAAAGGAAGAAGAAAAGAAAAGGGAAAAGAAAAGAAGAAAATACCAGCAATATCAATAGTTTCACAATATTTTCCAATATAACCAGCACAAATACATCTTTCAATTGTTTCTCCAATTGGTTTTGCACAAACTTGATTGTTTTCACACTCTCTAATTAAACATGATGGTTCACAAGGTTTGATGATATTCCAAGATGCAGTGATAGTATCATTATTTAATAAACAAATTGCTTCCCCTTTTTCATTTGGAATTGGGTGATAAGTGGGTGCATTTTCAAATACATAATAATTTGTTGAACAATTTGAATATGATGTTTCATTGACTTCCATTGATAAATATTCACTTCCATTGAATGATAAAGTTGGACATATTATCTCTATTTATTTGGTTTATTATTTTTTTTTAAATAAACAACGAATAAATAAAAATTACTTTGACAAGCATTTGAATTATCATCCAACAAAAATCCAAGTGGACAAAGAAGACATGTTGATGTTTGATCATCAAGATAATGATTGAAGGAAGTACATTCACAATCAAGAATTGATGAACTTCCTTGGAAACTTGTTGTATTTTGAGGACAAGAAAGACAAGTTGTTTCATTAAATGAATATTCATTTTCATTACATGGTGAACATTCAATTCCATTTCCAATAAATCCTGGTTTACATTTACATTCATAACTTCCAATTATATTGACACAATTTGCATCAGCATCACATCCACCATTATTTGTTAAACATTCATTGATATCTATTCATTTATTGGTTTAAAAAAAAAAATGAAAATGAAAAGAAGAAAAGAAATACCATGACAAGAACCAGTAATCGAACCCCAATTACCATTTGAACCAGATTGAATACAATTTCTAGTAATTATACCATCATAACCATTAATACAAGTACCATTAACTGGTTGCCCATCTGCTAATGTTTGATCCCATTCTGCATTTCCTTCATTTGCAATATATGGACAATTTACAGATAAATCTTTTTATTAAAAAGAGAAATTAGAAAGGAAAAAAGATATACAGTTATTTGTTTGTTGAGAACCTATTTCACAATTCTTGCCAATATATCCAGATAAGCAATCACAATTAAAATTTCCATTCAATCTTGTTGAACATTTCCCTCCATTTTTACATTGATTTAATGGGCAACTTGAATCTAAAATAGATTTGATTGATTGATTCATTATTTTTACATTTCTAGAATTTGAAAAATTATTACCACATTGATCCTTTGTATCAGGATAATCATCCAATTGAATAAAAGAATAATCAAGAACAGGACAATCCCAATAATTGGATGCAAGATTTCTATTAGTTTTTGTTTTATTTTTATTTTTGTTAAACGTTAGGTATCTCTAAGATATTTAATGAATAATTGTGTTTTTTAACAGGACAGTTAATCCTATGATACTCACGAGTTGTGTCGGAATTGCCCCTGAAAGTTGATTACCATTGAGATATCTAAGAGGAATTAAATTAATTGTATCTTAGATATAAATTAGGGATTAGATGTTTACAGGTTGAATAACTTTGGTAAGCCTCCGAGTTGTTTTGGAATTGGCCCTGAAAGTTGATTATTATGGAGATATCTAAGAAAAAAAGGAGTAAATTTGATTTTAATATTGATAAATCAATAATGATGTTTTTACAAATGGTATAAACTTGCTATATTCCCAAGTTGAGTTGGAATTGTCCCTGAAAGTTGATTATCATTGAGCTGTCTAAGATAGAGGGAGAATTGAATTTTAATTCAATACATAAATAATTGTATTGTTACAAATCTATTAAATTTATGAAGCTCCCAAGTTGAGTTGGAATTGTCCCTGAAAGTTGATTATTATAGAGGTATCTAATGTGGAAGAGCATCATTAAATTAGATTCAATCTGTAAATCAATAATCAATAATATATAAGTTAATAATTGTATTTGTACAGGGAAAGTAAACTTGTTAGAGATACAAGTTGTATTGGAATTGCCCCCGAAAGTTGATTATCCTGGAGCGTTCTAAGAAAATAAATTAAAAACAAATGTGAATCAATAATTGTATTTTTACAGAGATTGTAAATTTGTGAGAGATCCAAGTTGTGTTGGAATTGTCCCTGAAAGTTGGTTGCCATTGAGATTTCTAAGAGAAAAGGCATTGAAATTAATGACATCTTAGATATAAATGAATAATTGTATTTTTTTTTTTTTACAGATCGGTTAAATATGCGAAGCTCCCAAATTGAGTTGAAATTGTCCCAGAAAGTTGATTACTATTGAGATTTCTAAGAGAGAAGGGATTTAAATTAATGATATAAAATCGACAAAACATTGATAGTCAAATGTTCTTATAAAAAAAATTAAAAAGAAGACATTCTTGTAGCTCTTTGTGGGTTTGAAGAATCACAAAAAACTCCACTATCCATTTGTCCACATAAATCAATTCCAGCATTCCAATTCAAAGTTCCTTTTGATGTCAATGAGTAATACCAATTCATCAAGATTGTTTCCTCAGTTGAAATTAATACTCCTATTCAAATTATCAATATCATTTCAAAAAAAGAAAGAAAGAAAGTAAAAGAAAGAAAGGTACCAAATGAAAATTGAAGCAAGAGACAACAGAAGAAGATTATAATAATCCTATTCAAAAATATCATTGAATCCAAATTTTTTTTGTCCAGAAAGTCTCTAAAGTTTAAAGAAATAAATTTAGAAATCAAACATCCTGGACTGTAAAAGGAACAAACCCCCTCCCTTATCAGAGTTCTCCTTTGCGTCAAGATCTACAAGAGTGTTGGTTCAACTCATCGCAATTCTGCAGTTGATTGTAATTGAATCCTACTCAGAAAGAAATATAAATCAATATATCTCATAAGAAAAAGAATCATTGATCAAGAAAAATCAAACCAGAAATGAGATTTCGCCATGTTTTTTTATGATTTTTCAACCAATCAACAATCAGAAAAATGAAAATGAACCAATCAAATCATTTTCTCTCTTATTCTTATTTCAACTTCTCACATTCTAATCTAACTAAGTTACTTTCTTCTTCTTTTTTGTTTTGTTACAACATCAAATCTTTGAAGCAACCAATTTGTTTTCTTATCCAAATCCTAAAAAACCAATCACAATTCAGGTATTTTCAATTAAAAAGATCTTTCTTAAGAATCCAAGATTGTCACCAACATCTGAATCAAAGATGTCTTTTGAGAACTTCTGATTATAACTTTATAAAAGTATATTTTATAATATAATGATCATTAATCAATTTTTGGTTTGATAAAAAGAAATCAAAAAAAAAAAAGAAGAAGCAATGTTTACAAATCTTTTATTTATTTAAGAAAATGGTATTTTCTTTTGGGAGACAACCATCAAGTAATGGTGAAGGAAGGACAATTACACAATCAATGAAATATTCTTGATGAATTGAAGTGGTATTTATCATTTGAAGTTTGTATTCCTTTTCTTTTAGATGTTGATTTTCAATGGCAACGTAAAACCAACCTGTTCCTTTTCTAACTTCTTGGTCTTTCATTGGTAAATTGAAATAGTGTTCAGAATCGATCTTAAATTGCATTTCACTAATCATGGAATTTGAACTGAGTTTCATTCTCCAAACAATTGTATAATCTCCAGTTTCAAAAACTTGTTTTGTGCAAATAACAGAAAAATACCAAAGAAAACCAAACGACATCATTGCATATCCATTTCCAGCATCTTCATCCTCAACTTTTTTCCAATATGGATTATGATCATTAAATCTTGGTCCATGGGACATATTCTAATTAACAGTTGATTGAAATTAGAGAAAACATCAAAGAAAGAAAGTAAGTAATATGAAAGAAATAAAAATTACAATAGATGTACTTGGTAAAGGTAAATCTTTAGGAATTGCACCAGTGCAAGCATCAACCACACCATTCCAAGTTTGTCTTGTAAGCTTTCTCAAATTCCTCATTTTAAATATATTCTTTTGAATTTCTTTCATTAATTCATTTGGAAGACCTTCATTCATTAAGTTTGATACAATAACATTTTGCCCTACAATAGATAAATGCAATAAAGATTCATTAATAAAAATATAAATAATATATCAATCAATATGAATCATTACATATAAAATCTTGATCTGCTACGAACTTCCAATCCTTTGATACTCTTGTCACAGTTAACAAGTCTTTAACATCTAAATAACAAAAGATACTGGATAATACATCAGCATTCAATGCTTCCACTCCAACCATTCTCTTATATAATAAACCTTTTGTCTCCACCAAATCTTTGAAAATCTTGGAATAAACTTAACAATTTAGTGTAACGGTTGTAACTCTATTATTATGAATTGGAATTAGAGTTAGAATTAGAATTAGAATAAGTTAAAGGTTTTATAGTTACAATTTAGACTTGGCTGGCCAATACTTAATGACTCAGATAGAAATTCCTATTGCAAAAATCAAAATTTCATCTATATCCAATCTATTCAAATTCAACTTCTAATTCAAATTCTACAACTTAATGATCAATTACTTCAATTACAAATGATATTAATCAGGATAAAGTTTGATTGAAATGTTTAGAGAAGAATTTCGATAATCAATTAGAAAAATTTCGATAATTTCAGATTTTAATCAACTTTTAATCAAATATCAACAACTCTATCAAATATTCAAATATTCAAATATTCAAATATTATAAATTTTATTACAATATTGAGTGTATCATCTTATAATATCATTATAATCGTTTTCATATCTTTTATAATCGAGCAAGTCAGTGATTGAATTGAGAGAGAGAAATTCAATAAGTTATCGATTATCTCCAATTATAATCAACTTATAACTCCATTATATTCAAACTCATAATATAACTTATAACTTATAACATTAATGATATCAAAACCTTTCTAAGATATCTTATATATAATTTCTTTGAGTTCTACAATCTCGTTGTAATCTTGTTATAATCTTGTTCCCATTTTGTTATAATTTTTATAAGTGAATTCCTGTTCTTCTAATATATATTCCAATTTTGATAACGTATAGCTTATAACTGAGAACTTGGAATAAGATGCAATAGAAGGAATAGAAGGAACTTATGAAACTGAATAATTGAAGCTGATGAATGAATAATGTGAAGAAAATTGAATTATAAGGACTGTTATTGAAAACTCGACATTTGCTATTCAAACTCAATACGAAGACGAATTGAAGAAGTTATATATTCAATTGAATTTCTTTCTCAAACTTAGTAATAATATGGATTGATAATACACTTTGAGAAGAATATAAACTGAATACAATAAATGATAATATGATGAAATAACAAATTGGAATTATGAATTTGGAATTATTATTTCCATATTCATTTGTGATTACAAATATTTTTTCAAGAAAGAAATTTATTATAAAAGAAGAATAAAAATTCAAATAAATTATTGTATTAAAGTATTAATAATAATAAATAAAATAGAAGTTTAGAGAAGAACAATGAATGAAAAAGAAGAAAGTGGAACAACACTTGGATTCGAGTTTTCAAAAGCTCAAGAACTCTATCAAAAAATTGAAAATAGTTCATTAAGTTCATCAGATCCTTCATATCAAGTATTTCTTTTATTATATTTACTTTATTTCTTTGTTCTTTATTCAAAACATTATTTCATTTAATTTTTAAAAATAGGGTGATGTAAAACAAGCAATCCAACATCTCCTTAGAGCTTCTTCACTAATTCAAAAACTTTCAATTTTTAGTAAAAATGAAATTTTAGAAGATATCTCAACTTCAGATTTAAAGTTCCTTTTAGTTGATTTTTACTTATCAGAGTTTTATAGTAAAGTATCTGGAGGTGATAGAATGAAAATTGTGATGTCTTCAATGAATTTTTTAAATACATTTTTGTTAACTTGTCAAAATCATGAAATATTTAATGAGTTCCAAAAGGAAAGTTATGAGAAGATTGAAAATCCAAGACCTAAAACAATTGAACAACAAAGGGAAGAAAAGATTTCTCGTCATAAAAGAACAAAGGAATTAAATTTAAAATTAAATCAACTTGAGGAAGCAAGAAAGAAGAATGCTGAAAAACATGAAGGAGAGGATAATGATGAAGAAGTTGATAGAGATCATACTTTAACATTAATTCATCTTTGTATTGAAAAATCTTTTGATAATTTAAGTGTTTTGGCTCAAGAAATTCAAATTCTTCAACATATGGAACAATTAAAACTTCAAAATGAATCTCAAGGATCAAAACAACCTTCAGAACCTGATACTAAAGAAGTAAAGAAACCTTTTAAACCAATTGTAATTAAAAATACAAGAGAAGTTCTCCAACAACAAGTTTTTAGACCTGGTTGGACTCAACCCACAATGACAATTGATCAATATTTAGAATTAGAAATGCAAAGAGGAAATGTTCTAACAGGTGGAGGTCCTGAACAAGAAGAGAGAATGGCTCGTGAAAAAGAAGAAAAACTTTTGAGAGATTCAGAACAAGAAGCTGATGAAGAAACCTATAAACTTCGGAAAGATGATGAATGGAAAGATTATACAAGAAGAGGAGATGGAAATCGATATAATCGAAGTTAAAGAAAAGACTTTAAATTATCAAAAATAACAGAGGAAAATATATAGAATTGTATTGAAATTTTGAAAATCTTTACATCTTTCTCTTTTTCCTTTTTTTTTCTTCTTCTTATCTTTGTTTTCCAAAATTATAATTGCTATGGTTAGCCTTCTGATTGATTGATTGACTCAACCAATTTATTTGAAAGTTATTGCACTAAAATGTTTTATGTGATGATTAGTTGGCGAGTAAGAAAAGAAAAGAATTAAAAAAAGTTACAATAAACTCGAGTCCATAAGAGAATAACAACAGCAACAACTAAGATAAATGATGAACCAACATAAAGTGAAAGAACAACCTTTGCTTTTGTCGTTAACTTCTATTTAATTGGTGTTAATATTAGAAAGAAAAATGATAAAAGAAAATGAAAGAAAAAAAATAAAAAAAATCCAACTGATTCCTTTGTAGTTTCAGGTTTATCCATATCAATATCTTGGATTGACTTTGAGCCTATAGGAATACAAAGGAGAACACAAATGATTACGAACCAAACACTAACCTTTATTATTTGATATTTTTTGTTTATTGAAAAAAGAAGAAAAGAAAAAGAAAAAGAAAAAAAAGAAAAGAAAAAGAAAAGAAAAACAAAAACAAAAAGAAAGAAAAAGAAAATACTAAAGCATATAACTCAGGCGTTCCTCCAATCATATTGATACCCAAAATCATTGTGACAAAGGAAAGTAAGAATATAAATCTTCCAACCCATCGATGAATTAAATGTACTTGATGTCTTACTTTTTCTGAACTACATTTGTAAAAAGTTATGATTGAAAGATAGAGAAAGAAAAAAGAGAAAATAAAGGATACTAATGACTAATGATACCCAAAATAATTTGAATACATAGACCTATGAAAACGATTAAACCAAGAATAGAATGAGCAGATACTCTAAAATATCCTATATCTATTATTTCATTGTTTGTTGTTTTTTTTTAAAAAAAAAAAGAAAGAAAGAAAAGAAAGAAAAGAAGAGAAAAAAAGGATATACAATTAATTATAACAGCAAATCCAGTAATGACAAAAGATGACCCAAGAAATTGAAAGGAAACATGGAGTTGAAACCAAAATTTGAAGAATTCTTTATATTTGAAAGCCAAGATAATACCAGTTCCTAAGAAAAACATCCAAGCTATCATCATAAAGGTTCCATGAACATAATAATTAGGTGCTCTTGGTGATGAATCAGGATTTTCATTATTTTCATCAGAAACAAAAAAGTCAACTTTAGAAGATCCTTTTTGAGTATGCTTTGTATAAGTATTGAATTCAACAGGTCCAACAGCATAAAGAAGGTAAAGGGTTGTATCATTTGTGATAGCAACATCATTTGAATCATCTGGAGTAACATTTCGTGTGAAATTGAAATTGAGAAATTCACCATTTCTAGAACCTGAAGTGAATGAGAGATGAGAGACGTCATCTGGAGCTGGAGTGTCATGAATTGAAGCCCAAACACGATAAATCTTATTTATTTATTTCATTCATTATTTATTGAAAAAAAGAAGAGGAAAAAATGAATACCTTAAATTGATTGGAATCATCAAAATAAGCAAGAACAGCATCAACACCTGGCATTTCTCCATCCAAATCAATTCCAAAAGCAGCCCATCCATTTGTTTTTGCAGTTACAGAAACTGATACTTGAGTTTTTTCTAATTAATTTTCATTATTATTTCATTATTGATATCGAAAAAAGAAAATAAAAGAAAATAAGAAAAGAAAGAAAGAAAGGAAGAGAGAAGGAAATACCTTCATTGTAATACCAGACAGCAGAATAGTCACCATTCAAAGCACTAAAAGTTGCAGGCTTTCCAAAGATAGGAGGAGAATTGGGTGGTTGAGTAGGAGCATTCGTAGGTGAGCTAGTAGATGTCGGTGTAGTTGAAGGAGTAGAAGTTGGAATTTCAGTATTTGTTGGTGTGGGAGTTGGGGTTGGGGTTGAAGTTGGTCCAAGTGTTGGGGTTGGTGTAGGAGTGGCTTTATTGATTTATTTCTTATTTTCATAATAACAAAAAAAAAAAAATAATAATAATAATCAAAAAATAAAAAAATTATACGCGGTAATTCAAATTTCAAAGTTCTAAAGCCTCTATCAGAATGATGAACGTAAGTACCATCACTGTTCTCTCCAATTGCAAAAATGATGTTTGTGTCTGATCCTAAAGTGATCACACGATCTTGAGTTGAGTCTCCAGTATCAAGCTTTTTTTTTCTTCAGATTTTGTTATTGATCATTTTTACAAAAAAAGAAAGAAAGAAAAGAAAGAAAATATACCATACGAACAAACTCAAATCCTATTGTGTTTGATATTTTGGAAAGAGAAACAACATCAACATTTTGAGTAGTATCTTTGTATTGAAGCAAATTACTTGGTCTCCCACAAATCCTAATATTAGGAAATATTAGGAAATATTGAAGAAAAGTGAAGAAAGGAAGGGAAGAATCATTGAATCACCATAAATCATCAACACATCCAACACCACCAAAATCAGTTGCTAGAGAAGGACAATTTGAGCTGACAGAAGCAACAATTGCATCAGAACATGAACCACCAGAATACATTTGAGGAGATTGACCTGTTCCTATCCCAAATCCAACCCAAGTATCCTTTTTTATTAATTTAATTTGTTTTTGTTTTTGGAGATGTAAATTTTAAAAAAAAAAAAAAGAAAAGAA
>Ga0097678_1003535_pt1 | contig 10300 bp, 7 predicted proteins | sample ThiBiot_500_plan_2_FD_72847 | JGI IMG/M metagenome (GOLD analysis project Ga0097678, IMG submission 72847) | Wastewater bioreactor microbial communities from Cape Town, South Africa - Thiocy_expt_500_plan - 1398105537976 (version 2) (version 2) ...
ATATTTGCGTTACACTCGAGTAAAAGACGTTGGCACCCGAAATTCACCAGCGGATGTGAACAAAATAATAGATTCCGCTCCCAATACACTACATACGCCTAACGACGACCAAAAAAACGACAAGCGCTACAAACGAATCATTGAAATAGCAACACCAGTGCTTGATGACTGCAAACTTCCATCACGAACAATTTACTGGTTCGTTGCTACGAGAGAAGCGGCGATATTATCCACAGACAAGGATCTATTTGAGCGTAAAGAAACTAACCAAGTGATTGACGAAGGAGTCACGTACTATCTGTATCAAATTCACTTTAAGAGAATGAGGTCAGGTCTCCTTACTTTCCAGTACATGGACGGCAAAATGGACATTATCAAATGCGTTACAACGCCTGCGAAAAGTACTTCAAACAAACGACTCAAATCGGACAGCAGCAACTCGCAACTATCACCAACCGTTACTGATAATAATTATATTATTGCGCCAGATGCGAGCCAACCGTCATCGATGAACAGGGAAATGGTCGTGGACTATGATTTGTACTTTACTAACACTGCCGAACAACAATTATTGAGCCTAAATAACGTAACTCATATTGGCGAACCTGTTCAATCCGCCCCATCATCGTCTTATATGAATTGGCTCGAAATTCAACCACCGGCACTCATTACGAACATTTTGTTATTAATCCCTGACGAAGATGATTGCATTCATATGATCGAATCTGCCTTAACAAGTATCGGACTTAAAAAAGAAGTCAGTTCGTCCAATCGACAGAACTTGTACAGCGCCACAGACGAGATTCATAGGACAAGGCATGTGTTGGTATTGCCATACGGACGAACGGACAGATTTCTAAAAATTCAAGATTGCTTGCGAGTTGCGAACGAAACTATCGTGCTGCTAGTCAATGGACTCGATCAACCAGATAATATAATGGTTGTCACTAAAGTCACGAATATTCACGTCGATCACTTCTTTCCTGACAGCACGTGGAAGCTGACAACAAAAGCACCTGGCTACAAACATGTGGAGCTAGATTTCTTGACTCAAAACACCACCGTTCAAACTTTATTTTCAGTCTCAGATCTGCATACTACCACTGTTGGTGCTGTAAGCTGCAAGAAGCTGGTGGATTATCATGGACTGAACGAGTCAATGGCGACCTTTTTGATCAGGTGGACGGTCAGTCCTGTCACAAGGATCGCACCTCAATGCATCTATCTCTGCTTCAAGCACGAGCCTAAGAGAGTTACAACATTTACGGAAGTTGCCAATGCTGCTCTTTTGGCTTTGGGAATTGACTTCGAACCCGTTTGGGCTAATGGAAGTATTTTGATATACTTGCGCTGTCCTTCTTATATTCCGTGGTACATTCTGCATCGAAAAAAAGACATCTTCAACGTATTGAGTGTGAATGGCTTGACTGAAATTTATGAATGTTTCATTTCTGATGTTGAAGAATCCATGCAACGGCCTGACAATGACGAGTTTGTTGATGATTTGAATTATCTCAAAGAACAAATGATAAGCGACGGTATATCTGAACAACCAACCCAAAATAGGTAAGTATAAATTTTAAAAATTTCAATGAGATTTCACTTGGTGTTGATTTGATACCATTCGAAGGTTCCGCGTCACACTTTTATCAAAGAGCCTCGAAATCATCGATCAGGTCGTACAAGTTGCAGCTACACTTGGGCCCAAAGATGGCGCTCAAGACCCTGATACTATCGGACTTGACGAAATTTCGATTGACGATATCGGTGAAATGCCAGCAACATTTAATAAGCTTACTGAATACAAACAACGACAATTGTCAGATAAATTGCTGAGAATGAAAGAATTCGATAACAAATACGACAAAACACTCGAAGATTGTTACGACAGGGATAAATTGAGTCAGCAACTATTTAATTTTGTTAAAGAAGGCAAAAATGTACGTCACTAATGATTAATTGCTGCGAAATTTCTAATTGCACGTCTCCGCAGGAAGTTAAATTCGCCGTTAAGATGTTTTTGTCCTCGGTATCAACTGGTTTAGGCACGAATATTGCTAGACTGTTTAAAAAATTCTACGGTAAACCGATTATAGGTGTACCACGCTCTGGTCTTCAAATAGGAAATATTGTAAGAGAATATACTTCTAATCAAAAATACTGGTTTAATTATTAATCGTCATCAGGTAATAGAATGGAATCAAAGTGGTATTGTACACATTGGCAGTTTGAAGACTGCGGGAGCAGCCACGGTCTTATTTGACGTAAATGATAGCATCAAGTTCAATTACACGGAGGAGATCGGACGAAAGGTATTATTTTCTGAGAAATTCTCTTCTTTGCTAATACTTTGTGTGTAGATGATTAGCTTTATTCAAAAATGGAACGTTGAACGCACATATTCTGATATAGACAGCAATTCGCATAAATTCGTGACAGATTTTTTGAAGTACACTCTAAACATCTCGCTGAGTAAAGTCTTTAACGGTCCATTAGGTACGTTTTTGCGGTAATAATTATCCGAGTGATTATATTTACATATTTATTTTGGTTAGAATTGTATATGAAGTACGTAATGCAACATCGTGATCCAACGCCCCGCTTGTTTTCTCCGTATTATGGAATGCTCGTGTTTAAAAATCATCAAGAGCTCGAGAGGATAGAACTAGAGCGTAGATCGAACAATGGGTGGGATAAACTAACCCACGACGAAATTATGTTGATGAAAGTCTTCCACCGCGGATTTCAGATGCAAGATTCAGCCACAGACGTCAGTTCTTGTTGCTGGGGAAATCCAACGAACGCGTTAGAAGTTTTAAACGAAGTTGGAAAGCCGATAAAGAATTAAAATTTTGGAAACAATGTAAATAAATCAAGCGCGGAAGATCCCCGCCGCCAACGGCTTTGTGTTAAAAAACTTTTTTTCATTATTTACCGTTTTTAAATGTAATACATGTCATGGGATCCAACGTTTCTCGAGGAAGTACTTCAGAGAATAATCATCATGCGGTGGAACAGCGCAGACACACCACATCTGGTCCTTCAGCGGCGACGAGCGATGGAGCAGCAAGTGTGAATAAGAAAATTAGATTGCTGGGGAATGATTGGGCGAGTATCAGCGCTGATGAATATTATTCGCCTGATATTATTGCGAATAAGATGTTTCCGTTCCCTAAAAATACAAATACCGTAAGTATACGTCATAGTTTATTTAATTAAAATATTTAAATGTATATTTTAGACCTAAGTTTTTTTTTCAGACAATAAAACTGCCTGTAAAGATCTTCATTTCGTCAATTACTCCGGCACTTGTCAATATGGCTAAAGTCCTCAATTTCTTTAAAAAAGGTGCCCTTTTATTCGGTGCATCTCATGTAGGATTACAATTCGGCAACGTGGTAAGTTTATAAATTTTAATTCTTTGTTTTGATCTAAAATTTTAAAATTAGGTCATTGACTGGAACGAAAGCAGTCTCGTGCATATTGGCGAGTTAAAATCAAAAACAGCTACCGTATTATTTGACGTTGACGATTCGATCAAAGTCGATTACTCGCAGGAATTGGAACATAAGGTACCCCCCCCCCCCATCTATAAAGGAAAAGTTAATAAACAATTATATAGGCTGTTACTTTCGTAAGAAGATGGAATACGTCAGTAAAATACTCTCAAACAGAATGGAACTGTCATAAATTCGTCAAAGAGTTTTTATACGAAGTTCTTGGCTTGTCGCTATCGACATGTTTCCAAGGCGTACTAGGTACTACTAAATATTAATATATCAGAGCGATTCAAGTAGCTTTATCAACCTATTCCAGGTGATTACATCGAATACGTGATTTCGAAAGGAGATTCAACCCCACGTATCAAGTCGAATTTTCATGGATTATTAAAGTTTGATACGCACCAAGATTTGGAAAGAATTGACCGCGAACGGGAAGCAGAAAAAGAATTGCCCGAAGAACAACGCAAATGGCGCTTTACTACCGACGAAATCAAATTGATGAAGGTCTTTCATCGTGGCTTTCAATTACGCGAAGCTGCAAGTGGTCAATATATCCCTTGTATTCATGGAAATCCTACTGGCGCATTGGAGATTTTATAATTAGAAAAATGTAAATACTTTGTGGTTTTTTTTTATAACCCTCATAATCGATGAATTTGGTTGATAATTATTGGGGACGATGTTACCTGCCATGTGATATTTAAATGGAATTCAACGATTTTTCTGCCAGCCTCCTGACGGTGCCACTAAAATTGTTTCATTTTTTTTAACAACATTAAATTGGTAATAGCATAAAACAATTCTCAACATCGACTTGATGAATTTCCACTCAAAATTAATTAATTCAAACCATTAATTGTTCGAGAATCATGAGTTTGTAAGTAGAATGTCATAAGTGACAGCTCAATAATAATTCTTAATTATTAGGACTATTCGCCTGTTAATTTATTTTTTGCCATTATTTTTTACAGCTTTTGTTACCGATGGTAGGTATTTACGGTTATAAACCAGATTTTAATATTTTTTACAATTTTTGATTACCAGTGAGTGCTAAGCATAAAATTCTAACTGATTTATTATTAACTAACTCATTTAGCTTGTTTTTCACCCTTCCACATGCCAATCCCTCGCCCAAAAATGTCGATCCTAGAAGCGAAAGACAAGTTATTCTTTATTGGAGGCGGCGGGCCAGGAAATCAACACCCAGTAGTTGATATTTATGACGCAACAACGAACTCTTGGCGATCTCAAATCCAACTTGATGATCAGCTTGAAATGATTGGTGGTGCCGCCATTGATTCCAAAGTCATTTTGATCGGTTCTTATTTGAACAAAACTGATGAAATATATGTCTATGATATTAATACCGAAGCACAATGGAAAATTGCGACGAGCTATAACTTTACTTCAGACAATCTGAGCAGATGGGGTTCTATTACGGTAGGAACCAACGCATATTTTTACAACGATAATCGCCTCATAATTGTGGACGTTTTTTCCAACACTTCGAGAGTGATGCGAAATCAGGCTGGTCAACAATCTCGCGCGGCAACGAACGGAACACATCTGATCTTGGCTTCTTTCCGATTGAATTTTCTTAATTTGGAAACTTTCGAGTGGACATCAGAAAGTAGTATTGGATTATATGGACCAATGGCAATATTTTATGCTGGCGGTTCGCAAAGGACACTAATCGTCGTAAAAAGTTCGGAAATTTCAATACAAAGCCTTGACAATCTCAATTCAAACTCAATATTCAAGCTAAAAGAGTCAGTATATACGGCAAATATTTTAGGCGATGCGATATATCTGGCCGGTCAAACTGGAGTCAGCGTCTTTTACTGGAAACAAAATAACTCGATTAACCTCTTAGAAAACGTGTTCTATCAGCTCGGTAGCACGGATATTGCAGCGCACCAATCAATTATATACAACGGGTCAATTTATTATACTTCCAACTCGGATGCAGTTTACCGGCTGGATCTGCAGTGGCTTTTCTCGCCGATGGATCTAAACGTTGAAGTCAGTTCAGATGCGAGTACTGCAACGGCTGACAATGGTTATTATTTCTATTTTAATAGGCCAGGTGCTGCAATCCATTACTACAACCTGGAAAGCGGACAATTAGGGATTCTTCCACAGCGGAATATTCCGGAGTCTTTCACACGCGAAGATGCCGTATCAATGGGCACCAAATTCCTCGTGCTACGATACCCCGAATACGACTTGTTCGATTATTCGACTAATACTTGGAACACCTCCGCATTGCCGTACAATATTACTCAACTTGACAGTACTGTCACCACCAACTACGCAGTGTTTTATACGAGAGATCGATCCACGAGCTATTTTTACTTGTTTAATGTACGGACACACAGTTGGAACAAACTCGACACGGCGAATTATTATTCGAGCGTATTCGTTGTGCACGACAACATTGCCGTTGTGACAGTTGACGGAAGACTGGAGATTTATGACATTTTAACGCGAACATGGCACGTACCAGCAATGTTTCCGCAATCAAGCGCGTTCGTATCAATTGTGCACGAGACGTCCATTGTTATCGCCAAGTCCGAAGTTTTATTTTCCTCGGTGACAATCTACGACCTCGCAACGAATACAACAACACTGACAGATGTCGTGGGACCGCTCGGCACATTGGTACAGCCCTACGGAGATTTTATTGTCTTTGCCGCTGCCACCAATCGACCCAATCCAACCATCCGAGTGAACATCTTCAACGCCAGAACTGTTACTTGGAACACCGTTGACTTGCCACCAAGCTACAGCAACGACCCCGCGGTACTTAACATCAATAATAATATGGCGTACTTGGCTAGAGCTGAGCGAGTGGATGTCATTAGTTTGGTAACGTTGACTGTCAGTACGATAGTGATGCCGATACAGCTACCGACCGAGATGATTTTTGTTGGAAACAAAGTCGTAATCATCAGCCAATCTTCGTCAACTCGAATAATTACAATGTACGACACTACAACGAGAACGTCGACAGGGGTGGAATTTAATTCGAGATATTCCGCTAATATTCTTGGTGACCTACGAGCAACCAAAAACTACTTGATTACAAAACTCGAAGATCAAATGAACGTGTTGGAATATTCCGCGTTGTTCAACTCGATGAAAGAAGCGCGTGCTTTTATCGGCCAATCAGCGCATTTCACAGCAAACCCTAGCGGGAGATCGTTTCCGAAAGTTTATTGGGAAGACAAATATGGAAATATACTGGGGCGAAATCTCACATTATCGTTGAATAACGTATCTATGAATGATGCAGGGACCTATACTGTCAACTTATTTGATCAATGTCAACAACCAATGCAACCGTCTGCCCAGCTTGTCGTATATGTTTACCCGGTCTTCTCGTCCATCTTGAACAGTGCCATAACAATTTGTAACGAGAGCGCATCGGTTTCAGTCGAAGCATTCGGCGAACAAGTGCAATATTCGTGGACATTGGATGGCAGTTTAATTCCTGGAAAATTATCTACAATTAATGTGACTACGGATAATCTCAAGTGCCAATCAAGCCACACATTATGCGCTATTGCAACGAATCCATCTGGTGCTACTAAAAGCTGCGCGTCATTGCAAGTTCTGGAGCAAGATTCAATTTTTAACGGGCCACGTCCGGCCATCGATCAACCGATCTGGTTATCGGATTCTGAAGTAACCCTCCACGTGCAGGTTCTTAATCCTGAATGCACGAATCATACATGGCTGATGAACGGCAATGAAATGAGCGTCAGTTACCAAAATGAAGTAAGCGAAATTTCAGTGCACGTGACAACTTCGACGGAAAATTCGGAATTTCAAGTAGAAGCACTGTGCGCTAATAGCAGGCTACGATCTCGCCCGTTCAGATTCTCCTACGTAACTTCGTTGACTCCTATGGCCCTTGCATTTATTATCATTGCGACAGCTATTTTAATAGTTATTCCGGTGCTCGTTAGCATCGTGTACCAGCGAAGACTTCGCCGTAGCCGAAAACAACAAGACGACCTCGAAAATCTTTTGTCGAATGCAAAGACTGAGTCCATCAGGGCCAAAGACAGCGTCACTATTCTGCAGCCAACAACTTGGGAATGGATTCCCAGCGACGAATACACGTACCGCGCCATTGAAAACTTGCCGTTCAATGTAGATTTGTCCGCTATGCGCCACGCGTCGAAGAATGCCGTGGAGGTCGACGTCTGCGTGCAAGGCGATATCGTATTCAGTACCAAACAGAAGCCCCGCTCAGGCGTCAAAAAGCCGCTGATAAACAATACTCACGTTGACATTTACGTACCGAAATCTCCCAAGTACGAGATCACCGTTGAACCGGCAAGTTTTGACATTAATTCTCGCGGTCCTGTGCAAGTGACAGTATCCTCTAAGCTACGCATGACAGCCAAGTGCAATATTTGTTTGATTATAGTTTGCGAACAAGATCAAACGTATTCGGCCGTAGAATTCAAGCTCGAAAGTAAACCGTCTGAATGGATTGACATTGAAGAGATAAAAATGTCCGATGAATTCTTGGGTGGAGGAGGGTAAGTAAAGTGATTCTCAATGAATTTTTTATTGGTGCAGAGGGAAATTTCGAAAATCTGACCAATCAAATTGAAGATAAAAAAATTTATTAAAACATCAATCTATTTTTCCATCCTTATTTATATTTCCATTCAAGTAGTATCTGATTGGGTAAATTCGCATCTTCATATCAGAATAATTTTTTAATTTTCTCTCAAATTCTGACTTCATCCATTTATAATCTCCGTATAAACTAACTATTATACTTGATAGATTTGGTGCAGTGACGCGAGGTGTTTATCGAGGACAAGACGTTGCCGTAAAAAAGCTGCTTTTGCAATCTGTACCAGAAGAAATTATCCCCGAATTCGAACACGAAGTCAAATTAATGAAGAGCTTGCACCACCCGAATATAGTACAATTCATCGGGGCTTCAAACGTCCGAAACAACTTAGCGATCGTAATCGAGTACGCGCCCCTGGGCAGTCTCGCAAGCGCGATCAAAAAACAGAAAATTTCTTATTCACTGAAAATAGCAATTCTCATTGAAACTGCCAAAGCGCTACAGTTCTTGCACTCGAACGGCATTGTTCACCGCGACATCAAACCTCAAAATATTCTCGTCTTCTCACTCGAACCAAGGGCGCCAGTACACGTCAAACTGACCGACTTTGGAACGGCAAGATTTGTTCCGGAGCAAGCGACAAATGTTACCAGGAACATAGGAACATGTGGATATATGGCGCCAGAGTCTTTAGGCAAAAAACCAAAAATAGCAAAGAGCGCGGATATTTACAGCTATGCGATCTTAATGTGGGAAGTCATGTTTGAACGAGTGCCGTTCGAAGACATGAAATGGCAATCAGATATTGAAACACACGTTCTAGCTGGCGATAGGTTGCCGTTCCCGTCCTCCCCTCAAGTTCATCGAGATTTGATAGATCTGATAGAAGAATGTTGGGACGAAGATCCGACGAAACGACCAACGATGACTGCCGTCGCTCAGAGATTAACGGCTTTAATTTAACTTTCACGATTAAATGAACCGAATAATTGGCAAAATGTTATTACGAAATTCATTCAATACCTTAGATCAGCGAATTTATTTTTTAATGGTTCTAATTATTGAAGTTTGGTACTAAGGATGTTATTTTATTTTTGGACACAGCAAATTATTTTATGCCTTGATCGGGGTTAGTTGCGCGATTACCGGAGTTACCGGGACTGGAGTACCGGGATTAGCCTCCCAATTAGGTGCGGGAACATCCGATTCAATCGTAACATCGTATTTCCTGCTCAGATCAACTGTTAAAATTGTTCTGTGTGCTTGGATGTGCTTATGAACTTACGAATATAAATTAACCAGCATCTTAATGATGAATAGCCATACGAATTTTTTGCCGACGCATGTCCAAACTCCTGATCCGAACGGGTGCTGAATTCCTGAATTATTGAGATCCTCCTGTCTGAACGGATCCCACTAAAAATAATTCATGAAAATCAGTTTAATAATATTACATTAAATTAACTTACATTGCGGGGATTGGGTACGATGCTTGGATCGTTCATTAACGCCATATTTGAACCCATAAAAGTCGTGCCAACGGGAATTTTATACCCTCCGAATTCCATTGGTTTCAACGTCGTTCTAGAAAACATTATTAATCATTATTTAACGTTTTATATTAACATGCTAGACTACTGTTAATAAAAATACTTCTCATACCTAGATGGCACGTTCAAATTTGTGTACATGCGAATAGATTCCTTGACGCAATCACGCATAAAGTGCTGTTTCAAGCTCTTGTCCGTCGATAGTTCTTCGCGCACACGTTGCCTATTTGATGTTAATATAAATGGCCGACACCGTAATATAATAATTGTACTTGCATCGCTTGAGGGTTCTTTGCTAAGTGAGAAATGGTCCATGCAAGTGCACCTATTAAAAAAAATGTCAATCGCAATTATGAATAATTCCGATAATGCAGTTGTTTGTATTAATAATTTGGTCTATTTTTTTGAAGTAAACTTTGTACATATATTATTATATAAAAATTATTAACAGGATTGATAGTTGGCTTAGTTCGCCAAGTATAATTCAAATTTACCGTTCGTGTTCGAATGGCCAGCTAAAGCGATGGACACAATATGTGCGATAATATACTATAAATATATATTAGCTAATAACAATTAAGAAGTACATTAATATTAGTTTATACCTCATACGGAGCTTTTTCAAGCGCGTTTAGTTTTGTCAATACGTC